>OKWC01000001.1_pt1 | contig 78535 bp, 87 predicted proteins | sample 1606971 | NCBI WGS metagenome assembly OKWC01 (sample SAMN04414076, study PRJEB24778) | human gut metagenome | material: faecal | host: Homo sapiens
GTATTTACTATTATACTAAATATAGTATATACTATACAGTAAGGCAGATTTGCTCTGTACTACAGTACTTTTTAAATGCAAGAATTAAGTGTATTCTTCAGAAAAAATCCTTCGAGTACACTTTACAGATGAGTACAAAAAAACAAGAGAATCCATAGCAATTATTGTAGCAATAGATTCTCTTGTCTAATAAGGCTTGGTTTATTTATCAGCAAATTTCAAATGAGAAAGGGTCAGAAAGTAAATCAATAGAGATTTTACAAATTTACCAATACTCGATGGTTCGTTTCTCTGTATATTCTTCTGGAGCAGTATATTCATCGCCGACATAGTTCCCATTGTCATCATACTTATCGTATTCGGTGGTGTAGCTTACCTTCCGCTCTATCCAATTCTTGTGCTTGTCGAACTTGGTATAGGTATAGCGATAAGTGGTGTTACCTTCTTCCGGGTGCTCCTGTATCATCGTGGCCGGGTATTTGCTGTCACCTTCATAGCTGTATTTCCAAGTGACGTATGCCATGTGCGAAGTAAACTGATGACTGATGATACGATTGCGCTTATCAAACATATAGGTCTGGTCAAGTTCCGTGTTGGTATCAGCATCCGGACAAATATCCGTCCGCATACCATCTTTTGATTCGATGTTCACCACATAATCTCCCCATCCTTCCACTTTGTAGGAAGTAGCTGTGACATATTGATAGGCCGCTTCGTCTCCGAACTTGTTCTGCATGGCAATCAGATTGCCGCCTGGTCAATTGAGTGATTCCTCATTGCCGTTTACCGACTTGACTTTACCGGACAACCCATAAATATCCGTTCCTTTGTAGCGTAAACTACCCATTAGGACAGGTTGACCGTTTTCTTTTGCAGCTTTCATGGAAGCAATCGTTTCATCGTCCCAGTAATCAATGCTGCGGACAGCTGTCAGGCTGGGAGTCTCACCCGCTTTGACAGCAGAAGAACGATCCCGATTCGATGTAAATCCGTCTCTGAAAGCCTTATAGTAGGTACGCAATGCAGGTATCTCATCGATGTTAGCCGGGAATGTAACGGTAGCTTGTGTCCAGTTTCCTTTTTCATCATATACATAATCGTAGGAGACGGTAAACGTCATGTCATCCACCCGCCAGTTGTTGCCTTTACTTTTATATACACCTCCGCTATACGTCCAAGTAGCCAAGTCTCCGTGTGAGTTATACGCAAAGCTGCTGGTACAAGTCAGTGTTTCCGTTCCCCCGTCAAATTCAACGGGAATCTTCTCTACGGCTTGTGTACACAGATGGCCTGTATAGACATAGGTTGTCACCGATTGTCCTGTCTTGTAACTGTCGATGTCTTTCAAGAACATGTTCGTGGTCTTCGGTGTTTCAAAAGACTTCAAGTGAGCGAGCGAGTCAAACTGCATCTCATGAAGCGTCACGCCCGATTCATTGACCGTGCCATTCTTTTTTTCGGGCAGGATGGATTGCAATACCCCATTACCGTGATAGGCATACAGAAAAGTGGTTGTGTCATAATGTCCCCGCCCGTTCTTGTCGCGACGTATCAACCGACCTGCACTGTCGTATGTGAAGCCGTCATCTTTTTTCCGGCGTTTGTAACGTCCGTCATCTACCGATTTGATTTGGGTCAGATTGGAATTGCCGTTATATTCATACGAAATGACATCAAATCCGGTTGCACCCACATTGAAAGAAGTGCGCCGCTGTTCGGATAAACGGCCGTTAGGCAAGAACTCGTATTGCGAGGTGCTTGTCACACCCCATTGTGCATTGTGGTATTCGTAGGTGACCAGCTTCGGATAGTTGCGCAATCCCATCTTTGCCCAATCCGTAGGATAGTTTACGAAATAAGGCATCAGATGTTCCGCATTCATATCCACTCTTACCGGATCAAAATACACCTGAAGCGGTGTATAAGGCTGGTTGCTTTCTTCACTGCCACAGCTTGCTGCTCCTATCGACAGCAAGCAAGAAAGAGCGACAGCTTGTATGGTCTGTAATGCTTTCATGTTCCGTTATTTTTGATTTGTTGGATGATTTTCCTTGCAGGGGACCTGCTTGGTGACAGGATGATAAGAGATATTCCAGACGGGATAAGCTCCGACCTTATCTACACAGCACGAATGCAGATAACAGTTCCCGTGTATCGAGCTTTCCGAACCCAGCAATCCGGAGATGTATTTGCATCCTTTTCCCGACACAATGATTTTGCCTTCATTCACCACCTGATGGAAAGAGGAACCTCCGAAACTGCCGATTACTCCTCCGATGGCGGAAAATTCAGCCAGCAGGTCATGCTTGATTTCGATGTTGCCTGCATTGTACAGATCCAACGGATAGATTCGTTCGTAGTTGTGAGGTGTCAGTTCGCCACATACCCCTCCGATATTAAATGTAGCAGATGTATTCTGTGTGTCCAAGCGGATGTTTCCCCAATTATGGAGATGCTCTATATCAGTTTCATTGGTTTTGAAAAGTCCGACAACACCACCGATGTAGCTATGATCAGGTTGGGCATCGGCCTTCCACTGCACGGTCAAATCGCCTTTATTCTCGACGCAGACATTCTCTTTGATAAAGATTTTACCATAATTGGTGGCCCTCCCGATGACTCCACCTATGTAGGCATCACTGCACGGATTAACGGTGAGGTTGCCCTCATTGATTATCTTGCCACGCAAAGCCACTTCCACTTCGGAGCCGTAGCTATCCAGGTCTCCGACAAGTCCACCCAGACAGAGTGTACAGATACCCTTATTGTCAGCGAATGAGATATCCACCTTGCTGGTACAATTCTCGATACATCCATTCTTGAACTCTCCCGCCAGAGAACCGGCAAGCAGGCTATAACCGTCTTCTCTCTTTTGAGCGTCGATGGTCATGTCACCTGCCAATGTCAGATCCTTGACCACAGCTTCTTTTTCACCACCCATTTCTTCAAACAGACCGACATCAAATACTCCTTTGGAGCTCTCTTCAATGACCACCCGTATTCCGTCGAAGGTAATGGTATGTCCGTTGCCGTCGAACTCCCTAACCGGGAATTTAATCGGTGTCCATTCACCGCTGATTTCGATGTCCTTCACCAGTTTAATCCGCACTTCATCTGCTGGAATCTCCTTGCCTGCATCGGTGAGCAGCGTTTGTGCTTCCATGTTTTTATCCTTGATTTCGAACGTTTCGTTCAGGAAACGCAGTTCACTCTCTTTTCCGATTTCAAATACCTGTTCCGCCTCGTTGAAATGCAAGGCGGTGACTTTCTCTTCACACGATGTCAGCCAAAAAGGCAGGCAAGCGACAAGGTAAACCATTCTTTTCATGCTGCTGCTCTTTTTACATATCTGCTGCATAATTCTCGCCCTCCATGATAAACATTCCCGACTCTTTCCAGTAATACACCACATAAGGCTCTACTTTCGACATTTCATTGATGTCCTGCGTGGGCATTCCACTAAAATAGGTAAAGACCAGTGCGTTACCCTCTATTTTTCCGGCATACGACTCCACGCTTGACATAGGAATGCTTTCACCTTGTGGAGGATACATGGTCGTTTTGACCATAAAAACTTGTTCTCCTTTCTTTTCCAGTGTGAACGATGTCAGAGCATTGGCATAACTTTTTGAAAAAGCATGTTCTGGGATGGTGTTATCTTTCAAGTAAAAAGCATACTTCGGAGAAATATATCCGATACGTTTGTCTTGGGCAGAAAGCTCTACCTTGAACCATCCCTTTTCTTTCCCCAAGAATCTGAAGCTTTGTCCACGGTTGGCTTTCATTAAAGAACTACCCGATACAGGGGTGGAACGGACATTGATTTTATCTCCTCCACTGATGAATACGTAGTTACATTTATCTTTCTGCTTAAACACTACCGGCTCTGAACCGGGTGGCAAGAAGGACAGTTCCTTCGTGGTGGGATTGTACTTGAACTCCGCTTTTTGTTTTCCCATACTGCTTTCTACGGCAACCGAAGCCTCTGTATTATCAATGTGATAGACGTCTACAATACTATAGGTAAGCCCATAGCCTCCTTCAAACACATTGTAAGCACCGTAACTGCCATCTGTCGGTGTGTTGTAAAGGTCTATTTCCAACTGAATTTGGCTGTTGCCTTCCCAATATTCCCATTTGCCCACAAAGGGTTTTGTGTCATCTGCTTGTATAGACGCGTGTACACTCAAGAAGCCACAAACAAGGCTTATCAAACTTAGGCATATCAATTTTTTCATTATGCTGTTGCTTTATATGGTTAAAATTAAAGACTAAAAGTGACATATACGGCAGACTGTACCCGTACAGGCTGTCCGTCTTTGATTCCGGGTGTCCATTCCTTTAAGGACTTGACCACTCTTACGGCCTCGGTATTGAGATTGGCATGAACCTTTTTCACAGCCGTAACATCAGATACCGAACCGTCTTTCTCCACTATAAAGGAAACAAGCACATCGCCCTGAATCTTCTGCTGTTTGCAGATCATGGGATAACGTATGCTTCGGGCAATATCCGCCAGCAATGCTTGGTTTCCACCGGGGTATTCCGGCTCCTTATCCACCTCGCTGCCTTTGTACACCTTATTGGGGCTTACCTTGGATTGTGCCGGTTCTCGTCTATCTTCCTTCGGAGTGGTTGGCATACCAAATCTTCTTTCGGGAGTATCTTTGTCTGTTTCTTTTTGCTCTTCCAATTCCTGTTGTAATGTTCTTTGCAACACTTCACTGGAGATAAGAAAACCGTTGAACTTAGAAGGAGCGTACCCGGAGAATGCCGATACCACTTCGAAACTGAATGTTTTTCCCTCCTCGATACGTGGAAAATAATAAGTACCCGCTGTTTTTATCCGATTGCCCGGCATCAGGTAGAACAAGTCTATGGGCAAACTGCGGCTTGTCTTCTGTGCCACTCCCTTTATCTGAAATTTATAGCCGCCATTAGCGCGTCCCGTACAAGTAACGCTGGTAACATGCCAATAACGATCCACTCCGGCATCGCATTTGAACGGCACATTTACCGGATAACTCTTGGGAGGAATGGAAAAACTTGTTTGCGCAAAAGTCGCATGACTCATGAAGAATGCCCCTAAGACAATGAGGCATAGTAAAATAGATAATCGCTTCATACGTATATCGTTTTATAGTTTTTAGATTCATCAGAGTTTAAACGTGATAGGCAGAGTGTATTCCACATTTACCGGTTTGCCATCCTGTGTACCGGGAATCCAACGAGGCATGGACTTCACTACGCGGACAGCTTCCTTATCCAAATAAGGATCTACAGACTTGGTAACACGAATATTTGAGATAGAGCCATCGCTCTTGACTGTAAATTTCACCAACACTTTGCCTTGTATTTTCTGTTCCTTGCAAACTGTCGGAAACTTTAGATTCTTTGATAAAAATTGTACCAATGCGGTGATACCACCGGGAAATTCCGGAGACACCTCTCTCTTGTTCTGGGAAACTTTTGCCATCGAAGGCAAATCATTGATAGTTCTTGCCTCATTTGCAGCCTGTGTATCCAAACAGTTGCCAATCAGCAGTGCGGATAGTAAACTGCTCAAAATAATTTGTTTTTTCATACAGTTTTATTGTTTAATTATCAATACGTTACATTATTCATTTATTTGCGATAAAATCCGGAACTGTCGCGTCCCCATTTGCCGCCAAATTGGTCGGTGTAATCACACTCGCTATAGGGAGAATCTTGTGTAAGATGATATAATGTTCCAGAATCAGTAAAACTTGCTGTTTTCAAACCACTTGAACTGCTTGATGATGAACCGCTCCAAGACTCCGTCGCTCCCTTATGCAAGTCTTTAAAACCGAGAATACCCATAATAAGACCTATCCCGTTGCCTATACTGAATCCCCATTGGGCCATATCCCACATGGTACCAGAGTCTATCCAACCCAGCCAATCAAGAATAAAACCTACTGCCAATCCAATCGCTCCAACAATCAAACCTACAACCAGCATCAATGCGAAGAATTGTAACACAATCTTAATAATGTAGATGGCTATGCCTAAAAACAGTATCCACTTTATCGCTGTGAACCAAGCCGATTCTCCTTCGGAATCAAACAACCAAGAGGTTAAGTCCCATGACTCTTCTTTGGTGGAAGTACCCGCTTCGTCTGTTTCTGTTACGGCTTCCAGATACGATGCGCTGACATAACCCTGCCAGCCATTATAATTGATATTAGCCCATCCGTTTTCTATAGATACAACATCAATCACGTTATCCTTAGACAATTGTCCTAATAGTTTTCCGTTTTTATTGGCTGAAGCTCGTACATTAAGACCGTTGGGAGCGGTCACTCGATAATGATCTGCAAAAGATTGCGTACATAGGGAAAAATTAAGGATTAGAAACAAAACCCATTTAATAATGTTTCTGCTAACGAACATATTCTTCAGCATACAAATACTTTGCTGGCTATATCTGTTCATCATAAATTAAGACTCTTGCAGTCCCGTAGAGTCTGCTTGATTAAACCACGAAGCGTGGAACTGCAAATGCCACGTTCTAAGTCGGAGGTCGTAGGAATAACCTTTATTCAGAGTATGGTAATAGCAGCCCACGCTATAGCGTGAGAAACCAATTACGCTTTTCCCTCTGAATAGTCTTGAATTTCCTACGTTCCCGACTTCGAGATAAGCATAACGCTTCTTTCTTTTCTAATATGTCTTGGAAAGAGTTTCCTCAATCCGGCACAAAGGTAGTGAAATTTCATGAAACAGGACCTTATATACCGTGATTTTCTTAAAGTTATGAGTGGATTTTAAGTCTATTGTTCTAAAACCAATATTAAATAAACTGCAAGAAAGACAAATCTATTAAATAATGGGCTAACATTTTCTGAAAAACTCTGTAAGGATAGAAAAAATGTTTGAGATGTATGAACTCTTAAGAAAGGACGAAACTAAAAACAAAATATAGTATCTACTAATTTTAACAAGAATAGGTTTACTAATTTCCTATTTTACTATGATTAGTAAATACTATATTTAGTATCTGCTTATTTTCAGATAGTTATTATCTTATCAGAAGGGCAAATCCTCCTTTTCGTCCTGCGGAAAATCGGCGGGAGGAACGGGTACGCTGTCTGCACCGTTTACATCGTTGTCCGCTCCGGCTGCCGCATCCTCGCGTTTTCCGGTATTGATAAAGGCAATGCTTTCTGCCGTGATGGAGAGCTGTATCTGGCTCTCGCCGTTCTTGTCTTTCCACAGGGAAGATGACAGTGTACCGTCAACGAGTATGAGTCTTCCTTTCGTCAGATATTCGGACAAATGGATATGGTTGTCCTTGTTGCTGCGTACCCTTATCCAAGTGGTAGTGTTTTGTCCTCTTGAATAATCGTCAACTGCTATGTCCATAGCCATGAATGAGCCGTGTACTCCTGAAATAACCTGGCAGTCTTTGCCGATGCGTCCGATAGTGTGAACATGTAACATAATAGAAAATTGTTTGTGGCAAGGTGGTTGGTCCTGCGTTACCTAAACTGTTTATTTTTTCCCTTCTTTCGGTTCCTTTCTCTGCCTGAACCGTTCCGGGATTTTATAGATGCGGTACATGGCTGCCGGTAGAGCTTCATGCGACGGCTTTTCTTGCCAATTACTCTTCGTAGAAGGAAGAATTTGCAAGAAATGCACTTCAAGCCGCCGGATCAAGCGCGGCAGCCGACCTTTGCATCTGAAAAACCGGACGGCGACGGCAGAGAGGAGACCGTAGAGATTATACCTATAACTGATATAAAAGGAAGAGGGCTTCGCCAAAGTATAAGAGCAGAGGGAAAGAGAGAGGTATAAAAGGAAGCCGACAACGGAGTTGCGGTATTTATAAACGGATATCGTGCCCTCCGCCAATGGTGTTGCCATAGGCACGATTCCCGTTTATAGCCAGTTTTGACCGGGCCGGTATCTTAAAGAGAGGAAGGCAGCAAATCCCCCATCCTCTGTTCCGGCATAGTGCAAAATCCACGAACGATAGTATCTTCGTTTACACCTTCAAGTCTGGCGAACATTTGCAACGCGTCAAATCCACAGTCGAACTGTTCCATGCTGACAGCGGGGGCAAAATGAACAATACCGTGGGGATAGCTTTTCGAGACACCTATCCACCCACGCAAATAATCATCGAAGCGTCCTTCCGCTTGTGACGCATGGAACTCTTGAGCATGGGAGCTGCAAATGCTTTTGCCGTACATTTCATCTCCTAAAATTAAAGTTCCCGTTTGCGGATTGTACATAAAACGCCGATTGGTTATCTGAAGAATATCTATGATTTCCCGTTTGACGTCGATAACCATCAGGATTTTTTCAACCTGCCGTTTTGTGCGTTTGCCTGTTTTACAGTTTTTCTTGTCCATCTCTTGTCTTTTATGTGAAACATCTGTTTTTACCCTTTTTTCGGTTCTTTTCTCTGCCTGAACCGTTCCGGGATTTTACAGATGCGGTACACGACTGCCGGCAGGGCTTCATACGGCGGTTTTCCCGGCCAATTACTCTTTCGCAGAAGGAAGAATTTGCAGGGAATGCACTTCAAGCCGCCGGATCAAGCGCGGCAGCCGACCTTTGCAGCTGGAAAACCGGACGGCGATGGCGGAGAGGAAACCGGAACAGGCCGGTAAATATGATGGTAAAAAGGGGGGTACGGCCTTGCCGGATATAAATGCAGGAGAAAATGAAATAGAAAAGAATGCGGCTTGGGCGGGTCAAGCAAGGGTCTGCCGGGGCAAACACGAACGGGATTCTCCTTATCCGCTCCACGCCTGAATTTCGACCGGGCGGAATGAAAGCGCGGGGCGGATAAGAAGTATCGCTGTTTGCCCTTGACGTGGCAGGTCACAAGGGAAAGATACGGAACAGGAGGCGGAAAGTCCGAAACCAGCGGCATAAAGACCGGTCGGGCTGTGGAATACCGTGTTGTTTCGACAGGTCGAAGCTCCGGCATGGAACGGCACGATCCGGCTGCCGCCGGTTTGGAACGGCCTCCCGTCCCTTTCCTTGACGACTTGTTACGGCACAGACTTCCAACTGTTTACGGGGTTGGGAAAGCCGACGTATAACAGGGAAAACAGCCTGAAGGTAAAAAAGGAGATAATCGTGCTATAAAAGGTATCGGTTGCCCTGCAATCTGTCCGAAAGGCATTCGCCCTTCGGACAGACCACAGAGGTTACAGGCTTATAGTTTGGGCTTGTTCTTCGGGAGAATGGGACAAGAGAGTATTATTCTGTAAAATGACCCCAGCTCGGTCTTTACCGGGTCTTTCGATACCAAGAATGTCGCGCTCTCCTTGACTTTCGCTATATCCAAAATGGTCTTACAGATGTACTTATTCCTCAAGCGTGTTCCTCCCCTGTTGAACTGCAGCGGGAAACCTTGTTTGTCGGCGGTCTTGTGCAGAAACCATTCTTTGGGATTGTTCTCGTCATGGGCAAACTCCAGACGGTCATTCATCGTGATATTCATTTCTTTTGCCAGTTTGGTGGATAGACCCGCATTTCATGTTCAATAACTTCAGCATTCTGTCCGAACTGATAGTGGAAAACCGTACATTGGCGGAACGCTTCCTTGAGAATCTGTCGAGCGTTTACCGTTACGTCATCCAAAACTTGAAGCGCGACACCGTGCCGGTAAGCGAAGAGTTGGATTTCCTGCGTTCCTACCTCTACTTGATAGGGATGCGCTACGAGAATGCCATAAGCGTCGATGTGGATGAACAACTGGAGCGGACAGACGGCCGGATTCCCCCCGTCTGCCTCCAGCTGCTGGTAGAAAACGCCATCAAACACAACCGCTTGTCGGTACACCAACCGCTGCATATTCACGTCTTTCGGGAAGGAAACCACATTGTGGTGAAAAACGACCTTTGCCCCGTGTCGTCCGACCTGTCATCTACCGGTATCGGACAACGGAACATCATCGAGCGTTACTTCCTGTTGTGCGAGGAAAAGCCTGTCATCAAGAAAAGCGAACATTCATATATAGTCAAATTACCTATTATACCCGACGATTATGCACATCCTGATCATAGAAGATGAAAAACGGAACTTCAACCGGCTGAAAAGGCTGTTGGAAGAAATCGACGGCACATTCCGCATCGACGGGCCGTTGGCAAGCATTGTGGAGGCGGTGGAATGGCTACAGGCACATCCTGCCCCGGAGCTTATATTCGCTGACATCCGCCTGTCCGACGGCCTGAGTTTCGACGTGCTGCGCCGGACGGCAGTGCCCTCGCCTGTCATCTTCACCACCGCTTACGACGAGTATGCCATCCAGGCCTTCAAATACAACAGTTTCGATTATCTGCTGAAACCCGTCAAGGCCGACGAGCTTGCCGCCGCCATGGAAAAAGTGCGCCGCGCAAGTTCCCCGCAGACAAACGGCGAAGAGGTGCGCCAGCTATTGGAATATATGCGGCAAAGCAATTACCGTTATCGCGAGCGTTTTCTTCTGCCTTACCGCGACGGCTATATTTCCGTGCAGGTGAAAGATATCAGCCACATCGCTTTGGACGAACGCAATACGCTCCTTTGCCTGAACAACGGCACGTCCGAGACCGTGCCTTATTCTCTCGACGAGCTGGAATCCCAGCTCAACCCCGATGTCTTTTTCCGCGCCAACCGCCAGTACCTCATCCATATAGACAGCATCTTGAGTATCAATAACTGGTTCAACTCCCGACTGAAGATTCGTTTGAAGAAGTATCCCGATGTGGAAATCATCGTAAGCCGGGAAAGGGCGGCGGAGCTGAAAGGATGGTTAGACAGATAAGCTTATGAATACACCTATATTGGAAACCTCCCGCCTGATACTGCGGAAGTTCACGGAAAGAGACATGGAAGCCCTCTTCCTGATACTCAAAGACGAAGAAGCCAATAAATTCCTGCCTTGGTATCCGGTGAAAGACCTCGAAGAAACCCGGCGGTTTTATCAGGAAAGGTATGCGGCGAAATACGGACAGCCGCAAGCCTACGCCTATGCCATCTGCCTGAAAACGGACAATTTCCCGATAGGCTACGTGAAAGTCGATATGGAGGAACACCACGATTTCGGCTACGGGCTCCGCAAGGAGTTCTGGCATCGGGGGATTGCCACTGAAGCGGGCGGAGCCGTCATCGCCCAAGTGAGGAAAGACGGTCTGCCCTACATCACCGCCACGCACGACAGGAACAACCCGAGAAGCGGAAACGTGATGCGGAAGCTCGGCATGACGTACCGTTACTCATACGAAGAACTGTGGCAACCCAAGAACTTCCCCGTGATATTCAGAATGTACCAGTTAAACCTGAATGGCGACAACGAGTTCGTGTACAGGAAATATTGGGACGAGGCAACCAATCATTTCGTAGAAGACTTGTAGCCGGACACGAAGCCTGTTGTTCCGGCGGGACAAGCCATTGCTTTTTGTATGTTTATTCTGTATAACAAGGGGGCTGGCATCCAATCCACACCAACCCCACTCTTTTTATCTATCGCCGCATAGGCATAAAGCGAAATATTGCTCCTGTTTCCGCTCAGATTAAATGATGTCCAGCTTCATACCGACGGGTCATACTGGGTTGCTCGCCTCACGGGAAACACCGTCAGGCTTGCCCGTAGCAGTCCCAACAACAAAACAAGATGAACAGTCCGACCGTGCAGAGAGAAACGGAGATAATGACGTGAAATATCAGTAGTTTGTTCAATATTGAGATATGCCGCCGAGAACAGCGTTTCGGAAGCGAAAATATTTTGATTCATACCGTGCGAAAATTTTATTTTTTTGATTATTCAATATATTCACCACGAACAGCTACACCTCGCTTTTCAGCCAAGTGTAGACATCAGTATAAACCATGAAAAACAAACTGCTAAATCAGAATCCGTCTCATCCCGAAAATATAATGCTCGCAGGCATTGTCCCAGTTCGGGCTACGGGAAGAGTCATGCACGAGGGTACAACAATAGGTCAGGTTGTTCATGCGGCAAATGAGATACCGCTGTAAAGTTCGGAGAAGATGGGCCGTTTCCACGGATATGTACCGAAGATGCACCCCATTTACCTATGCGCCGGCACGGCAAGCCACATCGGGGATTTCTCCGACTATGCCTGTTATGTCGCTGTCCTTTTTTTGCCGGATAGAGTTTCTGTCATGAAATTGCAGAAAAGAGGCGTTGTCCGTATTTCGGACACAACATTCCTGCGCAGCCGCCACACCGGCCGCCGGAACATGCTGCGCACCGGAACTGCATACCAAAGCCGTCAGTACCAACGATAGAACAACAACGGACCCTTTTATGCTTTAATTTTACTTTCCATAGGGTAAGCATAGCCCCCCTTTCTTACCATTTCCATAAAATAATTAACAAAAATAAACGAGAATTATCTGTATTTTTCATCTGCAAGACTTAATGAGGAAGTTTCTCTGGATTCGGCCAGTGCCGCCACGCACTCTTCGCGTATGGACTTGATGTAATCCAGTACCATTAACGGATCGACACTTTTGCCGTCGAGCTTGCAGGAAATATGCAGGTGTTCACCGGTGCTGCGTCCTGTAGAACCGGTAATGCCGACGACATCCCTCGGCCCGATAGCAGCCCCTTTCCGGGTAAGGATACGCGACAGGTGGCAATAGCTGACCGTGTAGTTTCCATGCCGGAGGGTTACATACTTGCCGGAGGATTTGTCCTGCCCGACTTTCACTACCACTCCCGCCATCATGGCCATTACCTCGTCGCCCCGCGCATGGAGGTCGATTCCGTTGTGAAACTTTCTTTTTCCGGTAAAAGGGTCTTTCCGATACCCATAAAGCGAGTTGATTTTCATCCGGCGCAGCGGATAGCTTACGCTAAGATAGCGTTCTATCCATACGTGCTTGCAGGTGTCGGCAGACAATGCCGGGGCAGCGTCTCCTGACGGTGGTAAGGTGTCTTGGACGGAAAGCGTGTATCCGGGCAAGGTTACCGCATTATCCCTACCGGCAGAAACGACTTCAACCCTGTATCGGAACGGCACGGTCGAAACCGTATTGAATTGTGCTTGAACGGGGCCTGCGACACTTGCAGCACCCGCCATCAAAAACAGTAGTTTCTTTCTCATGCGGCAAATATAACCAGCTCTGCCCAAGATGTCCCGTTTCCACGACCTTTTTCGACCAAAGTACAACAAAAAAAGCATTCAGAGTATGAATTTATGTGTAAAATCATACTTTGAACATAAAAATAAACACTCTTAATACACTAATATTATTCTATTATATACAGCAAAATGAAAAGAATCTATCTTTGCAAAGTATAATTCAAAATACAAAATCAATTATGAATACAGTACGATTTGAACTAATTGAATTGCCCTATCCGACACTGGCCCGATTCGGGCTTACACAGGAGATGATCGAGGACTTGCCGATGCGTGTCCTTGATGAGATTGCGACGGTCGACACTCTCCCGTGCTTCCGGTGCGTGTCCGTGACGAGAAAGGAGAACTGATAGAGAGCCGCAGCCGCTTCGCCCTTGTCCGCAGGGACGACGGCCGACCGGACGTGGTGTTCTATCCCGTTCTGGAATCCTCGCCGCTGGAACGCTATGACGAGGCGCAACAGAAACAGCTTCTTGACGGCAAAGCCATCATTGCGGACGTGGAGACGGCGGACGGGCGGCACAGCAAGGCATTCGTGCAGATAGACGAGGGAACGAAGCAAGTGATGTATGTTCCCACGCCGATTATCGGGCGCAACCTGCAAGTGCTGGCCGAAATAATGCATCTCGGTCCGGTAGAGGTAAACGGAATGCAGAACGGCGAACCGCTGACGCTGGTCGTAGACGACGAACCCGTCACAGTGGGTATCGACCTGCACGACAAGACCGGCATCCGCTTCTGTTCGGGCGACAGCCAAAAATGGAAAGAACAACCCAAACGCGAGTGGGACAAATACACTTTCGGCGTGTACGGCTGCTGGGTGATGGACGACGACGGCAATCTCGACTACGTTCCCGAAGAGGAATATACCGAGGAACTGTGGAACGAACAGAAGAAAAGCGCCGAGCGTAACCGTGCGGCGGGACTTCACAAATAACATCTTAACATTCATCAAATATGGCAGAACACCAATATTATCCCGAAGAGGTACTTATCGAGAAGATGGAGCGCGGCCAGTACGGCTGGCTTGACTATGTGAATCATTTCTCACCCGAATGGCAGGAGGAATATACCCGCTATTGCAAGGAGCACGGTCTCATGGTGGGCAATGAATCGGCCGCCGAGTTCGTCCACTACAAGGACGAACAACTGGAAGCGGCGATGGAGAGCGGAGACGCATAACGGAAACCTTTTTAACAACGGATTATGGCGATACGAAAGAATACCAACCCCCGAATGATGGACCTGCAACCCGAAATGCAGGACATATTGAGGCGTAACGGTATGCAGGCCCACGTGGTCAGTGACGGCACGGGCTACCGGCTCGTGGTACAGGGCCACGACTCGCCGCTGCTGACCTACGACCTTACCGAGCGTCAGATGTTGGCCCTGACGGACTGGGGGACAAACTCGGCCAACAAGAAAGCCTACAACGTGTTCACGAGCATTGTAGGGAAAGACTTTTATATGCCCAAGAACTTCGTCCATACCCGTAACGCCAACGGCCGTGTCGCTATGGGATTGCACGGCTACCGTATCGGTATGGGCGAATACGGACGTGTGGGACGGCTGGGTATGCCGCCTCCGTTCCTCGGTTGGACGCCACGCCACCAGTGGGGTTTCCATCTGCGGCGGGTCGGCGGACAGCTGTTCTATCCGGGACCACCCATTGTCCCTGAACGGTGGGACGGGCGCATGAAGCCGGGCGAATTGCAATCGGGCGGCTACGGATTTTATTACAAGTACAAGGACGGGCAGCCTATACAGTCCGCACGACAGACCGATGTCCTGCAGGACTTGCAAACGGTCATCACGCCGATAGTCAGCCGTCCGCGCAGTACAGAACCGGCCCGTACCTACAAGGAGTTGATTGCTTCTCCGGTCTATTTTTCCAACGAGAAATGGCAGGAGTGTCTTGCCTCCCACGGTCTTATCGTCGATAAGGAGGCACGGACCCTGACCGTACAGTCCGAAAAGGTGGCCGCCGATATGGTCTATGACCTGACGAAAGAAGAAACGGCCGTCCTGACCTCCAACTCCATCGAGGAACAACCTGTCGAGAAACGACTGGAAGTCCTGAACGGGGTAATCAGGGCGGATTTCGCCGACAAGGTAACAATGGCGGATCTCGACAGCGAGCGGCGTATCGCCCTCGGCTTGCACCCCGAAGTGCAGGAGGAACTGACGCAACGCCAGCAACAGGAGCAGGAAATCCTCTCCCCTCTGGAAAACCAGCTCCGGCAGGAGATGCCGTATGGCGCAACCGCTTCCGTCGATGGACGGGATATTTCCGTGCTCGACGAGCGCAAGGGCTGGTATCGGGAAGAACGGCACGGCAGGGAGGTCGAGGTCGGCGAAATAGCCGTACATCCATCCCCCATAGAGGGCAAGTACAAGATGACGGCCGTCATCGACGGGCAAGTCATCACTCACGAGATCAGCCAGAAGGATTACGATAAATTCCTTGCGGTCGATGACTACCATCGCATGAAAATCTTTTCGAAGATATTCAGCGAGGTGGACATGAAGATGCGGCCGGAAGCGCAGCGCAGTCTCGGCGTGAAAATTTTCGCCGCCCTCACAGCGGGAACGGTCATCACGGCGGGCGTCGTCCACGGCTTGCGGCATCATCATCACGGTCCGGAGTTCTACGGCGAGCGTTTCGGTGGCTCGCCACACCCGTATTTCAAACCCGGTGTCGATACGCCGAGAGACGTGGCCATACGCAATTTCGAGGCACAGATGAATCAGGATATTAACGATATGAGAAGAGGGAGATAAAGACAACTATGAGAGAAGGAGACCTTACCTACGACGACTTCCTGCAAAGGCTGAACATTCAGGACGTGCTGATTGACGCGGGCTACCACCTGAACCGGCGCGACGGCCTGCGCTATCCCTCGTATGTTCGTATAGACAGCGAGGGACGGCGTATCCGCGGCGACAAGTTCATCGTGACGCAACAGGGAAAATGCTGCTTCCAAGCCCAGCAGCAGAAAGTCTATAACATCATCTCGTTCATCAAGGAGCACCCGCAGTTCTTCACGGAATACCGTGTGGGCATGTCCCCCGACCGACTGGTGAACCTCGTGTGCAACCGGCTGCTGAACCATCCTATCGAGGACCGGACAACGCGGATTATACAGCCCAAGCGGGACATCCGCCCGTTCGACATCGCAAACTACGACCTGCACAAGTTCAACCCGCAGGACCGGGAGACACAGAAGAAGTTCTATCCTTATTTCAAGAGCCGGGGTATCGACCTCTACACGCAATATGCCTTCCACCGCCACTTCTGTCTGGCGACGAAACATCGTGAGGACGGTGCGGCATACACCAATCTCGCTTTTCCGCTGACCTTGCCCAAAGGCGACGGTACGGTCGTGGGCTTCGAAGAACGGGGACGTGCAAGAATGGACGGAAGCGGCAGCTACAAAGGCAAGGCCGAGGGCAGCAATTCGAGCGAGGGGCTGTGGATTGCCAGCCCTGCCAAGACCCCACTTGCGGAAGCCAAGCGTATCTATTGGTTCGAGAGTGCCTACGACGCAATGGCTTATTACCAGCTTAACCAGAAATGGGACAAGGAACTTAGAAAGGGAGTGTTCGTCTCTACTGGCGGAGCACCGAGCCAGCAACAGTTCAAAGCCATGATAGAGGCCACTCCACACGCTTACCACCATCTCTGCTTCGACGGGGACCGTGCCGGGCAGATCTTCGCCATCAACTTCGCGCTCACCCATGCGGGCAAGACATTCACCAGTAACGTGACGAAAGACGACAAACTGCTGGTCCGTATCAGTGGCGAGGAGAACCAAAACTACGAAGTAAAACTCGAACCCTTCGACTTTCACAGGATAGTCGGCACGCTTTTACGTCCCAAAGAAATCTATCGGGAAGATGGTACGCTTGACTATCGGACAATCGGCGACGGATATTTGCAGGAGATGAGCATGGTGTGCCAAGATGAGTACGAGATGGCTCTTGCCGAGGGTTCGGCCAGTGAGGAAACGCTGGAGGGCATGAGACAAAATATCATGGCCATAGAGGATGCGATCCGTAATCTTCCCGCTCCCGGCGAGGACAGCACCGACCTTATCGTGTACGAGCCCGCTGACAAAGGCTATAAGGACTGGAACGAACAGCTCTTGGCAAAAGCCAAGCTGCAAGAATCAGTTCACGAAGAGCCGGCCAGAAGAGAAGAACCCGAACAGGAACGGCAAGCACGTTTCCACCGATGACAATGCGGCACACCCCACATGAAACAACAAAAGAGAAGACAATGAATGACAAAGAACTGACACATGACGATTTTTTGCAAAGGCTCGACATCCGGGATGTACTGCTCGATGCCGGTTATCGCCAGAACCGACGCTTCGGTTTGCGTCTCTCTTCGTTTATCCGCACGGACAGTGAGGGAAAGCGTATCCGGGGCGACAAGTTCGTCATCACACAGCATGGGAAGTGCTGTTGCCAGCCACCCCGGCAGAAGGAATACAACGTCGTTTCGTTCATCAAGGAACACCCGCATCTTTTTGCAGAATACCATGAGGGCATAAATCCGGATCGGCTGGTGGAACTCGTATGCTACCGCCTTCTGCATTACCCTATTCCCGAACAGGAAACCCGCACAGGACAACCCCAGCGGGACACCCGACCGTTCGACATTGCGGACTACAACATTCAGAAGTTCGATCCGCAGGACAGGGGTACGCAGGAGAAGTTTGCACCCTATTTCGAGAAAAGGGGTATCGACCTCTGTACGCAGCAAACCTTTCACCGGGACTTCTGTCTGGCGACCCGACACAGCGAGGACGGTCAGAGGCGCACTTGCCTCGCCTTTCCGATGACGTTACCCGAAGATGCGGATAAGATCGTAGGATTCGAGAAGCGAGGACACGCCTACACGGACGGTAACTCCAGCTACGACGACATGACCGAGGGCAACCATTCGGGGGAAGGTGTATGGATTGCCAGTCCTGCCCGGACAGCTCTTTCGGAAGCCAAGCATATCTACTGGTTCGAGAGTGCCAGCGAGGCAATGGCCTACTACCAGCTTCATCAGGCGAAAAACCAAGAGCTACGAAAGGCGGTCTTCGTCTCAACGGGCGGCGAACCTACCGAGAAACAGATGCGAGGCGTGCTTGAGCTTACGATCCCGGCCCGGCAGCATATCTGTTTCGACACCGGTCGGGAGGGGTGGAAGTTTGCCCAAACCCTGCAAAAGGAAATCTGCCGCACGATACGCTCCACCATCGAGGAGACACCGGAGCGGAAACCATATCTCGATTCCATACCGGACGGCAATGATCTGGACGAAGGAGAATTTTATCTGTTGCCCAAAGGCGGCTTGCAAGAGAGCTGCATACGATTCGATGCCGAACGGGAAGAAGCCATATCAATGAGTTCGAGCAGGTTGTGTGCCCCGGAAGATGTGCAGGACCAAATAGATACCATGAGGAAGTGTTACCGTGAGTTCCGTGAGAAATTACAGGATTTTCTCGGTATCGACAAGGAGCATGATGTCGCCATTTCCCGTGAAATGCCGGACTGTCGCTATACAGGCTGGAATGAACAATTGCTGGCAGAGCAACAGCAAGAATCGGTCCGTGAAGAGTCGGTCAGAGAGGAAGAACCTGAACAAGAACGACAAACACATTTTCGCCGATGACTATGCAGCATTCCATACAAGACGAGCGGAATATCCTTCTGCGGCCGCATACCGGGCAATTCGTCATCGACGAACTGCCGCTGATGTTCGTGTGCATGGCGGGGCTGGTGTACGGCGGCATGGAAGGTCTGCCGTTGAGCAGTATGGCGAGAATCGTTTCCTTATTTCTGCTCCTCGTGTTGCTGTATCGCTTCATCTACCTGCGTCGGATACGTTACAGGGTCTGCGAAGAACAGCTTGTCAGCGAACACGGCATTTTCATACGCAGGGTGGACTACATGGAACTGTACCGTATCGTGGACTTTCAAGAACACCAGAGCCTCCTGCAACAGATTTGCGGGTTAAAGACGGTTCGCATTCTCTCGATGGACCGGAACACGCCAAGGCTCGACCTTATCGGCGTCCGATGCGGAAACGACATCGTGGCGATTATCCGTGAACGTGTGGAAATCAATAAACGAAAAAAGGGAATCTATGAGATTACGAATCATTAGTATATGGGCGGTCTTGATACTTGCCGGTCTGCTTCCGCAACTGGCCAAGGCGCAGATTGCCGCCTCAAACCCGCTGGAATGGGCGGCGTTGGCCGAGGGCAATGAATTGATTAACGGCCAGATAGACAAACAAATCAAAGGACAGACGCAGACCGCCTTGATGCAAAACAGTATCGCAGCAGAGTTCAATCGCATACACGAGTGGGAGAAACAGTACAACAGCTACCTCAAGACGGCGAGCGGCTATGCCTCGTCGCTGAAAGCCTGCACGCACCTCTATAATGACGGTGTACGGATTTTCCTCACACTGGAAAAATTGGGCAAAGCGATACGGAACAACCCGCAGGGTATCGTCGCCAGCATGAACATGAACAACCTCTATATCGAGACAGCGACGGAACTGGTCTCCGTGTTCACGCTGCTGAACGATGCCGTGGCCAAAGGCGGCACGGAAAACATGCTCACGGGGGCGGAACGGAGCAAAACCCTGTGGGCTTTGAACGACCAGCTCGCGGCATTCAGCCGGAAACTGCATCTGCTCTATTTGAGCCTGCGCTATTATACCCTGAACGACGTGTGGAACAACATAACGGCGGGTATGATAGACCGCAGCAACGGCGAAGTGGCCCGTCTGGCCATGTCCCGCTGGCGCAGGGCGGCAGCCACCGCCCGTTGAAAAAAGGACAATAAAAAACGAAGAACGATGAAGCGGATAATCTCGATATGGATTCTGTTGCTGTGTGCCGGTATCTCGAAGGTACAGGCGCAGAACGATGCGACCCTTGCGGGAATGATTCTGGTTTATACCAACAAGGCCGAGAAGGAACTGAAAAACCAAGAGAAGGTCATGCTGATGCAAACCACAGGGCATGTGTGGACAAAAGAAGAAGTGGAAGGTACGACGGACTTGCAACGGGAGTTCAACAATTACCTGAACTCGTTCCGTTCGATTGTCTGCTATGCGGCGCAGATTTACGGTTTCTACCATGAAATATCGCAGCTTACGGACAACATGGGCGACTTCACCAAACAATTGAGCAGACATTCGACGGGTGCATTGGCTGTCGCCCTCTCCACGCGGCGCAACCAGATTTACCGGGAGATGATATTGAACAGCGTGGAGATTGTGAACGACATCCGCACGGCCTGCCTGTCGGACAACAAGATGACGGAAAGGGAACGTATGGAGATCGTGTTCGGCATACGTCCGAAACTCCGGTCGATGAACCGGACGCTGCAACGGCTGACTAAAGCCGTGAAATATACCACGATGGGCGACATCTGGCGGGAAATCGACGAGGGTGCACGCCCTGTTGCGGACAAGTACGACATCGTGAAAGCCGCCCAAAGACGATGGCGGCAAAATGGAAGAAATGTTAGACCCTAAAAAAGAATAAAAATATGGGAGCTTGGGATACGATATTGAAATACGGCGGAAAGGCCATGAAAGGCATGGGCAAGGCCGCCAATGCGACGGGAAAAAGTGCCGGTCATGCGGTACTGCATCCCTCGCAGACCCTTCGGGGAGCCGGGCAGGCGGTCAAAATGGCCACTACCGGAGCTGCCGTCGGCTATGTGGGCTGGGAAAAACTGACCACCGACAAAAGTGTCGCACGGATCGTCAGTGAGGCCGTAGTCGGCAAATCCGCCACGGATGCCCTTGCAGGTACGACCGAAGACATGAAGGAACTGAAAGACAAAGCCGGAGAGACGGTCTCTGCCATAGGCGAGGCTGTGGGAGGCGCGGACTCGAAACTGAACGGGGTGTCGAACTTCCTGCGGGAAGCCTCCGGCGGTGGGTTGTTCAACATGCTCAGCGGCTTTTTGCGAAACCTCGGAGGAGGCAATGTGTCGGGGTTGAACATTGCAGGACTGATTGCGGCGGCGTACCTCGTGTTCGGACGTTCCGGCTGGCTGGGTAAAATCGCCGGTCTGTTCCTGGGCATGATGCTTATCGGCAACAATGCGGGCGTGTCCGCACGGTTCCCTCGGAAACGGTATCGAGGACACAGACGCCGACACTCTCTCCGGAGGAACAAGCGCAAAGCGGAGGAATGAGAAGGTAGGAACATATAAAAAATATATATCACAATGAAATATACGGAAGAAATGATCCTGCACTCGGACAGCGGTTACTGTATGCCGTTCGAAGAGCCGCGGGGAAAAGACGTGGAACTGTCGCTCGGTTACGGCGAGCAGGTACACCCGACAACGGGAGAAAAGTTCTTTCATCACGGGATAGACTTCAAAGCGCGGTACTACATACTGTCGGCTGTGGCCAGTGGCATCGTGTCGGGCGTGGGAAACGACCCGGTACACGGCATTTGCCAGACAGTCCGTTACGGCGGGTACGAGGTGACATACGGTCTTCTGTCGAATGTGTTCGCACAATTCGGACAACGGGTGAAAGCCGGACAAACGGTGGCTTTGAGCGGTGAACGGCTGCATATAGAAGTCAAATTCAAGGGCGAGGAGCTGAACCCGATAGAGTTCCTGACCATGTTGTACGGCAACATCAAGGCTTTGCAGGAAACCGACGGCAACGGCCCTGCAGGTTTTTACGATGCGGAAACGGGAGTAAAAACGACTACGAGAAGGACCAAAGGGAAATAGAAGAGCTGATGCTCCGCTTTCTGCCGCTTTACATGGAGGATTTGCAGCGGGGAGCGTACACGGTGCCCGCACATACGGAACAGTCGCTCCGCCACATCTTCACGATGGGAGCGATGAAAGAGTATTTCTACGAGCAGATGCCGAGCATAGCCAATCCCCTCGGACTGGGGCGCAAAGCCATGCCGCTTGCCTGCAAAGTTCAGAACCTGCTGATAGCGGATTTCCTGAACTACCTTGCCCTGCGGCATGAGGTGTACCTCTCCACAATGGGCGGCGAGGTAAAAAAAAAACTTCATGACGAAGCTGTAGCGGGCTGCGGACTCATCGACCCGCTGGCGGAGTTGGACATCGACATCCAGAGTTTCGACATATCGAGGATTGTCTCCGTCTATCCCGACCGCGCCGGAGTCCGCTGGTGGACGAAAGCATGGTTCAACAACAGGGAAGAAGGGGAAGCCTCGGTGGAAATCGAACGGGAACAGGCGGTACGCTTCATTCAAGACCGTATCGAAAAAGATGCATGGCTCGAAGAGTTTTTCCCCAAGCAAATGGAAGTGTACCACAACGCCATCGAACAAACGAAGAAACAACTGCTGAAACAGATAAACATGATATAGAAAGATATTGATTATATGGACGAAATCAAACATAGCAGGAGGTTTGCGGAAATAGAGACCCTCATGGGCAGTTATTTCCGCCATCATCTCGTCCCCGTCATGACGCAGACGCAAACCTACCTGACCGAGAAGCAGGGCGAGGAAATGAAGGAGTATTCGACTTCCATAAGCGGCATACTCGGCATGATGGCGTCGGCGGGCCAACCGCTCTCCGACCCGTACCAAACACTCAAGGTAACGGGAGAATGGAACTCCAAAACGACAGAGGACTACATCGAGATGTGCAATAAACGGATTCTCTCGTCGGAAGAAATACAGCACGATCTCGCCTACATGGCCGGAGAGTGGCGCGATACCGTCGTGCAGGAAGTCGGACGCGAGCGTTACGACGAACTGTCGCAGGAATTGGGCTGTGACCTCGCCTACGTTTTCGTGGACTACCGCGTGGAGCAACTGATGATAGACCATCTGGTGAAGGAACGTATGCCCAAGTCCTCGGCGGACTACATCATCCGCAAAGCGGCTGAATCAAGCCTGTTGGGGTTGCCTCAGGCGTTGAGCCGCTCGCCGCTGGCCGAAGAGATAGAGAAACGCGGAGAGGCCGCCTATCGTCCGAGCAAGTTGGAAAAAGGAGCAGGTTGGGTGTTGGGGGCTTCAGCCGATACCGTCATGCTGGGCGGTGCAGGTTCGTGGGCGAGCTTCGCACGGTTCATCGGAGCGGATACAGCCATCTCGGCCGTTGCCGATCACTTCGGGGCAGAAGAGACACAGACGCTCTCTGCAGAGGAGTGTATCAGCAAGGGTGTGTTCGGCAGCGAAAGCAATGTGTTCGAGGGATTCCGTAAGGAAGCAGCGGCGATTCCACCCAAAGAGAACACACTCTTGGCCGAAGCCAACGGAGAGTTACAGAAAAAGATACCGATTATAACATTCGATTTTATGGATTGGTGGAAAACAGACAGTATAAATATGCCGTGGCGGGAAGAAACTGCCGGGGAAGAACGGAAGCGGGCGGAACGGTATAAAGATGTGCCGATGGTGGTCGCTCCCGGACAGGAGGAAGCCTATCTGCAAGACTTGGAAAGAGGGAATACCGAAACGGAACAAGCCGGTCAGGAATCCGAACAGAGGGAAAAAGAGGCGAAAGAAGTGCAGGTTCCACAGTCTCCACCGAGAAAACGATACGGGAAGAGCCGTCCGGGCAAGAACCGCAGACCATACAGACCAACGAGAACGGTTGGGATGGACTGACCCGTTTCCTCGGACTGGAAGGTTTCAGCGAAGTCATGAGTAATCCGGGCAGTGTGTTGGCCATGCTGCCAGACATGCTATTGGGTATATTCACAGGCAAGACGCAATCACTGGGACTGAAAGAAAACCTGCTGCCGATAGCGAGTATCGTGGCGGGCATATTCGTCAAGAATCCGATGCTAAAGATGTTGCTTATCGGCTTGGGTGGTGCGAACCTGCTGAACAAGGCGGGGCACGAGGCACTGGGAAAAGAAAGGACGGAGAGAAACGGAAATGTGGCCACGACCGACAAAAAGGTGCAGTACAGACGCTATCCCGATGAGCCGCTCAATCCACGTATTGTGAATCCGGTACTGCAAGGCAATACCCTTATTGCCACGATAGACCACGTGCCCTGCACGGTGCAGCTTAATTCCACGGTGGCGGACGCCTACCGTGCCGGTGCCTTGCCGCTGAACACGCTGGCCAATGCCGTGCTCGTCCAAAGCGACCGACTTCGCCAGATGGCTTCGCAGAACTATGACAACGGACAACAGGAGACCATCGTGCGGACACGGGGCATTCAGTAATATCATTTCGTAACCGACAAAAATTTTGGAATATGAAAGAGAAATCGCAGATAGAAAAGAATGCCGAGGAGCGACAGATAGAGTTGCTCTCCACGGCTTTGAACGAAGCATCGAACGCTGGAGGCCACTGGCTCAACGCCGCTGGCAAAGGTTTTCCAAAATTCTACCCGCGCGGTGTCGCCGTCAGCCCGTTCAACGGGTTGTTTATGGCATTGCATTCGGACCGGAACGGGTGCAAGACCAACCTGTTTACCCTTTACAGCGATGCCAAGGCTCGCGGCACATCTGTCCGTGAGCACGAGCAGGGAGTCCCGTTCCTGTTCTATAACTGGAATAAGTACGTCCATCGCAACAATCCGGAGGACATCATCAGCCGAGACGCCTATCTGAAACTGGACGAGGAGGTGCAGAAACAGTACAAGGGCATACATAACCGGGAGATCCGCACACTTTTCAATATCGACCAAACGACACTGCCTTACGTGGATAAGGAGGAATACGATATGGTATTGCTGAAAGACGGCAGTGCCGTGGAACGGGGATATTCCGAGGCCGACGAACGGCGATTGCATATCCGTTTCAACGACTTCCTGCTGAAAATGCGGGACAATCTCGTGCCCGTGCGTTCGGACGGAAGCGGAATGCCCCATTACGAGACAGACCGCGATGCGGTCTATATGCCGCGCCAACGGGATTTCGGACACTACAACGATTATGTACAGGAGGCACTGCGGCAAATCGTAAGTGCCACGGGACACCAGCAACGGCTGGCCCGTGAAGGCATGGTGATGAAAAACGGTATGGGTCCCTCGGAAGATGCCCTCAAACAGGAACGGCTAATCGTGGAGGTGGCTTCGGGAATCAAAATGCTGGAATTGGGACTGCCCGCCCGTCTGTCCGACAAAAGCCTTGAACTGGTGGACTACTGGAACCGGGAACTCAAGGAGAACCCCAACCTGGTGGACGCCCTCGAAAGCGACGTGAACAACGCCCTCGAAGTAATCCATAAGGCAGAACGGGGCGAGAAAATCGAATATGCCACGATGCGCAACCGCCGGCAGACCTCGGACATGCAGGAGCAGTTACCCAAGCATTTCTATGTAGCTGACGAGATCCGGAAACACCCGAACAAGGAGGACAAGACCATTGTCATTGTCATCGACCCGTCCTCGAAATCGGCGGATGTGATACTCCCTGCCGGTGCGTCGCCGGAAGTGGACAATGAAGTGCCGGGCATGAACAAGGCCCGTATCGGCAGGGCTTTGCGAAGGGAAGGGATCGAAAACGTGCGTTTCTTCAATCCTGACGGCGCATGGGGGTATAGGCCCGATGATACTTATTTCGCCCAAAAACAGGTGTCACTGGCCCGGCTGAAGAACTGGGCGCTGGAGATGCTCTCCACATTGGACGTACGCCTGCGGTCAAACGGGCGGACGAAATCGGCTTCGACCAAGTACAGATGATTCAGGACGACAAGAACCGCTGGGCACTGTATCTGAAGCCCGAACATCAGAGCGGGTACAGTATCTATCCCGACAAGGACGACCTGAACCGCTTCTTCTCCACCCTCAAACAGTCGATGGACAATATCGAAAATGTACGCATGGAGCTGGCGCACAAGTATTATGCGCTGGCGGAAACACAACCCGACCTGAAAGTGGACCTGTTCAGCAGCGGGGCGCAGGACATTGACCTGAACCGGATTCAGCGGGTGTCCGTGTTCAAGACCAAACAAGAAGGGACTCTGTGCGTGGCGACCATTGACGGAAAGAAATTACAACCCCGAAGCGTCACCCGGCAACAATGGCAACGCATGTGGGTGGCGGAGGACCGTGCCAAATACAAATGCCATCTGGCGGCCACGCTTTTCGCCGACGTACTGCGCAAAGGACAGACGCAGGAAGAGAGTGCCGGAAAGAAACAAGGAGAAGAGGATACCCAGCAGCAGGATAAAGACAAGAATCCTAAACAAACCGCCGGGGAAGCCCAGAAAGCCGGTTCATCCCTAAAAGAGTTGTCCATAAAAGATATGCCGGAACAACTGTATGGCAAGTATGAGCAAATCAAAGAAGAACAACCGGAAGCGGTCGTCCTTTTCAAACATGGGAACAACTATTATGCTTCCATGTATGATGCGGAGACCATTGCGAACGAACTGAACCTGCCTCCGAGCAAAGAACGCGTTCCGTATGATGCAAACAAAATCATATTGGTATTCGAGCATGACAATGAGGAAACAAGGCAGCAAATTCATGCGCTACGGGCATACGTGATGGATTGTGACGGTATGTCCAAGGCACAGCAAAACGGGCCTGCAGAAACAACCGACGAAGAGAACGAACAACGTCCAACCATGAGGAGGTAGAAATATGGCAAACAAGAATCAAGAATATACGGAACAATATGCAGACTATGCGATGGAACAGATGCGGCGGTACGGCATTCCGGCCTCCGTGACGCTGGCACAGGGCATACTGGAAAGTTCCAACGGACAGAGCCGTTTGGCGCAGAATGAGAACAACCACTTCGGTATCAAGGCCACGCCCGAATGGATTGCCGAGGGTGGCCGGTACAGCCTGTATTCCGATGACAAGCCGAACGAGAAGTTCTGCAGTTACGACAGTGTGGGCGATTCGTATGAGCATCACTCACGCTTCCTGAAAGAGAACAACCGCTATGCCCGTTGTTTCTCGCTCTCTCCCGACGACTACAAAGGCTGGACGCTGGGGCTCGAAAAGGCGGGCTATGCCACGGGCGGGCATTATGCCGACAGTCTGCAACGTATCATCGAGCAGAACGGGCTGCAAAAGTACGACCGTCAGGTCATGCAGGAGATGGAAGCGCAGGGAAAGCGGTTCGGTGTGGAAGAGAACCCGCTCCGGGAAGCCGGAAATGCAGTGGACTATTCGTTTCCGGTGGAACGGAAAGAGTTTCTTTTCGTCACCTCACCGTTCGGTATGCGGCAAGACACCAAGGACGGGACAAAACGAATGCACACAGGCATGGACATCCGATGTAACAACGGCGATGCAGTGCTGGCGACGGAACAAGGCGGCAAGGTCGTCGCTGTCGGAAACAAATCGCTCACGGTGGAATACCCCCGTGCGGACGGCTGCAAAATACAGTGTACCTACAAAAACCTCGGCGAGGTATTCGTGAGAACCGATGATACAGTACAGGCCGGAAATCGGCTCGGTAAATCGGGCAAGAGCGGGGAACACCTGCATTTCAGTGTCCGGCAAATTCATGCGGACGGTACGCAACGGGACGTCGATCCGGCAGCGTATCTGGCTGAAATCGCACAAAAGGGCAACATCAAACAACAAGTGTTGCATAACGGCAACGACCTGTTCGCCAAATATAAAAGTCCGGAGAATGCCAAGGAAAACCTTTCACCCGATGCATGGATGAAAAAACTGCTCTCCTCGGAGGACAGCGGCGTGGGACTGTCAGGGTGTAGCGACCCTATCGTGGAGATGGCCATGACCGCTTTTACCTCCCTGATGTTGCTGGCGACGCAAATCGACAGCAAAAACGAGGAAGAACAAAAGGCGGCCATTTCCGAGGCGATGGACCGCCGGGAAATCGACCTGACATCGCTGTTGCCCGGCATGAAAAGTTGCGACCTCGTGATCGGGGAAAACGGGCGGGCTGTCCTGCAAGCGGACAACGGAAGCGTCCAGGTATCGCGGGAACTGACCTCTGCCGAGTTAAGCCGCCTGTCGGTGACGCTTAACGACGGTTCTCTTTCGGAAGAAGCCAAACGACTGCGTGTGACTGGACTGTTGAACACGGTCATCCTCTCGGAGGCAGCCTCGCTGAATTTCGAGCAGGGAATGGCCGAGCAACGGGGACAGACGGAAATCCTGAAACGATAAAATCCGAAAGCCATGATAAAACGCGTGATGATACGGTTATGCGGGTATCTATTCGGACTATCCGTCTGCGTCCTGCACATTCTGCTCTGTTACCTGCTGCTGGGCTGGGTGACAACGCTCGTCGTCATGGGGGTGCAGTTGCTGATTGCAGCAGGATTCATCTACATAAGGATACGTGCTCCTGATTAGGGCCGCCACCAGTCTGTTCAACTTCAATTCATAGGACCCTGTTTGTCAGATGGTATATGTGTATCATTAAAAGACAAAAGCAAAATGATTAAATGTAATGTTACGGTATGCGGCACGATAGGCCGCAATGCTTCGGCGAGAACAAACAAGGAAGGAAATTCGTTTCTGTCTTTTCCGCTACGTGTCACGATTCCGGACCGAGACGGTCAAAACGAAGTTATCGAAATCAGTGTCAGCAAAGACGGCTCCCAAGAGGAGGCATCAGGTTATCGGAACGGTTCGCACGTGGAGATTACAGGAACGCTGTTTCTGAAACGCAGGGGTGACAAACTCTATTTCAACCTTTTTGCAGACCGTATCGATCCGGTTGCCTCAGACACGGCGGATTTTCTCAAAGGAGATATGGCATTTCGCGGTAAAGTGGGCAAAAATATCGAGGAACGGAAAGACAGGAACGACAAACCCTACACGATGTTCTCGGCATTCAGCATCAAGAAGGTCGATGAGAATTTCGAGTACCAGTGGGTGCGCTTCTTCTGCTTCGACAGGCAACGCGAAGAGTGGTTGCAACCGGGTGTCAAGGTAGAGGCCAAGGGCGAACTGACGGTCTCGGTACATAACGGGAAGCCGGACATCTCCTGCCGAGTGGAAGAATTGATGCAATATGTTCCCGAATCGGATAACTCCAATCAGTAGCAGTCATGGCCGGTTATAGAAAGCGAAATACAGAGGGACCGAACAGCGAGGATAAGGCGCTGGACCTCTTTGCCGAGATGATGATCGAGAAAATCGAAAGCATCCAGAAAGATTGGCACAAGCCGTGGTTTACCGAGGGTGTACTGCAATGGCCGCGTAACCTGTCGGGGCGCGAGTACAACGGTATGAACGCCCTGATGCTGCTCCTGCATTGTGAGAACGAAGGGTACAAGATTCCCCGTTTCTGTACGTTCGACTGCGTGCAGCGGCTCAACAAACCCGGTAAGGACGGACAAGAACTGCCAAGGGTATCTGTGCTGAAAGGCGAGAAATCCTTTCCCGTGATGCTGACCACATTCACCTGCATACACAAGGAGACAAAGGAAAAAATCAAGTATGACGATTACAAGAAGCTCTCCGACGAGGAGAAGGCGCAATACAACGTCTATCCCAAAATGCAGGTGTTCCGGGTGTTCAATGTCGCCCAGACCAACTTGCGGGAGGCACGACCGGAGTTGTGGGAGCAGTTGGAGGTAGAGAACGGGAAAAGGATCGAAAACGGCGAACATTTCAGTTTCGCGCCCGTCGATACGATGATTCGGGATAACCTTTGGATTTGTCCTATCAAACCGAGACATCAGGACGAAGCATACTACTCGATTACGAGAAACGAGATAATCGTGCCCGAAAAAGAACAGTTCCAGTCCGGAGAAGCCTTTTACGGAACGCTGTTTCATGAAATGGTCCACTCCACCGGCGCCGAGGGTGTTCTCGACCGCCTCCAGCCGACATCTTTCGGCTCGAAAGAGTATGCCCGCGAGGAACTGGTGGCCGAACTCGGCAGTGCACTGATCGCACAACGCTATGGCATGACCAAGCATATCAAGGAAGACAGTTGCGCATACCTCAAAGGGTGGCTCGATGAATTGAAGGAATCGCCACAGTTTATCAAGACGACGCTTCTGGACGTGAAAAGGGCTTCGTCAATCGTTACTCAAAAGGTGGATAAGATTGCACAGGAGTTGGAACAAAATGTTACTGAAGAGCAAGAGAACAAACACTCGACCAAGGAACGTATCTTTTACGCATCGGTGGCTTATCTCCAATCCACCGATGACACGACGCAACTGGACGAATTGAAGGACAAAGGCGACTACAAGGGATTGCTGGCACTCGCCAAGGAGTATTACGACGGCAACGGTATGGACGAGCAGCATACATTCGCTTCTCCCCTCCAGAACCGGGGAGATGATCTGCTAATCGAGGATAAAGACTTTGCCGTAGTGTACAACGGAAGTGTCGGGGGCACTTACGACATCATGCTGAAGTACACGGAACAGGAGGTGCGAGACCATATCCGGCGTTACGGAACCGACCGCGCCAGCGATGATGTGAAAGAGGTGGCCAAGGATATGGCGGCGGAAGAGTTTGATGTCCTGAAACATCAGAAACTCCCGATGTTCGAGATGCCGAACGGAAAACATCTGTTCGTCTGGTATAACAGGGAAACCGACACGCTCAATGCCGGACCGTTTACCGGTACGGATATACCCGACAGACACCGCTTCGCTTACAACCATTGTCTGTCGATGGAAGCCAACCTGCAAAGCGTGAACGAGAAACTGGAGGGTATGGAAGAATACCAGGCCGAAGTGCAAGAGGAAAGCTACATCAGCGGTCTGCACCGATAACGGAAACGAGTGTGAGGTGGCGTTGAAGTGAAGCCACCTCACATTCTTATACATTACATTAAGACAACAGTTTGTCAATCATTGACTGTAGCTGTGACATATCGCAATATTGATTGATACCACCAGTATAATCCTTTACGTGCCGGGCAGTCCGTATCAGGAACGAATCAAGTTCTATCTTTACCCCACCGTCCATCCGCGCATCCGAAGAATGGCTTATGTACACGAATTTACCGTTACGCTCAATAAAGCAACTTGTAAGGTAATGCCCCTTGCTCTCGGCTACAACTGCCGCATCCACGGCTTTTGCATATTTGGATATTTCACTCAACAACGCCGTTTGGAAGTTATTGTATTCCTTTGATACATAATTCCCTGCATCTGCAAGGACAGAAGATTGCCATTTGGTATAAAAAGTCTGTGTCATATTCTTTCAATTCTAATTCTGTAAATAAATTAGGCACATAGCAATAAAAGCATTGAATTTATAGTATTCAATTAACGACATTTAAGCAATTACCATGATGTTTTCAGAGACCAAAGTTACGGAGATTTATCGTATAGCAGATGATTTTTGCAAAGAAATTGCTCAATTTCAGGGAAAATATATGGTTGAATGAATATTCCATGCCCCGCTCCTTTAATACAACTTTATTTCCAACTCCCTTTCTACCATAACAACATACTGTTTTTTGAAAGAAGCCCGCCATTGATGTATGTTTTTCAAAGACGGGCAACTGGCTATATTTGAATTATACTCACGTTAAATAGCTTTCCCAGTTCTCTTTGTCGATAGTTAATTTGTTCATTTCCCAATCGTATTCCACTTCCGGCATATCAGCATAAGGGAAATACACGGTATAGCCTATCTGTCCGTAGGAGCAATGTAATGGTATGACGCAAATATCCTGACCACAGTAAGGTTGTGGCGTACAATATTTCTTCCAATCAAAACGGCCTGCAATTATATTGCAGCAGAGTAATTTTAGAGCCATTATACCTTTCCAACTCTGAAAATCCGTCTTACAACTTGTCCTTTCCATAATGAATATCATTTAATGTGCTATGTTATAATAAATTTCGGGTTCGCTCGATACATTGTAGATGTAATTGCCACAACGTACCAAAAGGGCGTTTTTGCCATAATACAGTTCTTTCATTCCGGTGATGCTTCCTGTCTTGTGGAAATTTGGAAAGCGGCTTATTCCTGTCCTTTCCGCATCTTTTGTGTAAAGTGTTTTCATTCTCATGCTATTGCTTTTTTTATGTTTCATACAGGGTTTCTATCATTTTCTCGGCTTCTTCCATATCGGTTACGATGTCTTTGATGTGGTAGGGCGCACCGTTTTTGCCGTGCCCGTCATTGCCTATCCACAGGTAGGTTTCATAGTCGGGGTCGAAGCCTTCGTAGAAATTTTTCCAATTCACACAGAAACCTGTCGAAATCCCCGTCTTTCATTTCAACAGAGACGTTGAAATCCTGCCCTTTGGGCGTATATTGCTGAAAATCGAACACCACTCTATTTTCGTACTTCGTTGTCGATGCTTGCCAGCCCAATCCTGTGGCTACTGCGATAATTTGTTCTGTTGTTGTCATCGTTTCGTTTTTTTATTTCCCTTTGTTCCGAGCTTTTCAGCCCGCCGCAGGGTCGGTTTTTATGTGCGATACCCGACGGCGGAAGCAAGAACCGCAAACAAGGAACCGCCGATGAAATTTTATGAAATACCGGGATCTGTGATTTCGGAAAGTTTTCGTCAAATTTCAGCAAGGTAGCTCTGCGATACTTGGTCAGCCGTTCGTCCGCCGTACCTTTGCACGGTAAAAACAGCCTGTGGCGGTGACGGGCTTCGAGGAAATGATAATCCGACGGTATAAAAGGGAGAAGCAAACTATAAACGTCCTGCCTGCTCATGGCATATAAATGGCTGATTGGGCTATTCAAGTGAAGATAGCTGCCTACAAAAGTATGCGGCAACGGCCGGAATATAAACAACCACCTGTCCCGATTGGCAGGTGGTTGACCGACAGCAGCCGGTATCAGGCGGTCATACGTTTTCGGACAAGTGCGATGTTCTTATGCACAAGGTTCATAATCCGTTTATGGTATTTCGTATTTTTGTTACACAGCCCTCTCGACTGCAGCACCTTGAATGTTTCGAGGCTCAACTCTACGGTCTCGACCCTCTTGTTTTCTATCCGTGCGGAGAATACCAGCGTATTCGGCTTGAGGTAATACTCGCACTGTCCTACGCAGTGATGCAACGCATTGCCCTCGTCGTAGTAGGCTTCCACGCTGTCCAGCACACGGACGACTATCGTCCCGTCCGTGAACTCCAGACCGAAGAACTTGCCTTTCAACTCCCTGAAACGTGCCTCGTTTTCCCTTGCCCGTTTCATCTGCTCCATGCGTTTTTTCTGCTCTTGGAGAATACGCACCTTGTTCTGGTACTTGTCGTGTTCGGCTTTCAAATCGGCAGGGCAAACATAGTGGGCGTTGTGCAAGTCTTTGCCGCACCTGTCGAGCATACGGAGATAATCTGTCCATATTCCCATGTCTTTTATCCGATACTTCTGGCGTAACACGATTTTGTAGGACGGCCAACAGAAATCCAAATCCTGCGGGTGGTCTATAAAATACTTGAGGTCGCGTTTGCGTCCGCTTTTGAGTATCGTTTCCACACGGCTGTCAGACAGCAGAGCTTTCATCAGCTTTTGCGGGGCGATGTCGGCGAACGAACCTTTCAAACCATTGCGTCGTAATTTCGGAATAGATGTATATCTCGGATAAACGTAACAATCCGCAATATATTTATAAACATAGTTGTCGTTCCGCAGTTCCAATCCCGACCCGTACAGAAAACAATCCAAGTAACGTCCCATTGCCCGTTGTAAGGCCGTCAGAGCAGTTTTACCGTTCTCGTCCAACCAATACCTCGCCACTTCGCACACGTCCGTCCGAGCTTTCCGGCTCTTGTGATAATAAACGGTCATTCTGAAAATCCGCTGTACCTGAAATCCGTCCTGTGTGGTGATGACGGAAAAATAACTTTTCTCGTCCGTCTTGCGGCAAAGCGTGTCTTTGAGCGTCAGTTTGGCATGGCAGTTCGGACAATGGCAATGTTTAGTTTTCGTCTCGTTCCACCGATACCCGCAATCGAGGCAGGTCGTTTGTCCGCTGGGCGTGCGAAAAGCGTAATGTCCGACGGTATGACGGAACGCCCATTCTGTTTGCTTCTCCGTGATAGGCAGTAACCGCCTGTTGGCGGCTACTACCTTATGTTGGAATTTCGTTCGTGCTTTCATGGTCAGAAATCGAAAAGTGAAAGTTCTGTTTGGTTGCTCTGTGCGGCTTTGGCAGTCGGCTTCGGCTTGCTGTGGCGTTGCTGTATCTTGCGCATTTCTTCCTCCTGATAGGCTTTCAGCGCCTCCTTTCGTGCCTGTGCCTTTTCTTCTTCGGTCAGTTCTACTTTGTGGTTGACCACGACACCGCAGCTAATGGGGTTTCCTACGTCGATGTTGTCTTCATCATAGTAATGAATGGCGAGCGACCACACCTCGTCGTCAGTCATTCCGCAACAGCCGCTTGCCTTTACTTGATTGAGAATAAACGTGATACAATCGTCCAAGTTCTTGTTTTCTTTGGCATAGGAGACAGCAAAAAGTTCGTCTGTCTGCGCCCTGCCGTCCAAGTATTCCTTGATAGTCTGTTTGAAATGTTCCGTACCTTTCATCGTTTTGCATTTTGAGGTTAAAAATGATAGTCGATAACACCGCCGATATAGAGTAGCGTGCCGGGTTCAAATTCGCATACCTGCCGCAGGAACTCGTAGGATTGCTCGGCGTGGGATTGCAATCCCTCTTCGTCCATGTAGAACCAGTAGGCGGTATCGAGCGGGTTTTCAGAAATTTTTCAAGCTGATAGACCGGGCCAATCCATTCCTGTACGCTTTCGGGGGTAATGGCTTCCGCCCTGCTTCGAATGTCTGCGACAAACTCTTCTCTCCATTGTGCCGCACCGCCATTGTAGCGTATGGTATCGTCGGAAACAAGTTCGAACATGCCTTTGGGCAGAATGTTGTTTACCAAGTTGTCGATATGGTACTGGCGTTCTTCGTCGTCAATCTCGGCACAATAATCGAAAAAGCTGTCATCGCCTTGCATGAGGGTGTCCTCGTTCATGTAGTCGTCCTTGTCCACTCGTGTTCGAGTAATTTGAAAAATCTTGCTGTGCATAACCTTGAATTTTAATTTGTTGAACTTGCTTTTCTTTTCCCTCCCTTCGGAAGCCTTTCGGCTTTCCTTGCCGGGAGAGATTTTACATGCAAGCCAGACAGCGGGGAAAGGACGGAAAGGCAAGCAAACGGCCGGGAATTTCACGGAATACCCAACCCGACAGGCACGGCATGTCGGGGAACTGAAAGGCCATCTTTGATTTGCGGAAGGCTGCCGGGCAAATTCAAGAGCCGTTAGCACAGTGGTGCTTGACGCCGGACGACCGCTGTACCTTTGCATGGGAAAATCTAACCGGCGAGGGAGCGACGACAGGATAGTAAGAGGAATGTAATATGGTTAGAATAACCACATAAAAAAGTGGCAAATTGTTTGTGAATTGATATAACCCTGTTATTGTTAAATTCTGCGTACCATTTTGTTGTATGGTAATAAAGTAGTATTTGCATAAAATTAATGATTATGGTTATAACGATTAAGAATATTCCGGTTTTGGAAGGTGCTACGGCAGAAGATTTCGTGCGTAATGCAGAAAAGAATGCCGTAAAGGTAACTCCACAGTTGTCCGTGGCGGCCAAGAAACGGCTACAAAAGGTATTGGAGAAATCCCGTTCATTCCGATTCAACTAACAATGGACGGGATTTCTTTATACGATGATTGCGTCATGCCTGCCTATATAGGGAAGTGCGGGAAAAGTGTCTCCCTTTCACTTGCGGCGAGGATGATCTTGATGATTTTTTCCTTCATGATGCCGATTTATATGCGGATGAACTTTTAGGGAAAACTTATTGTTGGGTGACGACTGAATTTCCGCACCGTATTGTAGCGTTGTTTACCTTGGCTAATGACAGCATCAAGACCAAATTAATCTCTTCCAATGACAAAAATCGTTTGTAACGTAATATCGTAAACCCAAAACGTGGGCGTAGCTACCCGGCTGTACTGATAGGAAGACTGGGGGTAAACCGGGAATATCAGGGCACACCGAGCCATGTAGGACAGCAACTGATGACCTTTATAAAAGACTGGTTCCGTCACGAGGACAATAAAACGGGATGCCGCTTTATCGTAGTGGATGCGTACAACGAGGAAAGGGTGCTTAAGTATTACGACAAAAACGGCTTTCTTCCTCTATACAAGACAGAAGAGATAGAAAAGCAATATTTATGACATTCCACAAGACGCACCTTTGAAAACGCGCTTGCCATATAAAGGACTGATATAACTTGAATTTGACAGAAACGGTCTCGGAATAATCATTCGAGGCCGTTTTTTATGTGCATATTATGCAGTCGCCAAATGCGGTCATAAGGTTCAAGTTATATAATTTACTGAATAGCAATTTCTTTTCTAATCAGGAAAAGAGTTTATTGATAGTTTTTTCGTATATTTGCAATCGGATTGAGACAACTCTATCCAAGACATATTTAGAAAAGAAAGAAGCGTTATGCTTATCTTGTAAATCGAAAACGTAGGAAATTTTCAGATGTAGTACAAGGAAGGCATAGTGGTTCTCACGCTATAGCGTGGGCTGCTATATCCATATCTGTACTACAGGTTTCCTACGACCTCGATTTAAGACGTGGCATTTGCAGTTCACGCTTTTATTATTTAATAACAGCCTTCTAAGGACTGGGAAGACATAAAAGAACTTAGGATGATGGATAAATTATCGGTTCACGCAAAAAAGACATTTCTTTCCCAACGACTTATTGCATGGGTATGTTGCTTATGCGCTATCGGAACAGCGGCAAAAGCATACGCAAATAATGATCCTACGTTTACAGTTTCTGCTCCGGAGAATATCGAAATTAATAAACAGTTCCGGCTGACATTTATTGTATCTTTCCCGGAGAAACCTGCTACTGTTGAAATACAGAATCTTGCTGTGCCCGAATTGAAAGGCTTTAAGGTGTTACTTGGCCCCACCAAAAGCAGTGCCACCAATGTGGAAAAAGTAGATGGAGAAATAAACCGGAAATATCAAGAGTCTTATACTTATGTGTTGCAGGCATTACAGGTGGGCAGGTGTTCCATTCCCTCTGCAAGTATTGTGGTGAACGGGCATCAGCTACATTCGCAGCAACTCGCAGTGAATGTCGTACCTGACGGGAAATTACCTCCTTCTTCCGACCCACAACCAAAACCGGATGTCTTTATGACAATGAACGTATCAGAACGCTCTCCTCGTATAAATGAACCCGTCGTGTTGGAATGCAAGTTATATACCACATCCCTTGCAGATAGCCTCGCCAATATGGAACAACTCATCTCTTCGGACGATTTCAAAATAGAACCGATAGATTTGCGGGGCAGCGCATGGCAAATAGAGCATCGGAATGGAAAGAATTATCAGGTGGCGGTGTTCCGGAAGTTATTACTCTATCCCCTACGGGCGGGAGAACTTCGTATAGGAGACCTGTACATGGATGTTTATATCAGGCGGTACAATCTTTCTTCAGACCCGTTTGAAGCATTTTTTGAGGACGGCAACCACCAATTCGTAAAACAACGGGTGAACTGTCAGGGCATCACTCTCCATGCACACGAATAAACAGCTAAAACTTATGGATATGAAAACGAAAACAATTGTAACCGCAATGCTGCTGGCTACGGCGTATGTGCTGTTAGTCAATCTGATGTTCCTGTCCGGTTTCGGTAAGGATGAAATGGTAAAGGTTGGTTGGTATAGTGAGTTCGGAGGAAACAGCACGACTACCCTATATCCTCTTTATGTGTGGCTTAACTTTCCTTACACAGTTTGCTTTTATTTCTTCACGACGCTTTTCTTCGCCAAAGTGAAAGTACACGTAAACAAGTGGCTGGGCGAAACGGCTTTTGTGCTGTGGTGTGTCAGTCTCGTTCCGATTTTGGTGAATACCGTTTACGACTTGTATATGGTATCCAGTTTTGACGGAGATGAAATGTACCGTTCTTTGGAGAATTATTGGGAAACGGAAGGCAAGTCTGATTATCCTTTTATGTGGCTTCTGCTTTCGTCCCGTGTAGGGAATAATTGGAATTGGATGAACGATTTGAATTATTACGGTAATTGGGCGCTTTGGGCAGCTTTCTTGGCATTTGCCATTGTCTTTGCCTTACTGTTTAAGAAAGACAAAGTATTAGGCATTGCGGGTGCGACAGTTATGGTGGTATCTATCCTGCTGAACATGTTTCCGCTGCCATGCGGGTATATTGCCATCGACCTGTGTTGGATTGCATTATGTGCGGCAGTCTTATGGAGATTGCGCCAGTCGTCATTTGATAAACCGTTCGTTTTGCCATGAGAAGATTTTTATTAATACTGGCGGTAGTCCTTTTTGCGATGACCGCTTTTGCCGCCATTGCTCCCGGTCTATATCGGGTAAACGTTAACTCCACGCTCAATGTGCGCAATGCACCGGGTGGGGCTAAAATCGGATCGTTGTCCAATGGGAGATCTCGTGCAGGTGACGGCGTGCGAAGATGATTGGGCACAAGTGTCTTTGAATGACGGTCGCACGGGCTATGTGCATGAACAATACCTTGAGCCTTTCTCCACTCTGGCTGCTCCGGCTGGAACATCTTACTCCACAGTCGGTCTTTCCGAACTCCGGCATTATACCCCTTTTGCCATATTGCTGTTTGCCGTCATTGCCTTCATCGGACTACGTACAGATACCAGATCGTTGTTCCACGCAGGTTGCCTTTTATGGGGCGGGGCTGAACTGTTCATGTTCGGAGCTGGGAGTGACAGCGCACTCGTCTGGTTCTGCGACCCTTCGGATGTAGGATGGATATTTACTATTATCAATTTTTTTGTAGCTATTGGCATCCTGTTCTTCCAGTACACTATTTACCGGGAGTTTACGGGCAGTCTTTTCGATGGCTTTTGGAGAAAACTTCTGTTTGGTATCTTTATCATTGTAGGAGTAATCCTGTTCTTAGGTATTTTTAATTACAATAGATACGACAGTATCACCCCTGATTCTCCAGAAACTCCGTTCTTTAACGAGACTTGGCATTTCGTACTTGCTTTCGTTGCCTATATGGCAGTATTGCTCTATTTGTTAAGAGATTGTGGTATTTGGATGAGCCTTTCGTTCACGGTGTTTGCTTTTGGTTTGGGAATTTCTTTTCTTGGAATGTTGAGCACCTTGATACTTGGAGCTTTACTGTGGCTGGGGCTGGCAGCATTCTCCGGCAGTGGAGGGAGCAATGGAAGTCGCGGAAATATCATAATTGAAGATTATGACGGTACGTATGAAGCCTACGAACATGGCTTTGGAATCTACAAAGATGTAACAGGTTCAGGCAAGACGTGGCGAAAGGAGGATTCTCAATATATCAGAATAAATTAAACATCGTCCATTATGAAAACGATCAGAAGTATGCTCAAACATTTATTCTTGGCTGTTCCGCTTATGCTCATAGTGTCATGTAACAGTCAACCACCATCTACCCTTATACCGCACCGTTGCGAAAACGGGAAATTCGGCTATGTCGATGAAAAAGGCAAGGAATGGATAGAAGGCAAATACGATTATGCCGAAGAATTTTCCGAAGATTTGGCAGTAGTGCAAGTGGGCAGGTACTTTGGGTACATAGACCGTAAAGGAGAAATCGTCATCCCGCTACAATATACTCAGGCTGCTTACTTCCTCCAAGGCAGGGCATTGGTGGCAAAAGAGGAACTGTATGGTTTCATCGACAAGGAAAACAGGGAAATCATTCCCTGTATTTATGAACGTATCACGCCGTTTGCCTCACACGAAGCCTATGCGGTAAAGAACGGAAAGACAGGCATCATCGATACGGAGGGTAAAGTGCTCGTGCCGTTTGAATACGATAAAATAGAACAACTGAAAAGCGGGCTATTCGTTGTTAACCAAGCCGGCAGGGAGGGTTTCCTCAATGCGCAGAAACAAATGATTCTGCCCTGCCAATACGGTTACTATACCATAGAGGATAAAGAAGGCAAGCCCCTGATAGTGCTGCGCACAAAAGACGACACTCCCTATTACCGCATCTCGTATAATTCCAGATACGGTCTGATGGACTTTGAAGGCAATGTACTGACACCATGCAAATACGAGAAAATAGGTGCGTTTACAGACGGAAACCTTGCCCATGTCATTCTCAACGACAAGGTTGGCTACATTGACTCGAACGGAAAAGAGGTCATTCCGCCCATATACGACTATTCGAGAACGCTGCCGGGAAACAGGTATGCGCTTTATAAAGACGGTCTTTGTTATCTGGTGGATAACCGGACAGGCAAGCAAGTCACATCCCAAGTTTATAACAAAATAGAGCAATATAGGGACAACCTGCTCAAAGTTTCCCTTGATGGGAAATATGGCATGATAGACCCGGACGGAAATATTGTGCTCGAACCAATCTATGATGAAATGTATGTATATGACGATTGGCTGAAACTTTATATCAAAGGAAGCGGAAAGGATGGTTTTGCCGGACGTGCTACCGTAGAAGAAGCCAAGTTGGTTATTCCTTGTGACAGATATGTCCGCATTGAAAGCTTCAACTTGGGTGGCGGCCAGTATGCCGAAGCGGTCAAAGCTGTCGCCAAATACACGTACCGGAACGGTGTTGTCAACCGGCAGGGAAAAGAGGTTGTCCCTTGCCAATATATCCACATTTACATGATAGAAAACGGAAAATGTCTTGTCATGGAGTCTGGTACTAACCAGCGAAAGTGGGTAAAATTGAATGAATAGCAACATTAAAGTATACACAATTATAATAAAAATCATAGAATAAAAAATAATTCGGCTGAATATAAAAGGAATAGAGTACCGGCTTAAACAAGGAAGCTGCCGACATAGAAAGACAACCGGAGAAATGACCGTGCAGAATAAAGTCTCCGAAACCTGTTTTACAGGATCGGAGACTTGTACTGCAAGACAATCCTCTGCCGGGGATTAGCGTTTGCCATGTGTATGTCTGCAAAAATAGTTTTGCAGGGATTGGTAACGGTTCGGAATGACCGCATTCTCATTGAAACCGTTCAGGCAATGAAGCAATGCTTTTTCGAGCGTGATGTATCGGCGACTGAAAGTCTGTACATTATCCAAGCAACAGGCTTCCAAAGCGTATTTGAACGGTGCAAGATTTTCAGGTTCTCTCCGAATCCGCACATACCACAGGAAGAACAACTGAATCGTGAAACTGTCGGATTCACCTGCTTTCATCAAATGTTCTTCATCAAGCAGCCGTCGGACAAACTCCGGGGTAAGCTGACAATCATTTTTCCGATAATACTTGCGTTTTGCCGTATTATAGGCTGCAAACTGTTCGATGTCCTGTGCCGTCAGCCTATATACTTCCGAGTAAAATGCACGTACTTCTTTACCTGTAACAACGATTTTCTCGTCTCCGAACTCGTATTCATACGCTTTTTCATCGGAGATTTCCTCTTCTGTAAAGGTCTTGAACCCGTAACATTCCGTTACGATGAACGGTTCTTTTCCGAACTTCGCCAGAGATTCGAGGGCATGGAGGCTGTTGCAGGAGAAGAACATGTCGTTTCCAATACTTTCACCGCTTTCCAGCAGCCGGATTTTTACGTCTTCGGAATCGTTGGTGTACTTCCATACTATCCGACAGCTTGCATAATGGGGATTCCTGCCGTTTGCCTCGACAAATCCGGCAAATCCGCTCTTGATGGCGGCCTTTGTCTTCTCTACATCCGTCAGGACGCTTCGTACCTTACAAGTTTCGCACCGGCCGAATTGCAAAGAATCGTCGGAAATTTCGTTATCACTTTAGTGTTGGGGTTTATCGTGGCTTCGCATACTACCTGCGTGCCGCCACATCGTGTACATATTATACTCATATTTTGATAAGATTAAAAATTAATATATCCTTCTATCCGCTATTTTGAACTTGTCGATAAGGTTCTACCAACAGCTGCAATTCCTTTTCAACCAAACAGTTTGTCCAAATTCTGCTTAAAGCATAGCATTCGGAGACACTTCCTATCCGTCCCAAATTTTCCTGTCCGTAATTTGACTAACATTTGTACGCATAATACATAAAAGTTAAATTAAACATCGTTTTTCTTTTCCCTCTCTTCGGAAGCTTTTCGGCTTTCCTTGCCGGGAGAGATTTTACATGCAAGTCAGACAGTAGGGAAAGGACGGAAAGGCAAGCAAACGACCGGGGATTTCACGGAATACCCAACCCGACAGGTACGACATGGCGGGGGACTGAAAGGACATCTCTGATTTGGGAAGGCTGCCGGGCAAATCCACGAGCCGTTAGCATGGCGGTGCTTGACGCCGGACGACTGCTGTACCTTTGCATGGAAAAATCCAACCGGCGAGAGAATGTTAACGGGAAGAAAAGGGAAAAGGGTATAGCGGAAAGATATAAAATAATTGTAAAATAAGATGTTACGCCTACAATTATATACAAAATCCTTTCATATCGAACCATCATGCCTTATTTATACCGGACGGGAGCAATGTCGCTCCCGTAAAATAATTAAGGACTATGATAATAGGTTATTTAAGGGTCAGTACGGGCAAACAGAATCCGGCTAACCAGCAAGACGAGATCCGGCGTTTCGCCGACAGTAGAAATCTTTCCGTCAGCCAATGGGTAACGGAGGTCGCCAGCGGCAAGAAGAAGGAGTGCGACCGCAAATTAGGAGGGCTGATACGGCGCATGAAGCATGGCGACACGCTGATTGTCACAGAAATATCGCGTCTAAGCCGCACGCTAACGGACCTCATGGCCATCATGGGCAAATGTCTGGAGAAAGGAATCAACCTTTACACGACCAAGGAGGGGTATTCGTTTGACAACTCCATCAACAGCAAGGTGCTCTGCTTCGCTTTCGGCTTGGTAGCGGAGATTGAACGCAATCTAATTTCGATGCGCACCAAAGAGGCGCTCGCCCTGCGGAAAGCCGAGGGTGTCGTCCTCGGACGAAAAAAAGGCAGCTACACGAAAATGAATGTGCTGATCGAAAACCGGAAAGTCGTCGTCGGCATGTTGAAACGGGACTGCACGATTGCCGATATATGTAGGCGTTTCAACATCTCGCGAGATACATTTCTGAAATTCCGCAGCCGCTATAAAGAAATAGATAAAGCCATGAAAGAAAAAGAGATAAGACGAAAAGGAATGTCACAAAAACGGACGGTATGATTTTACGTTGGTTAAATCGTTGGTTAAATCGTTCGTTTTCAGCCACAAAATTACAAAAACATGAGCTATCCACAACAAAAATCTGCAAAAAATTGCGTTTCAGCTCTTTGAGTAGGGCGAATTTTCCCGGAGTGTCCGAATAATACGACCTTTTTTCGATAGCTTTTTTAATGAACAAATAAATCGGCATAACAGACAGTTATCAGGCTGATTATTTGTTGGTTTGGTGTTTTTTTGCCTTTAAATGAAAAGGCATGGCACGAGAGAATTGAATAAATAGCTGATATATAAATAGGCATAGACTATGACAATGAAACGAATACTGTTATTATTTCTCTTGTTCTGCGGCGGGTATGTTCATGCACAAGAGTTGGACTCGGTCCGTATCTATTACCGGCAGGACCACAGAGAAGTGGACGTGCTCTTCAGGGATAATCGCGCGGAATTGGAGCGTTTTATCCGCATTCTACGCGAAGAATACGGGGCGAACCGACTTGAAAGCGTTGTGGTACGTTCGTGGTCATCGCCCGAAGGTGTGAACCATCTCAACGAGGTGTTGTCAGATCGCAGGGCCGATTCCCTGAAAACCTATCTCGTGCGCCACGCCGAAATTCCCGACAACTTGGTCTGTATACATGGCGAGGGCATCGCATGGGATATGTTGCGCCGGATGGTCGCCGCATCGGATATGCTCTATAAAAAAGAGGTATTGCACATCCTCGACCATACACCGGTATGGGTGTTCGACAAGGCGGGTCGCGTAGTGGACGGACGAAAAAAGCAGCTCATGGACCTGCGCGGCGGTATGCCGTACACCTACATGCTGGAGAACTTCTTCCCAGATTTACGCTCCAGCCTTTCGGTGGTCTGCTACCGGAAACCCGAACCGCCTGTAAAAGTCATTCCCCAAAAAGAGTCGGAAGTGAAAGAACCGGAACCGGTCCTGCAACCCGATAGCGTGGCGGAAACGACCTCCGAACCAGCAACGGTGCGGCAGGAAGCGACCGTGCAACCTCAGAGAGCGATGGTGCAGCGACTGGCCATCAAGACCAACCTGCTTTACGATGCGATACTGATGCCCTCGCTCGAAGTAGAGTACCGCATCGCCGACCGCTGGACGGTGAACCTTGAAGGCGAGATGGCATGGTGGAAGAACGACGGCAAGCACAAGTATTATCAAGTGGCAACAATCAGCCCGGAGGGACGCTGGTGGTTCGGGCAAAAGCAAGGCAGCCCGTGGCACGGCCACTACCTCGGCGTGTTCGGAGGCTTCACGTGGTACGACCTCGAAAACGGCAAGGAGGGCTATCAGGCGAAGCCGAAATGGTCGGAGTCAGCTACGGCTACATGTTCCCCATCGGACGGCGGCTCTCCTTAGAAGCCGGTATCGGCGTGGGGTACATGCACAGCAAGTATGAGGTGTACGACCCGATACCTTATCTGGGCGGCACACATTACGTCTATCGGCAGACCAGCAAGCTGGACTACTTCGGGCCGCTGAAGTTGAAACTGACGCTCGTTTGGCGTTTGTGGGACACGGATAAGAAGAAAGGAGGCGCACGATGAGACGCACACCGCTATATATGGCATTATACGCCGCCACGCTTCTGTTGTTGGGCGGTTGCCGAAAGGATCTCTGTTACGACCACCCCGACCATGCTTTCTCCGTTCAGGTAAACCTCACCGCCACGTGGGAGCAGGAATGGGAACGCAGCTACCAGACCGACTGGCAGTCCGTGTGGAACCCTGCATGGCCCCAACGCTATGACGACCTTCGCCCCGACGTGCCCACCGGCATCCGTGCACGCATCTATACCGGCGGCACCGCCGAGAACGAGGGCAACCTGTCGCCCGAAGGAGGCCGTCTTTATATGAACGAAGGTACGCACGACCTGTTGTTCTACAACAATGACACGGAATACATCTCTTCAACGACATCGCCGCACTGGCTTCCGCAAGTGCCACCACCCGTAGCCTGACGCGGGGGCTTTCGAAGCCCTGCACGCGGGGGAACGTACCGTGAACCAGCCCGACATGCTTTACGGCGCATACATAGGCAGCTACGAGGCCCTGCCCACGCAGGAGACTGTCGGTCTGCCCGTGCGTTTGCAGCCGCTCACCTATACCTACCTCGTGCGCTACGAGTTCCAACAGGGGTTTCAGTACGTGGCCCTCGCACGCGGAGCATTGGCAGGCATGGCCGAGAGCGTCTATCTGAACGACGGACACACCGGACCGGAAGCGGCTACCGTGATGTTCGACTGTACCCTGCGTGACTACGGTCCGGAGGCCACAGTGAAATCCTTCGGCATTCCCGACTACCCCGGCGACCACTACGGCGACGGCACCCGCACCACGGAACGCTCCTACCACCTCAATCTCGAAGTGCGTCTGCACAACGGCGCGATGAAGACCTTCGAGTTCGATGTGACGGACCAAGTGAAGGCCCAGCCCCGTGGCGGCGTGATTATCGTCTCCGACGGCCTTGTCATCACCGACGAGGAAGGTGCGGCAGGCTCCGACAGCGGTTTCGACATCGACGTGGAGGGATGGGGCGATTACATCGACATCCCCCTGCCATTGTAAGAAGGGTGACCTGTATAAAACAGATGTATTGATAACTAAATGATTAACCAAACAATAATGTATTTTTAATTTAAGCTTTTGCATCATGAAAAAGAGTTTATTTTTGCTGGGAGTCGCCGCAGCGGTGTTCTCCGGCTGTAGCAATCAGGAAGTGATGGACGTGGCCGAATACGCCAACCAGCCCATCGAGTTTACAACTTTTGTGGACAAGACCACCCGTTCCGGTGATGTCACATCACAAAATTTCCAGAAGTTCTGGGTATTCGCACAGAACAAAGGCACAGGCGACCAGAACTGGGCAGACGCCTTTACCAACGTGCAGGTGAGCAAAGCAGGCGACAACGAATGGCTACCCATAAACACCTACTACTGGGAAAAAAACAAGGAATTCCGCTTTGCGGGCTATGCCAACGGGGAAAGCCAGCTTAACAAGTCGATTGTCAGCTACGATGCGGGCTCGCAGAGCGGAGGATCGACCTCCGGCCTGCTGACTTTCACGGCGTACAGCACGGACGGGAAGAACGACCTCGTAGCCGCAATGGGCAACGAGTCCAACTACACATGGGACGGCACAGCGTCGGGCGAAGCCCCGAAAGTAAGCATGACGTTCCGGCACATGCTGTCCAAGCTGACCTTCACGTTCAAGACCAAGATGGCCAACACCTACACCGTGGCTGTGAACAACCTACGGATAGAGAGCGCAACGACCAAGTCCACGGGAACGTACCACAAGGCCAACGAAGGCACAATCACGTGGAGTACTGACCAGCTCTCAAACACTACGGGCACATACACTTTCGACAACATCACCGACGTGACTGCCGACGCTGCCAACGAACAGGGATACTTCAGCCAGACATGCGCACCGCTGTTCGTTATTCCGCAGACCTGCGGCACGTTGAGCGTCCAATTCACCGCAGTGGTAAAGAACGCTGCCCAAGAAACGATAGGACAGCAGGATTTCAGTGCCACATTGAGCTACAATCCGAGCAACAGCGAAACCAGCTTGCAGAAGAACACATGGACAGCCGGGTACTACTACAACTACACGGCAGAGCTGAAGATGGAAGACATCAACACCGACCCGAACGCCAAGCCTATCAAGTTTGATGTAACCGTAGATAAGTGGAAAGATACTACGCCGGGTGATGACCTTAATTTGACTGATAAAAAGAACTAAACGCTTACCGTACCAGCCAATCCGTTTCCGTGAGTTGCGCGACCCACTTCCGTGAGTTGAGCAACTCACCATGACGAGAAACTTAACTCAGCGAAACGAGATACGCAGCTCGGCCGGTTAGGCCAATCGGACCGAAGAATACAGGCCGGGCGGGGTTGAATGTTCCCTTCCCGGCCACAATGATACAGGACAGACCGCACACATGCAGCTTTCCTGCAAGAACGGAATAACCTTTATATGATGAGATATATGAACAGAAGAAAGAACACCCTCGGAATCCTGCCCCTGCTGGCGACGGTGCTGTTGTCAGCGGCTTCCTGCACGGAAAGCGTGGTGCAGGACATGGAGACAGCCGGAGACAGCGGGGCGATACGTTTTTCGCTACCCACGCTGACACGCTCCGCCATCGGGAGTGCGGACGACCTGAACACCGACGGCCAGTCGTTCAGCGTGTGGGGCAGCTACCGCCACACCAGCGGCACGGACAACGACGTGCAGATATTCGACAACACGACCGTGACCTACGGTTCCGGTACAGGCTGGACCTACGGAGGCGGCCTGCTGTACTGGCAGTCGGGCAACACCTACGACTTCTACGCCCTCTATCCGTCCACCGGAACGCTGGGCGATGCCGTGTCCGTCGCCTGCACGGACGGCACCTTTACCGTCAAGAACTTCGTCGCCACGAAAGGGCACGACCTGATGACGGCGGAACGAACAAATATAGTAATCGAGGCAGACAAAGCCCCCGAATCTGTCAGCTTCAAATTCTCCCATCGGCTCACAAGGCTGGCCTTCAATATCAGGGCCGTGGGGCGCGGTGTAACGGTTACTTCCTTCAAAGTGAACGGCGTGACTTACAAAGGCGACCTTACTTGGAATGCCTCCGGTGGAAGCTCGTGGAGCAACACCGCCAAGACAAACGACAGCGATGCCCTGTTGGCCGCAAAGGATATTTCCATCACAGCCGGCGAGACCCGCAACATGCTGGGCGACGTGCTGTTACTCCCGCACACCGACCTGACTGGTACCGAAATCGCCGTGAGCTACCGTTTCGAGGGCGAGACCGCCGACCGGAATTCCACGGTCAACCTCTCTGGCGGGAATGCGAAACAATGGGATGCAGGCAGCCAATATGCCTACACCCTGACCGTTTCGGCCGCTTCGCTCGCAATCAACGTGAAGGTTCTCGACTGGGATGAACAGGACACCTCCGTGTCATGGCAATAAAATGAGAAATTTATAGACAACAATACATACGGTGTATGAAAGCATATATAAAACGATATTTACCGCATCCTTCTCCCTGCTTCTGCCAGCCGCCCTCGCATGGGCTGCCAGCCTGTTGGCCGGCTGCACGGACCGAGTGGACGAATGGATACCCGACGGACGCACAGCCTCCGTTACCCTGCACGTACCAATGGCCGATATACGTTCCACGCACACCACGGACGAGGAGTACAAGGCCGCTGAAGAGAAGATAAACACCTTGCGCATATTGGTATTCTCGCAGGACAAACCTGTCATCAACAAACAGTTCAAGGAAGCCGACCTCTCCGGCGGCAGTGTCACCATCGAGGGTGTGCCGGTAGGTACTGTGGACATCTATGCCGTGGCCAACGAGGCCGCCCTCGGCAAGGACTATTCCGACATGGCAGACTTCGAGGACAACCTCGTGCAGGTCGGCAACACCAAAAAGCTTTGGTGATGGATGAACACCGCACGCACTTCCCAAAACGCTTTACGGAGCAGGAAATCGCACAACACGGCCTACCCATGAGCTGGCATCGCGATGTGCAGATAATTCCATCCGACGGCACGCCGCAGACCATCGAAGTGGAACTGGAGCGCTCCGTGGCCAAGCTCAACGTCATTATGAACAACACGCTGAGCCACCCGATTACCATCACTTCCATGACTTTCGGCGAGTTCTTCGGCGACCGGCTCTACCTGTTCCGCGAGCAGACCCTTGACGTTCCCGACGACACGGAGTATGATGTTCAAAACTACGAGAGCCTCTCTGTCGAAATCGGAGGTTACGGCAGCAAGACGCTGGCCCTTTACATCTATCCCTCATACGCATGGACGGATGCAAGCAAGAACTCGCCATATACCATCGGTTTCACCACAAGTACAGCTCCCTATGACGCCATACCTTTCATCAACGAATACGGCGGCGCTCTGAACTCTATCGCCCGTAACAAGCAAGTGAACATACACGCCACACTCAGTTCGGAGGCCAACCTCACGCTAAAATTTGAAGTAAAGGACTGGGATACGGAAGAGATAACCGTTCCCCCGTTCAATTAAACGAAACTGCATGTCATTTGAGTTATGAGAACAAGACATAAAAACATATTGACCTTGCTGGCGGCCATGCTGCTGGCGGTAGGACTGTACTCGTGTACCGAGGACCCGTTGTTCGAGGAGCGTGCCCGGCGTGGCAGAGGGGCTTCCCGCACGTGTAATGCTGGACTTCCGGTCCGAGAAGAGCTGCGTGGAGACCCGTGCCGCGCAGGACGCTACCTACGAGAACCGTGTGAACAACCTCTACGTGTTCATCTTCAACCCCGCCGGGGAGGTGCATTACCGCAATTTCTTTACTGACGACATCAGCTATAACGGAGACTACAGCAAAGGTTCCGTCATGATAGAGACCACCTCTCTGAACAAGGTACAGATAGTCTGCATCGCCAATCTATCTACTGAATCCGTAAGTTCCGGCTATGATGTCAAAAAATCGGACATGGAGTCTATAACATCGCGGTCAGACCTCGAAGCCTTCGTAATGAAGATGGACGAGCATACCGTGGAACGCTCCACGCAGTTCATGATGACAGGCTATGCTTACGATGATAAAAATTCCACGAGCAACCTTGTCAACATTCCCGGTACGGAAAGCAGTCCCGCCTCGCTGGAGTGTACGCTGCGGCCCGAGCGGACGGACGCGAGGGTGGAGTTCGTGGTGAAAACCGAGAAACCCTCCGATAAGAACTGGACGGCACTTGACTTCCGTCCGCGCGGCTGGCGGGTGGTGAACGTGCCGGCCCAGTCGTTGCTGCTGCCCCACGGGACAGGCGATGCCGATGGTGACGGTTGCACCTACTTCACAACCGAGGAGATGCCTTTCGAGACTACCGAGCGGGATGACAATTACCTCTACACTTCCGGTGGCTTCGTGTTCTACATGCCGGAAAACCGCAAGACTCCCAAACAGGCCATCTCCGGCGAAGGGCTTAGCGCTGCGGAACAGTACGCCCTACGCGAGGAACGCGAACACAAAAACACGGGCGACTATACGGACAAACCCGGTCAGCAGTTCGAGAACGGCGACTTTGCCTACGCCCCCGCCAACGCCACCTACGTGGAAATGTCCGGCACACTGTCCTATAAGGATGACAAAGGCAATACCGTCAATGCCGACGTGACCTTCACCGTACATCTGGGCTACGCCGACGGCAACCCCAACGACTACGACACCCGCCGCAATACCCGCTACATCTACACCGTCACCCTGCGTGGTATCAACGATATACGGCTTGAAGTGGAGTCCGATGGGGAGGAGAACGAACAGAGGCCCGGCTACGAAGGCAACGTGATATTCAGTCAAGATGGGCTGTACGAGCTGGATGCACACTACGACCGCGAGCTCATTACGATAAACCGAAGCATGGTTCCAACCATGACATGGGGCGTGCAGACAGCTTTCGATAAGGCCATCTATGCGGGCGGTTTCGGCGAAACGGACAGTCCGGAAAGTACAGGTATCCATGACTACAAGTGGATCAAGTTCGCCATCAACGAGGACTATGGCCAAGACGACGAGCTGTTCGTGAAATACCCCGGTGACCAGAACTACAAGGGCGGAAAGAACCAACCTTCGGGGTATGACGGACATGCGGGCCATTCTGACGCCCGCCTACTCGACGTACACCAGTTGCTGCAACGCCTGAAGCAGGAGTACGAGGAAGGAAAGACCACCGGTACGGTTACCGTTACCGCTTTCATCGACGAGTACGTGTACGTGCGCGAGCCGGATGACCCCAATACAGACGAGGACAATACCCCGCTTTTGTCGCAGTGGCGCCGATACGTGGAGGCCGAAGACCGCCTGCTCTATTTTATCAACGGAGACAACTCGCATTACAGTCCCGATGGCGCGTCGAGCGTGGTGGAAGCCATACAGACTTTCAAGCAGAAGTCCATACGCACGGTGTACAACGTGAAAAAGAGCGAGAATGAATTGTCCACCGCATGGGGGCTTGAAAGCCGCATGGAGGGCACGCGTTGGAAGGAAGGTGACGTGAGAAACAGTACTTCCTCCAGCAACGGCCGGCTCAATACCATACGTTGTATTCTGGGCGAAAACTATGTATCCAACAGATCCCTGCATTGGACGGAGGTGCTCAACCCCTCCGAGCACTACGGTCTGACCGATGACCACCAAGACGCCCTGCACGCTGTGCTGTTGCGTAACCGCGACCTGAACGGCGACAACATCGTGCAGCCTAACGAAATACGCTGGTATCTGGCCGCCATCGACCAGCTCGTGGATCTCTATATCGGCGAATATGCGCTGGACGACGCTTCGCGCCTCTATCCCCAAAATCCCGCGGACAGGGATTACCAGACCTATTGGCACTATACCAGTAGTTCCGCTGACGGCGACCATTCGTGGGTGTTGTGGGCAGAAGAATGTGCCGCATTGGGTAACTACGACGGCTCGCACAACACCGTGGGCGGACAATATGCCTACCGTTGCATACGCAACCTCGGTATCGGTCTTGACGATCCGAATGTTGAACCCACACCACTCATTCCCAAAGTGACACAGGCCGAACCCGACGGTACCTACCTGATTGATGTCTCCAACCTTAGCGAGAAGGCACGCCGCCTAAGCTATGAAACTAGTTCGTTGCCCACGCATAATGACCTGTCGCCTTATAACCGACCGTATGCCAAGTTCCGGGTAGCGGCAAATGACGCAGACTATCCTACACCGAGCATAGATGTGGATGCACTAAATCGTTGGAGTTGGGAAGGCGTTCAGGATTGGAGATGGTATCAGACCGCTTCTATTACACCGAGCGGCTATCGCGTGCCCAACTTGCGCGAGCTGCTTATCATGGGTACCCGCTTACCCGATGACGCATGGCAAACGTATGAGGGTCAATGGCTTCTTTACAGACATGAGAGCAAAGCCATGTACATGACCTATACCAGCTTCAGCCGCGGAACTTATGACGGAGACGGCTCCATTTCAGGCAAGAACGGCGGTTTCCGTTTCAATGCCCAAGACCACTCCATCGGTGCGACCAGTTCAGATGCCGACGGCGGGTATGTACGCGGCGTGAAAGACGAACAATAACATAGTAAGCCAGTCGATAAAAGAAACGGCTCCGTTCCTATCATCGGGACAGAACCGTTTCTTTTATCTTGTATCTCGATTTCGAGTTAACGGAAGAAGACAGAAAGGCAATTCGCCGTCTGGACACCGGCAAGTTGAAAGTGGACCACAACAACCCTGTACTGGCAAAGTTCCTTTTGGATTACGACAAGAATTTCAATCCGGACAACTGATACGGTCTGCTTAAAGAATCCGGGATACAGCACATAACAAATAAAGAAGGTGTCTGAAAAGGATGCCTTCTTTTTTTGTTATGCCGCCCGTTTATTATCCATTTTTATTTTTAAAACATCTTTGGTCTTCTCAATTGTCTCTCTTCGGGAAGTAATCCTACAGAAATAAGTAAAAAATAAAAGAGAACTGACTTTTTTAGCCAGTTTCCTTAAATTATGTGCAATAGCAACCAGGGTAAACTCTGTTTTTACCTTCTCCAGCCCTCTTAATCTGAATCGGTTCCACGCCGAGTTATGCTTTATCTGTGCAAAGACAGCTTCCGGTTCTATACATCGTCTGCCCCGGTGATAAATACCTTCCTCACTCATGAGCTTTTCCCGTGCTTCTTGTTTGTACCTGTTAAGGTTATAGTTAACTTCTATGATCCGGTTAGTCTTTGATTTATGACATTGAGATTTCAGCGGACAACCCTCACAGTTCTGGGCCTGATAACGCTTCAGTACGGATACATATCCCATATCGGACTTACTTTTCCTTTGACCTGTATATTCCATATGTTGTCCCATCGGGCATACGTAATAATCCCGTTCCCGGTTGTAGTAAAGGTTCTGTATAGCAAAAGCATCCTTCTTCCAGGCACGCTTCTGCTCTTTGTGGAAATAATTGTACTTGACAAAAGCCTCTATACCCGCATTCTCCATAAACTCATAGTTTTGTTCGCTTCCGTAACCGGCATCGGCCACTACTATAGAGGACTGCCTATGATAAGTCTCTCTAAAATCTTTCAAAAAAGGAATTAAAGTTCCTGTATCTCCGGCTCGCCTGTAAATCCCCAGATTGGTAATAAACTGATTCTCTGTAGCAATCTGTATGTTATAGGCGGGTTTCAATTGCCCGTTTTTCATATGATCCTCTTTCATGCGCATGAAGGTTGCATCCTCATCTGTCTTACTGAAAGAATTACGATCCTCTAATTTATCTAATTGTGATTCGTATTTGGCAAGGCGGGGCAGATATTCTTCCTGTAGCTTTTTGATTTGTTTCTGCTCGGCTTTGTTCATCCCCGAGAGCCGTTTGTTTAGAGCGCTCACTTTTTCCCGCAAACCACAGGAGTCCATATCCGGTAAAGTATCCGGTGTCCTTTCCTGTTTATCCTGTTCGATATGTTTGTCTACCTCACTAAGGATTGACTGTATTTTCGACTCCAGTTTTGCCTTGTTCTTTTCCACACTGCCACGCCAGACAAAAGTGTAGCGGTTGGATGCCGATTCCACTTTGGTGCCATCGATATACTGTACATCCAAACTGACATAGCCGGATTCCTGTAGCAGTAGAACAATGGCTGAAAACAACGATTTTATATGTTCTTTTAAAACGTTTGCCACGGAAATCATTGATCGTGCGGAAATCGGGAGTACTATTACCGGACAACCACATGAAGTAAATATTTTCCTGCAAGGCTTTTTCTATTTTGCGACAGGAATAGATATTGTTCAGGTAGGCATAAAACAGAACTTTGAGCATCATACGGGGATGGTAGCTGCTGGTGCCGCCTCCTTTATATGCCCGGAGCAGACAGCCAATATCCAAGGCGTCTACAACACTGTTTACAACACGAACGGGATGATTGGGAGCTATCTTTTCCGATAAACTAACCGGAAAAAGTACATTTTGGTTGGATGTTAACTCTTTAAATACTATCTTAGCCATTGCTATAATGTTTGTTTTTTTGCAACGGTAAGATACTACTTTTTACCGAAATAAACAATAGCAAAAGGGGCTGTCACACTTTTTGGACAGCCCCTTTTTCTTTACTAAATAAATTTTATGCCAGGATCAGAACAATTCCACCTGTAGCTTTCTAACCGGCGAAACGATGAAATTGCTGACTTCGTAGACGACTTTCCTTTCATCCGAAGGCAGCACGACCAAGACGGTCTTCCCTCCCGGTATCTCGATCTGGTCGGGATATCCGGCAGCCTCCTGATCCGTCTTGCAGAGGCGGAAGGGGAGATCGGAGGTGTTCTCGATCTGCAGGTAGCGACGCTTGTCGGTCGAATAGTAGACGGGAGACACCCGGAGGGAGGCCTCGAATACTTTCTGCAGCAGCTCTTCGCGGCCCATCAGCGTGTCGTAGAAATAGACCAGCGTCCGCCGGGCGAACAGGGCCTCTTTGATGCCATCGGAGGTGCGGTCTTTCGACAGGACCAAGGTCATGGGGCGGTGGTCTGTCTGCCGGAAGTCGTAGAGGCGTTCGACCACGTCGTGCACGTCGGTGTTGCCGAACAGCGTCAAATCCTTCTCGTTCGCCCAGCCGAGCGCGACGGGATACCATTCAAACTCGTTGTAGACCTCGATGCCGTTCAGCCAGCCTTTGCGATAGAGGTCTTCGTGCACGTCGTGCCACATGATGCTGTCCACGCCCCAGCCCGGGTGGTTCCACTGGATGAAGGCACCCTGCTTGTGGGCGGCTTCGATCGCCTTCATGTAGTCCGGCTGGTCGAGGGCGTCCACGTCTTCGACAAACAAGGCGTTCAGGTGTCCGGGAGGCATCGAGCGGGTGATCTCGCCGCCTTTCACCAAGATGATGTTCCGGCGGGCGGCCTCTTCCTTGGCCATGTCGAAGGCGTTGTTGTGCCCTTTGCCGACATGCTGTCGGGCGGGCTGTCCTTCGATGTGGTCGGTGATGGCGATCGCGTCGAGCCCCTCTTCCCAGGCTTCCTGCACGCGCAGGGTCGGCCAGACGATCCCGTCGGAGAAGATGGTATGGACATGGAAATCGCATTTCAGCAACTGGTATCCGTCGATCTCCGGCAGGCGGAGCTCCCGGCGTGCCTTCACACGCTCTTTTCCTATTTTAATTTGTTTGGGCAAGGCCGCCTCTTGCGCCTGCATGCATACGCCACCTGTCAGCAAGGCGGCAAAAACCAATACTTTTGTCTTTTTCATGATCTTATTCTGTTTTAGGAGTTTTTTTGGCTTCCCATCCATAGTCGATATATTCCCAGGTGAAATGGTCTGCGTCGTCGACGTGTACCAGCAGGTAGCCTTCTTCGGTTTCGAGGAAGGGGCCGCCCCACCAATAAGCCGAGACGGCGCCTGCGGTGACGAACCAGCGGTCGCGTTCGCAGATCTCCTCGTGCAGGTGCTGGTGTCCCTGCAAGACCAGTTTAAGGTTGTAGCCGTTCAGCAGCTCGAAGACCGGCTTGAAGTCGGTGATCATGTCCGCATTCTTGAAAGTGCCGTCCACGACCGGGTAGTAGAGGGAAAGCATCGGGACATGCAGCGCGACGACGACGGGTGTCGCCTTGCCGGTGGCCTCGAGGTCGGCCTTCAACCATTCCGCCTGTTCGGCTCCGATGGAATAGCGTCCGTCGGGGTCGGGGTTCAGGCTGTTCAGCGTGATGAAATGGACGCCTTGGCGGTCGAAAGAGGTATAGCTCGCGCCGAGGTGCTTCTCGAACGTCTTGTATCCGGTCTTGTCGTCTTCGCCGTCGCTAAAATAATAGCGGTCGTGGTTGCCGATCGTGAAGTGGCACTCCTGCCCGCTCGCGTCGACGATTTTCTTGAAACGGGCGTGCAACTCTTCGGCCACGTCGGCCTCTTCCTTTTTCATGTGGTCCGTCTCCACGTTGTCACCTCCGAAGAGGAGGAAGTCGGCTTGCCGGGCTTTGGTATCTTCAAGGGCCCGGGCCAGCCCGTCGTTGCCCTCGCCGCGGTTGTCGCGGCTCAAGTGCACGTCGGTCAGAAAGGCAAACGTGAGCTTGTCCTTCTTAGGGGTTTCTTCCTTCGGAGCTTCCGCTTCCGGCTTCGTACCGCAGCCGATGAAAAGCAGCGGGAGCAAGAGACCGGAGAGTTGTAAAAATCTTTTTCGATCCATATGATTCGTTTTTTTCAGGTTATGCTTTTCATTCGACTTTATTCCCATCCGAAAAGCTGGGGTCCTAACTGGGGGTTCAGGTCCATCTCGTGTTTCGGAATCGGCCGGTAGTAGTACTTCGGCTCCATGAAGGTCCCTAAGTCCCGGATGGTCTGTATATTGCCGCTGGTCCCGTTTTTCAGGTAGACCGTCGCGTTTCCGTCGTCGATCGTCCCGGTCCTGTAATACACCAATTTCTTGCCCAACGAGTTGGCCTCCTTGTCGGCTTCCGCCGGGATGTCCTGCGAGGAGGGGATCAGGTAGATGTCTTCCACGCCGTCGCCCGTCAGGTCGAACTTGCCGAGCGAGGGGAAATAGATGCCTTCCGGTTCATGTTCCAGCAATTTGCCGGCTTTCCAGCGCATGAGGTCGTCATAGCGGAATCCTTCGAGCGCCAGTTCGACACGACGTTCGCGGCGTATCTCCTGCAAGACGGGAGCGATCGCCGGGAAACGGCTTTGCATCACCGGGTCGGCCGCCGGGCTGGCCGACAGGTGCGGGAGGCCGACACGGTCGCGCAGCAGGTTGATCGAGCGGTCGAGGTCGGCCTGCGTCAGCTGCCCCAGTTCGGCACGGGCTTCGGCATAGGTCAGCAGCACCTCGGCATAACGCAGGACGGGAACATCGATGCCCAAATAGAAATCTTCATCCTTGTTGTTGACAAAGCCCTTGATCTGATGGTAACCGGAAAAGTTCTTGTTCAGATTCTGCACGTAGATCCCGGCGCCCGGCGCGTAGGTCATGGTGTTGACCAGCTCCCAGCCCGGATAGGCCAAGGTCTGCGACATGCGGGGATCGCGGTTGGCGAACTCCTCGACAAACTGCTTGTTGGCATAGCCCGGCTGCGAAGAGTAGTAGGAGCCGTCCTTCATCAGGTAGGACTGCACCAAGTCTTTCGTCGGGCACGGGATATAGTTGCCGAACATAAAGGCCCAGAAACCGTTGCTGCTAATTTTGCGGTCGAAGACACGCGTCAGGATCACCTCGCTGTTGGCTGTCAGGTCCGAGCTTTCGAAAAGGGCATGATAGTCTGTTTCGGGGCTTCCGGTCGAATAGAGGCTGAAACCGCCGTCGTTCATGATCTGTTCGGCCGCATCGGCTGCTATCTGCAGGTAGGTGCCGGCTGTGTTTTCCAGGCCCAGCTCGTCGTGGTATTTGCGATAGGTGCCTTCGTACAGGGCATGGCGGGCCATGTAGGTCAGCACGGTCCACTTGTCGACGGCGCCGCTTTCTTGTTGCGTCTTCACGTGTTCGGCAGCGAACGTATAGTCTTCGAAGATCTTCTGGACGACGAAGTCGCGCGAATCACGCGCCTTGTACAAGTCCTCGTCCGATGTCGTCAACGACTTGTCGTACCAAGGCACATCCGAATAGGCCTTCACTTTGTCCATATAGAAACGGGCACGGAAGAAACGGGCGATACCTTGGTAGTGAGCCAGCACGTCGTCCGAGACGGAGGCTCTTTCGCAGTTTTCGAGAAACAAGTTGATCGTGCGCAGGCGGCTCCAGTCCCATCCGGCGTTGACAGTCATCGAGGTCGGGTTGGCCGAGAGCATGATGTTTTTCACCTCCACCACGTCGGTCGTGGCCTGGTTGTCTGTCCCGGCATCAGCCGTGTAGTTGTTGAAGTTCGGGAAATCATAGAGATTATAGCAGTACATTTTCAAGTCTTCTTCTGTATTGAAGTAGCTGCTCACGCCGATTTCCGTCTGGGGTTGCCGGTCCATGAAGCTGTCGTTGCACGAAACCGCCAGCAGGGCGATTGCCGAAAGGGCCAGTCGAGATATATTTTGTTTCATCATCTGTTTGTTTTTTATATATGTTAGAATGTCACATTGAGGCCGAATGAATACTGGCGGTTGAAAGGATAGACATATCCGAATTGGGAGGCGTCGGTCACGGCTTCCGGATCGAAATACTTCTTCAAGGCGCTCCATTCGAAGATATTGTCACCGCTGACAAACACGCGGACGCGGCTCAAGCGGACCTTCTTGGTCAGTTCGGCAGGCAGCGTGTAGCCGACCGTGATGTTCTTGACCCGCAGGTAGGCTCCGTTCAGCAGGTATCCGGTCTGGGGTATGGCCAATCCCATCGCGCTGGTCGTGCTGGTTCCCAAATTCTTGTCGGCCAGCCACGATTGGAGGACCGGGTATTTGGCGTTCAGGTTCTGATCAGCCAGTCCGGCCGCAATATAGGATTGCGAGTGCTTGGCCATGTCGACATCGCTGTCGGCCGTCGGGCGGTAGAAATCGAACGTATGCAAGGTGCCGCCGGCATAGGGTTGCTGGTAAAAGCCCCAATAGAGGTAGCTGAGCGGATAGTAGTCACGCTTGGCGATACCCTGAAAAAAGGCCGACACGTCGAAACCGTTCCACTCGGCGTTCAGATTGAAGCCGAAGCGGAAGCGCGGAGAGGAATTTCCGATGACGCTCAAATCGCCCGGATCATCGACCGAAGTGCCTTTCGTTATTTTCTTATCGCCGTTCAGGTCTTTGTATTTCGGCCATCCGGCTACGATGTCCAACGCTCCCCAAGGAATGATTTCGGTTTCGTCCAGATTTTTGATCTCTTCTGCGTTCTGGAAGAAGCCGTCGCTCTGCAAACCCCAGATTTCGCCTAATTCCTGTCCTTTGTAATATTGAGAAAGCAGCTTGTTTTCGTTGTCAAACTTGGTGATGTAGGAACGATTGTCCGACAACATGAACTTCACACCCCAGTCGAAGGGCTTTCCCTCCAGCTGGAACTGGTCCCTGTAGCCGACGGTCAGTTCCCATCCGGTCGTCTTCATGTCGGCCGCGTTCTCTTTCGGCTCGGTCGCTCCCAGCACGCCGGGCAGCTCTTTGCCTTGCGTCAACATGCCTTTCGTGTCGCGGCGATAGATATCGAAGGTCGCCGTCAGCTTGTTATCCAGCAGCCCCAGATCGACCCCGCCGTTCAACGTGCGGACTTCTTCCCATGTATAATCAGAGGAGACGAGCGAAGGAGGCAAAACGGTCTGTTGCAATTTTCCGCCGATCATATAGCTGCCGATCGTCGAACTCATGGCCGGGATGTATCCGTATTCCCCGACAAGCTGGTTGCCCAACGACCCGTAGGAAGCACGGACTTTCAATTGGCTGAACATCGATCGCATGGATTCGAAAACGGCTCTGCATCTACACGCCAAGCTGCGGATGCGGAGGGGAAGAAGCCATAGCGCTTTTCTTTCGGGAAGCGGGAGGTCCCGTCATAACGTCCGTTCAGCTCCACGATGTATCGGTTATCGTAGGTGTAGTTGGCACGGAAAAACAGGCCTCGGATGGCCCAGTCGGCATATTGCTCGCTGACCAGCTGGTCGCCGGAAGCCAGCCCGATCCGTGGGCAACGAAGTGGAGATGATCCCTTCCCGCTCGGCCTTGTACCAGTCCCAGCGGCTGTATTCCTGGTTGTAGCCCAAGATACCGGTCACGTAGTGCTTGCCGAAGCCTTTGTTGAAGGTCGCATACAGATCCAACACGCTGTAAAAATCGTTTGTCGTGCTTTTATAGGCTTTGCTATCGCCCAGCTGCCGGATATCATCCGGCCCGTAACCGATCGTATATTTGTTCTTGAACCAGTCATACTCTTCGCTTCCCTTCATAAAAGTGAAGTTGGCATTCACCCGAAGCATCTTTTCCCAAAACGACATTTCGGCAGAGAAGGTGCTCTGTATGCGGTTGTATTTGCTGTTTTCCTCGCCTCCGTCGATCAGCTTCGCCATCGTAATGCCCGCTTCGGTATTGGCCCACGTCCCATCCGGGTTCTTATCCCAATCCGTAGGAGCCAGATTATAGAAAAGAGACATATCGGAATCGTTATACCCTTTCTGGCGGATCCCGTTGCTGTCGATATAGGGTTCCCCCCGGCTGGAAAGATAGCTGGGGCGAACGCGTTCGGTTGCGACATAAGAGGTGTTGTTGGACAAGGTCAACCACTTCCAGATGTCGTAGCTGACTTTGCCACGCATGCTGTAGCGCCGATAGTTGTCGTTCTTGACGACACCGGACAAGATGCCGTTCTCGTCATCCATGCCGCCCGACAGGTAGAAACGGGTTTTCTCGCTCGATCCCGAAACCGAGACCTGGTGCGTCTGGCTGAATGTGCTTTTATTCAGGAAGTAGTCCGTCCAGTTCCGATTGCCCATATATTCCCATTGGGTCTCATCCAGCGGATTGAGCCGGACCGGATCAGTCCCGTCCGGATTGTCCGAACGCTGACGCGCCCACTCCAGACGTTCGTCGTTGGCAACGTGGCCCGAACTCCAGGGAGTGTTCAACACCGCAATATTCTTCAGCTTCAAATAGATATAAGGATCGGATGTCTTATCCGGCAAAACAGAGGGGCGCTTCCATGAAAAGTTGTTGTTGTAATCCACTTGGATACGATCGCCTTTTCCTTGCTTGGTCGTGATAAGGATGACACCAAACGCCGCACGCGCTCCGTAGATGGCGGCCGAAGAAGCGTCCTTCAAGACGGAAAGAGTCTCGATATCCTCCGGCAACAAACGGTTCAGCTCTTCAGCATCCGAGCTACGCCGTCGATCAGGATCAACGGGCTGCCGCCATTGATGGAGGCCTCGCCACGGATGTTGATCTTTGCAGCTTGACCCGGTTCACCACTGGTGAAATCGATGTTCAAGTTCGGGACCATTCCTTGCAAGCCCTTGGATATATTGGTGATCGGACGGGCTTCCAACTGTTTGGCGTTGATCTGGTCTACCGAACCGGAGAGGTTCACTTTGCGCTGCACGCCATAACCGACAACGACGACTTCCTCCAGGTTCTCGGCGTCTTCTTCAAGGACAATGCTAAACGTCGTTTTTCCGTTCACTTGGATTTGCTGGGACTTATACCCGATAAAGCTGATTTCAAGCACGGCATCCGACGAGACTGCCAAGTTGAAGTTCCCGTCCGGATCTGCAATCGTACCGTTGCCGCTGGCTTTCTCGACAATGGTTGCACCGATAAGAGGTTCGCCGCTTTTATCCGTCACGACACCCTTTACCTGGATTTTCGTCCTGACTTGATTCGTAATCGGGGCTTTTCCTGTCACTCCGGCGTAAAGTGGTAAAGAAGAACAACAAGTAAGCAATCCTACAGACAAGACACATAATTGTCTGTTTTTCAAATAAGATGCAATATTCATCATAAATTGTTTTTAATGCTGCAAAAGTAGAGGCCGGATGTTACAGGTGTGTTTCTTCTCTTTTACATCCCTAATACGCTTTTTTCATTTATAAACAAAAAGGAGATTTCCTCACGGGAACCTCCTTCTTTCTAAACAAATGTGTCTAAACTAAATATGTTATAGTGTTATTGGTGTACCATTATAGAAGTCCAGGATCTTGGCACGGAAAATGAAGTCATACTTGGATTGTGCCTGCTCGGACAAGCTCTGGGCATATTTCGTCTTGGCCTCGCTATACTCGAAAACGGTGCTTTTGCCGGCGGCATAGCGGTCTTCGGCATACGAAAATGCTTCTTTGCTGGCGATGACCGATTTGTCGGATGCGTTATATTTCTCCTGGGCGACGGTTGCATTATAGAAAGCCTGCTGGATTTCCTTATATAAGGCTTTCTTTGTATTCTCCATCATCAACTCGCGGTTGCGGATATTGATACGAGCGGAGCGGACACTGTTGCGAACCTGGAAACGGTTGAACAAAGGGATGCTCAGGCTGAAGCCGATCGTCTTACGCCCGTTATTCTTCAACTGGTCGTTAAAAGCCAGGTTCGTATAGTCGCCATCGCCGGAATAATGGTAATAGCCGTTGCTGTAGCTGGCGCCGAAATTCAGTTTCGGATAGTAACCGGACTGCGCCACTTTCAGCATCTTCTTCTGGCTTTCCAAGAGATATTCCTGCTCCTTGATCTGCGGCTTGAAGGCGACGGCATGGTCATAGACATTGTCCGGAGGGAGGATGCTGCTCATATAGCGTTCGACGGCATCTTCGAATTGAGGGACCACGATGTCGAAATTCTCGCCGTCGCGCTCCAGTTCGAGGCTTTGCGTCAGGTCGAGCAAGGCGAGTTTCACATTGTTGCGCGCTTCGGTCAGCGAGACTTCGTCCTTCGCCAGTTGCGCTTTCATGTCGTATAACTGGGAAAGGGGGACTTTCCCGTTCTTTACCAATGCTTCGGTTTTCACGACCTGTTCATTGCTCAGCGCGACCTGCAACTCGGCAATCTTCTGGACTTCCTTATTATACAAAACCTGCAAATAGTAGGAAGCGACATTGATCGACAAGTCTTCCTTCGCTTTATTCAACGTTTCGACAGCCGCTTTCAAGTCCAGCTTGCGGGCAGCGATATCGTTCGGAATGCGCAAGCCGTCGAATATCGGCATGCTCAAAGAGACGGATGCCGAGGTATTGGCCGAGTTCTGATCCACAATCACACCCGATTTGGAAGGAGAACGTCCGAAGTCGAAGTTCTGTCCGACATTGGCATTCAGATCGGGCAACCAACTGAACTTGCTGGTGTTCAATTCCACTTTCCGGCTTTCCTGGTCCTGCTCTCTCTGCTTCAGATCGATGTTATGCTCGATTGCATAGCGGATGCATTCTTCCAAAGACCATTGTTTGGCTGGTTCCTGCCCCCAAGCAAAAGTACCGGAAAGAAATAAAGTCGTAGCTATTATTAATTGGTTTCTCATCATTTTTACTGTTTACAATTATTTCTTATTCGGATCGACAATCGCCCCGCGTACCTTTTCGTTTTCGGACAGGCCTTTGCTTTCTACCTGTTTACGGACGAACATTCGTTTTCTTCACATTTGCCGAAGAACAGTTCCACCCTTGTATGTCGGTTGGCTTCCGTGGGGGCGTAATCGGAAATGCCACCTTCGCCGGTCTTGGTCATCCTGTCGGGCGACAAACCCCGCTTGTTCAGCTCCGAGGCGATATAGTCGGCTCTCGAAGCACTCAAGGCATTGTTGATACCAATTGTTCCGGTCGCACTATCGGCCGCTCCCGTGACTTTAACTTTCAGACCGTATTTCTTTGCCACCCGTGCCAGTTCGTCGAGATTGACCAATTGGGAGGGGTCTGTCAGGTGCGACGTGCCGAGTTCGAAGAAAAAGAAGATGGGAGCACCGATGCATTCCCGTCCGGACTGCATCCGAACGGCATAGTCTGCCAAAGTGCTGTCGGGAAGATTCTCGAACTGTCCTGTTCCGAGACCAGGCACGCTATCCGGCCAGTGCTGCAGACTGTCTGCCCGGCCATTCCCATTCGGGGCTTGTCCTTCCAATGGTGATTTTCCGTTCCAATGCTTGTTCTTCAACCTTGCCCGCAGGGAGTTCAGCCCGCTGTAATTGTTCCTCGGATAACCTTTGCGCTCGATAGCATCGTCATCATCGAAGAAATGGCTGTACGTGTCGAGCAATCCTTCGATTTCCAGTATCTTCTTCAGCTCGGCCAGCGTCCGGCTATCCTTGTCATGCTGTCCCGCGTAGCGGCTGTTCTGTTCCGACAGTACATTGATATAATCGACGAGCTGCCGATCGCGGCGGATATAGGGGCTTGGGTCTATGGACCGTTTCCAGCCGACCTTGCCGATATGGAAAGAGAATCCGGCAGTGAGTGAAAGCATGTGGTCTAACCGATTCGCCTTGCCATACCCGTCGAAGTCTTGGAAGGTGGTCGTACCGGAGAGTTCCATGAGGGCGCTTACCCTTTTGGAAATGCGATACTGCCCTTGTATGCCGTAGGAGATTGCAAACGGGTTATGCCCGTTGGTCGCATGGTGCAGCAGTCCGATACCCGCAAAGGGTGCCAGATGCCAGCGCACCAGTTTCTGCCGGACATAGCTACCGCCAAGCACATTCCACAGCAGATCCGCATGGAGATAATGGTACTCCTGCACGGCCAGCGTGCCGTCCTTGAACTGCAACCCGTTGTAATTTATGCGTGCACCTACCCACGGGGTAAACCACTTGCCGAGGGCAAGGCTGTACGAGGGTTTCAACCTCCCGAACAGGTCTTCGCAACCGAGCGGCGTGCCGAGAAAGGCTGTCGCACCTCCGGCGATACTGACAAACCAATTGCCGTTTCCCCGTGCCGGAACGACCACTCCGTCAAGGTATAAGGGCTGTAACGGCTGCAGCAGTTCTGTGTCATCGTAACGGTACGTGCGGTGTACAGTATCCCTTTCCGTGGGTTGTACATCCGCACGGGCTTGCAGCGAACAAAGCGCCGCAATAATGAAAATGATATTTTTCGTCATATTCTTATATCCTTAATTTGTTGTTTATCTGATTCTTTATTATAAACCTTGCCATTCAACGCTTGGGCTTCTTGCCGATGGAAGGGCGCATCATGCGGCTCGCCATCCTCATGCAGCGAAGCGCCCATGCCCGGTTGTCCTCGTCTTCATCACGTCCCCATTTGAGGTCGCTTCCGCCACCTCCTCCGCCACGTGTTTCGGCAAACGTAGTGGCATCATCGACCATACCGAGAAAGAGCATCGTGGCGCAGCGCATGACTTCCGCTCCCCGTTCCGCCACGGAACGCACGAGTGTGTCGTCGAAAAGTTGCCGTTCGGAAGGCTTCATCCGCGCCGACAGTTCCCTCCACTCATCGACCATATTTTCCAGCATGACGTCCTTGAGTAGGCTGTCCACTTTGGAGTGGACATCACGGGAGTATTCGTAGGCTTCCTCCTTGAGCTGTTCCGTGCGTTCCTCAATGGCATCCATGTTTGCCTTGAGGTCGGAAAGCTGTCGGTCGGCGGTTTGTAGCTTCTCCTGTTTGTCTGCCAGTTTCCCTTGGATAGCAGTCAGCTCTTTTTCGAGCTTTTCTTTCTCGGCAGATAGGGTCAAAGCATCACCTTTCCGGGTATCCATATCATTTTCGAGTGCCGACAGTTGAGCCTCTTTTTCGCTCTTCTCCCTTTTCAAGTTTTCCACCATCGAGGTCAAACCTTTGACTCTGCGCTCTGCCAGCCGAATGTCCGAATGGAGGGCGGACAGGACTTCCTGATGTCGGCCAATCTGTTGCTCAATGGTGGTACATTCTTCCGAGAGCATACGGCGGTATTCTTCCGTCGTCCTGTGCCGTGCGCCGGTCTCGGCGACGCTCCGGCCTCTCTCCATTCCCCACTTCGTGTTGACCTCGGCGAAAAAGTCCGTATGGAGCTGTTTCATCCTCGCGCTATATTCGAACTTGTCCTTTCCGGCGAATATCTCCTTGTACGCAAACCTCCCGTCTTTGATTGGCAGAAGCGTACAATGCACGTGCGGATTTAATTCGTCGAGGTGTACAATGAAGGCGGCTATATTCTGCTCGCCGTATCTGCCGCAAACGAATGCATAGACATCCTTCGCCCAACGTTCGATGTCGCTCTTCCTTTTGATGCGGGTATTGTCCGCACCTTTTTCAAAATCCACCTTCTGCGTGCCGAAAGCGAGTTCGTGCATCCGCTTCCGCGAACCGCCGAAAATGATGTTTACCACCGTGCGGTATTTCGGTTCAACCAATCCCTCGTTGGGGTCTTTGATCCCGCGACGGCCCAATATGTCCGCTATCCGTTCCGGGATATTGCGGCTCGTGTCGATGGGGCGAACCTTGCCTCCGGGCACAATCTCGAAGTTCAGATGTTTGCGGGTGGGGTCGTAGTTGCCCTTGCTCATGGCGTACTTCTCCGCCTCTTCGCTGCGATTACGCAGGTGTTCGTTGCCTTGGGCGGCGGTGATCCCTTTCGATACCTGAACATCGAGAACCTGTTTTGCATTTGCCATACTGTTTTCGTGTTGTTTCGGACAATTCCCCGTGTCCCAGCTTGCTGCTTGCTTGGACACTTCTCCCTGCGACGTCAGTCAGCAGGGGTATTAGGCTCCCCCTTCCCTTTGTTCAGTGGCAGACGGGCAAGCCCGGATGCCTGCTATAACTGGAAGGATATTTGAACCTGAACCGGGGAGAATTGCCCGTGGTTATACAATCTCTGTCCGCGAATCCCCGTTCAGCTTTCCTCCTGCGCCTTCGCCAGAAGCGATAAAAAGGGTTTGCGAAGCGATTCAAGGCGTTCCGTCTCTTCGTCCGTACCGAAGCCTGTCCCGTCCGGTTTTCCGTCGATAACAAGCTCTGCAAGCTCTTTCGAGGCCTCGATGAACGCCGCCCATTCCCCGCTGAGGTCGAGCCGGAAGAACTGCACGAGCGGCGAGCCGTCGTCGAACCTCGATTTACGCAGAACCCGCCAGAGGGCGGCATGGGCAATACATTCCAAGACGGTCTCACACAGCTGTTCTTCCGACCGGACGGTCTGTGCCGATGCCGTGTCGGAATGACTGTCCGGATAGATACGACTGTCCCGTCCGGCTATCTCCGTCAAGGTCTGGCGCATGATTTGTCCACATGATTTACCCACATCGAAAGAGGTTGCTTTGCCGATTATCCAGTCGTACAATGCTTCCTGTATTCTTGTGGCAAAGTCCGCTTCTTCCCGTCCGCTGTCCGGCATGGCAGGCGTGCCGGTCCGCAGGGGCATGGTAATGACGACGCTTTTTGCCAGCCGGATGCGTTCTAACTGTCCGAGCGCTTCGAGCGTGTCCAGAAACGAGCGGACAGTAGCCCGATGCCAATGCCACTCCGATGCAAGGTCGGAAACGGTTACATGGCACTGGCAGGGAGAGAGGTCGTAGTCCTGCCTTCTTAAAAACGGGGAGACGAAACCTGCCAGCGATTTATCCAACAAATCGCAGTAGCTTCCGTTCTCGTTTTCCGCTCGCCCACTTTTTTCTTTCAGGTAGTCGAACACTTCCACGTTCGCCAGTATGGCGGCGGGCGCTTCATTTCTATTTCTCATTTTCATTCTGTTTTTGATGATTCATAATGTGCGGATAGTTTCAGGTTGCCATTATCCGCATTATCGTGGCAGCCTCGCGTGATGATACTATGATAACTGTCGGCTAATGCTCCGGGACATTCCAGCCATTCGAGGAATTTGCGTATGTCTGTCTTTTCGGACATGACCCTTGCCGACGGGTAGAACAGGGCAGCCAAAAGAACAAAGGCGATTGTTACGGCCATCGTGTACAGATGCGGCACGAAGCCGATGACCAATGCCAAGAGCGCAAACCAGACGAAACGTTTCGGCCGGTCGAGCAAGCCGCGCATCCATCGGTCCGCCCGCCTGAAAGAGGCCCATGCGGCACACACGATGGTAGATGGCACGATACCGAACTCGCCGGGGTGTCCACTCGTATAGACATAATGAAACAAGAGTAATACGATAAGCAGCACATGGGCGTACAGCCTGCGGGCCTTTTCGCTCCACACCATTTTATCGTAGAATCTTGCCATGAAGCAACGCCTGCTTCTGTACAACAGTGCCGGAAGGACGACAGGCATTGCAAGAAATACGAATTGTAATATAATCCAGGTCATAACAGGTAATAGGGTTTTGAAGGTATATGAACGGGCCGTACCACGAGTTCCAATCGGACAATCCCGTGGGTGGCCAAGCGGATAATGTTCTCGGTGTCTTCGGCTGTCAGGGACGACGCGCCTTTCTTCATCCGGGATTTGAATGTGCCGTTCTGCTTACGATATGTAGCCAGTGCCGTGTCCAGATCATGCTCCGGAATCGTCCACGTCATGCCCTTTTCGTATGGACCATGCGGTTTGTAGGCCCGCAGTACCAGCGTGCGGGTCACAAGGAAGTCGGTCCGGGTGTTTCTCGAAATGACGTGTTCCTTGTAGAGGTTGTCATCGGCCACTTCTATCCACGTGCGGTACGTGTCGATACAGAAAACCATTTGGCGGTATATCGTGTTTCGCATAGGGGTTGTTTTACATGAAATCCAACAACACGTCTTCCTGATTCTTTTTGTACTTGAAGCTGCCGTTCCCGGCGTGGAGTTTCAGATCGAGACACAGGTCGCCGTACATCAGCTCCAACGAATCGTAAATAGTCGCGATGATACGGTTTACCTTGCCGTCCGCGTCTGTCCGGGCGTCATCTTGAACATCTGCCCGAAAGCGGGATTGGAGTAGGCACAGGTGCTATGACCGGATTCTCCAGTCCGACCGGCACATGGTGGTAGAGTGTAATCAGCTCCATGTCGTCCTCGAATATGTCCATGACCTCCTCCAGATCATAGGGGTCCCGCAGCGGGAATGTGAGCAGAACATAGTCACCGTAGAACTGCGGCTCCTCCATCGTTGCCACATTGAGAAGCTGCGGCATTTGCAGGGGTACGAACGACATGAAGTCATCCAGAAAGTGTCGTAACATAATCATATATCGTTTATTTTGTGAATAGGCTTTTACAACGAGGCGATGAATATCTCCATGAGCATACCGGGCAGTTCGTCCAACCGGTCGCCCTCCGACGGCAGGATTCTGCGCAGTTTCTCGAATGCGGCGGGTGTTTCTGCGGCCATCCTGTAAAGGGTTTCCTTATCTTCCGGGGACAATAGCGTCATGCAGAGGCCGTCCAAGGAAGCGTAGGGCTGTAGAATCATCCAGACATAGGCTTGTGCCTGTTCGGGCGTTACGACCTTTCCACGGCGTATGTTGTCAAGACAGGCACGCACGTTCTGGATCAGCCGACGGTCGGTACGTAAGGCCATGTATATCGTGGCGTCCTTGTAAGTGATTTCCTTGCGCCCAGCGGCGAAAAACACCTCGGAGCAGCATTTCTCTGTGTCACGGGTGATGTCGGCCATATTCGCTTCGCCAAGCTCGTGCAACCCGGACAGGAAAGCTCGAAAAGCGGCATCCTCCCTTTCGATGAATTTTTTGAGGTCGCCGTTCCCATGTATTCCATTGTTCAGGGTTTCGGCAAGCACGTTACGATATGCTGACAGAATTTGCTCCTTGTTACCCCGACAGGCCGGACGTTATCCAATCTGCGAAAAACGGACGGATTTCTTCGGCGGAACGATGCAGTTCCACGTCTCCGGTATAGGAAGAGAAACGTTCTTTCAGAATCAGCACTTCTTTATAGGTGCGAGGTTTCGACATCGCCAGCCGAGAAAGTTCCGCACGGACGGAATCGTGCAGCAGAATGCACTCTTCACGTATGTCGGAATGTGCCCGATAGGTCGTGTCCCGGCGCATGGTTGCGGTCACGGAATCTTTCAAGGTCTGCCACTTCCCGATATACGCGGTCAAATCCTCAAAGGAAAGTTCTTTTTGCCCGCGTGTTTCGGACAGATACTCCCGATACAGACCGGCTGGAGTAGGTTGGGCTTCAACCAGTGATTTGACGTTCGAACCGTCGCACGATGTAAGTGTGAAAATGGCAATCGGAACGGCAAAAAGTCCAGCAATCGATAGTACAATTTTTAAGTATTGATTTTTACAATTCATAGTTCATTTTGTATTTTACAGCACAAATCTAAGTATTCTTTTCAAGATGACAAGCGCCGAAAATCGTTTTATAAACCATTTTTAACATTACAATTAATGGTTTGATTTTCAATGAAAATAAGTGAAAGAAACGAAGGACACAGAAAGCCCTTCATATCATTTTCGTTCAAAGTATGGTTTAGTTTAAAATAAAACTCTTATATTTGTACTTATTCTTATAGAAGTGCACAATGATATGGCAAAAGTAGGTTACATATTCAAGGCGGATCGTTACGACGGATTCGAGGCTGATAAAGAGTGGATGCAGAAATACGGTTGTGTACAAGTGATAGAGGAACTTGTCGAAAACGAGGCTCTGCGCCCCAGATGGAAACAGCTTGTAGCGAATCTCGAAAGAGGTGACGAGATTGTCGTGGCCAAATTCAGCAACGCTCTCCGTGGGTCGCGCGAATTGTCCGCGTTTATTGAGTTGTGCCGAATCAAAGTGGTGCGTATCATTTCCATCCATGACCGGATCGACTCGCGGGGAAAACTGTTCCCCGAAACGACGGCAGCCGATGTACTGGATATGTTCGGGGCGCTACCCGAAGAGGTGGCGGTATTGCGGTATTCGTCCGCACATGTCATGAATCTGCAACAGAAAGCGAAGGTCCCGAGAAAAACGATGAAGGCGATGGATAAGGCCGACCGGGAGAATACCATCGTTGATATGTATGTCAACGGTCATTCTTTCGAGGACATCATGGCGGTAAGCGGGTACAACAGCCGGAGTTCGGTGTTCAGTGTGCTCAACCGGCACGGGGTAAAGCTCAATAGGGGAAAATTCAAAGGACCGTTGGGCAAGCGTAAGCCGAAAGATGGGCAATGAGCTTTCGTATTAGCCGGATTGAAATGGATTTTTTTGAGAATCAGGGCTATATGTTTTCTGTTCTCGTTGATTTTTAGTATCTTTATATTAACTTTAAGTAGTATAGAATATGGGAGACTTATCGTTTTTATAGTGGTTTTCTATGTTATCGGAAAGATTCTGAAAGCTATATTCGCTGGTTTCAGCAAGAGTGATTACCATCATGACCGATAAATGGTGATCGGGTGTTTGCCTGCCTTGACTACAGGATACGGATTTGTATGTTTTTTATGTTTCTCTCCTTTTATCGGCGGCTTTCCGATTGTCTGGTTCGTGCCGAAGGAACACCGTGAGATAAAGGTGGATTATCGTTTTCCGTAACATTATCAGGCTGGCAATCCAGACGACAAAGAGATATGTTATTATCTTTGCAACGGATTTTATAATAAAACAGTCTGACAAAAGCAGATATTATTGCCCGGATCGCACAGGAGACCGGAATAGAAAAGTCGGTAGCGACAACTGTAGTAGAGGCATTCATGGAGAGTGTCAGGGAGTCGATGATTGCCGGGAACGAGGTGTTCCTGCGAGGATTCGGAAGTTTCATCATCAAACAAAGGGCAGAGAAAAAGGCTCGTAACATTTCAAAGAATACGACCATCGTGATTCCGGCTCACTCTGTTCCTGCGTTCAAGCCTGCAAAGACATTCTTAGATGCGGTAAAAGAGGGAAAATAAAGAAAGTATAAACGGTTTTCTTCATAGTGTGTCGGGAGACCGTTGACAATGGTTATACAGGATAACACGATACCGCGACTGTCTTTTGCGGACGGTTGCGGTATTTGTTTTGCCGTATGCTATAAAAAAGGAAGTGGCACAAAGAGCCGCCGATGAAAGCCGACTCTTTGTGTTCCCTTGCTTAATCCGTCACCTCGTAATAATAACTTAACTCGTCATCTTTCAGGTTCTCTACCGCATATTGACCTGCCTGTTCCCAAAGGGTATTGTAAAGTGTCGCAAATTCCGGTTTCGTTTCATAATACTGCCAGATTTTATGATTGAGTACCAATATCAGTTCCGTGAGGTATTTATAGTTATTTTTCCATTCCTCGAAAGCACGTTTGAAAGTGTCTTGTATAGCTGACAGACCGAATCGGTCCGCTATTGAGAAGTCCTCCCAAAAAGTTGTCTGTAACTCGTAACCGTTTTCTCGCATAAATTCTCTAAATGTCATACGCTTTAAATTTTAAGTTTGAACTATTTTTTGTTTTTCCCTTTGGTACAATCTCGTACCGAGAGGCTGGTTATTTTTCTGCCACAGGATTGACGGTCAGTCCAGACAAGGAGGCAACGGGAAATACGCTCTCCAACGAAGTCGGAGAGGAAGATTTTCCGGTTGCAAGCGCCAGCGGTCCTTGCCGGGACTGGCAGCCGGCAATCGAACTTTGCAGAAAAAATAAGCGGGCTTTCGGCATGGAGTGTGTCTGGGGAACGGCTGTAAGGAGTAAAATGGGGAAGCTAAGGTGTTATAAGAGGATTGCTTTCCGGTTGGTTAGCCGGAGTACAATGGGGTACGGAATACGCTTCGATAAAAGGGAAAGAGTCATGAAGATATAAAAGGGTAATTCCGGCAAAAGGATTCAGGACACATCCATTGCCAATGTATCCCGAACCCGTACCGGTCATTATCTGTACCGAATGTTTAGGAGACCCACTCGTAACCTTCGTCCGTCAGTTCAAAATATTCGTCCATTCCCGGTTTCACAAAAAACATGAGATAAAAAAGGAACGAAGCTGATTATAAAAGGTGATGGTTCTGTATTTCAGTCATTCAATAAAGGATACCGCAACCACCTCTGGCGGGTGCGTTGCGGTATTTTGCGGGCAGCATTTTTATGCGGCCTTGTCCGGCTTGCGCTGCCTTGTTTTCCAGCCGTACACGGCGGCTACATACGGATAGAGGGAACGTGTTCTCCGGCGGAAGCTTCTTCGTCGATTTCACGGTTGTAAATCTTATCGGCGATACGTTCCGCTTCGTCACGGCCTTTGGCGATACGGTATAAGGTATAGTTCGTACCGTCATGATGGTCCATCCGTCCGCGAATGTTGTAGCCGTCGCCGTACCATTCTGCATCGTCGCACTGGGATTTCAAAATATCGGCAATGGTGCTGCCCAATATTTGATAGCCTTGTCTCCGGCCGTTCCATAATCCCAAGTTGCCGAACACGACAATAATGCCGTCCACTTCTTTATTCAGATTGCTTCGTTCGTCGTCCAGCCGGCAATATACTTCTTCTGCCCATTCTTCATCGCTGACCTCGTAACTGTCATCGTCCAATATTTCCCGCTGGGAATTTTGATATTCTTCTTTTGCCGTTTCGTCCAACAGGTCATAGCTTGACCAAATCATCTGTTTCATACATTTTGAATTTTAAGTTTGACTTTCGTTTTTATCCCTGCTTTCGGAGGGTTTCCCTCGTCCGGCGGGATTTGATTTACGTGCGGGCCACAAGGCGGACAGAAGGGAAATAAGGCAAGGAGGAAGCGGATAGTCCCGTGGACGATTTCATTTGTGTTGAACAAGTATTGACGAGCTTGCGAGTTGATGGTTGTTAACGACAAATGAAGCCGCGCCTTGCCGATTCCCGACCGCCTTAACTTTGCACGGGAAAATCAATGGACGGCGGCGGACTCTTCGTGTGGAGTATGAAGGAGTATAAAAGTGTGGACGTTCCGGAACGGTAACGAGTAAAACAAAAGCGGCTTTCAAGCCGCTTTGTCCGGATAAGGCAGGAATTACTTCTTGCCTTTTTCCTGCTTCTTTACCGGTTCCGCAGGAGCTTCCTCCTCTTTCTCGACAGCGGGATAGAACTTGACGGCGACCGTTACGATGCGGTTGTGCAGCACGCCGTCTTTGTCGGTCCACTCTTCGGGCTTGAAGTAGCCCTCCACGGTAAGCAGCGTGCCCTTGGTGAGCTGGTCGAACGACCCGGTATTCTCGTTCTTGCGCCACGCTTCAATGTTCATGAAAGCGGATATGCGCTTGGTTTCTTCGCCGTTCTTCTCCTGACGGGCTACTGCCAGCGGGAAACGTGCGACACTTGTGGTGGTGAACTGACGGACTTCGGCATCTTTTGCCACGAATCCGGTTACTGCGAAATTGTTCTCGATCTTTTTCATTGCGATTGCTTTTTGAAGTTAATAAATCAGTTTTACGGTGCATAAAAAGTAGGTGCAGTAAAGGGCTGCACCAAGGATAGCGCATAAATACTCTTTATTTTGGAGGCGAAGCCCCAAACCGCAGGCCCGATAAAGGAAGATTTGTGCGATACGCCATTGGTCAAGACCACCAGGTCGCGCCCGTCTGCATACTAACTTTGCAACGAAAAACGATATGGCGACTTCAAATAGAAAGCGGTCGCGAAAAAGTCGAGGCGAAACAATCCGCAGCGGATTCGGAGACATGAAAGACCTGTCCGTCCACTGACACAAGACCGCTCCCGTTCCGGCAGGTGGGCGGGAAGAACATCTGGCAAGAAAGCGTATCGGTTGTTTGGGGTTGAAGCGGCAAGAACGATATACCGTTTATACAACCATGTACGCTGCATAGTGGAAAGGGGGCCCAAACGAAGAGCCGACAAAAGATGTATGCAGCGTATTGATGTCGCTGTCTCTATCCGGCAAGAGAAATGAGGGAAAGAAGAGGAAAAGGAAAAAGGGCTGAAGTCTGTCTTGAAACAAAGCGGAGGAACCGCCTTCGCACGAACGGACGTTTTCTACAAAAGGATATAGCCTGCCAAAAGGTATAAAAGGTTATTTCCGAAGGAACGGTATGGATGTCTGTTACGGAGATAAAAAAGGGATTCCCGCCGGTGTGTACCTGTTTAGCCGGTATAAGCGGGCTGAAACCGATGCTACGTTCAGCCCGCTTGCTTTTACCTCTTTTCTGTTTCGGTCTGCAATTCCACCGGTTCATCATCCCATGTCAGCTCCTTACCGAGTAGTTTGTAAACAGACCCCTTGGGGAGTTCTATCTCGATTGATACGTACCCTTGCTCGCTCTCGACGTACACTTTTTCCGAGTACTCCCAATGCCCGCACCAGCCTCGAACGGGCTTTCCGGGCATTATCCATTCTGTTCCGTCTTTATTTACTGCTAACCATGCCATAAAATCACATTTTTAGTCTGTTCCTTAGTTGTAATTTTATTCTTCTTGAGCTATCATTTTCTTGCTGTATTCTAAAATCTCATCCATCGTAAGCCATTCTGGTTTTTCGTCCTCTTTGAAACTCTCATGCAGTTTTATCATAAATTCAATTTGCAATTTTTCGTCGCCAGCCCATAAGGATTTCGGGTGTCTGTTACCGTAATTAAGGTAATACTCGCAATCTGACCGTAAGCGGTCTAACAGTTGGTATCTGAAAACCGAATCCTTGTGTATTACTTCGTCTGCCGTTACTCGTCCATTTGAATTTGTTACATCGTTTGCCATAATCTATAAAATTTTGAGTTTTCTTTTTTCCCTCTTGTAGCACCAGCTACTTTCGGGCCTGATTTAATTATGTCGCCTCGAAAGGTGTCATGGCTCTTTATGCAAGGTTTCACGATTAAATACTACCCGTGCGGAGCGAAGGGTGGAGATTTTGTCGTGAACCGTCAGTCTTTGACCTTGCATACAAGAATGACATGACAAGTACCTTTGCGACACAATTCATATCAGGCAGCCCGAAAGCGACGTGCGAACACAGGGAAAAGAAGGTCTCTTGCAAAAGGTTCGATAGCTTATATAAAAGGGTTGCAGCGAAAAGAAAATATAAATGGGCCTCCGGATTGTATAAGAATTTTAATTATGAGGATAAAAAGGTATTGCGCCGGCATGTCTGCCGAGAGAAAAAGAAACGGGCTGAAACTGGCAGTTCCGGTTTAGCCCGCAAAGTACATCGGAGGTCTCTTGCCCGTTCCCGTCAGAAATGGGCTACCATAATCCGATTTTTGAAAATTCTGTTTTTATCACTCGGTCGCCGTTGGTTTATCCAGATATGGTGTGCTCCGTATCCGAATATAAAATACTCATCGAGTGAGGTCTCGTTCTTCAAACGTTCCATACTTGCACGAAGTTCGGTTTCGTCAGTTGCAAAAAGAATCGTGTTCATGATTCGGAAATAGATTTCTTCCGCTTCATCGCTATAGCGGCAAAAGACGTGTTCGATTGTTACGTTCATGGTTCTATTGGTTTGATTGAGGTGTTTTAGGTACATTGGTCATTATTGATTCTCCGTCTTCGTTGAAAATCTCTATTGTCGGGTTGCCGTCGTTTTCTTCGGGGAGCATAGATTCCGATGTATCGGTCAATGCTTGCCACTCTTCATAGCAAAGACGGTTGTCAATGATGTTCGACACGTCCTCACAGTTCCATGAGCGGACGATTGCCTCGGCTTCTTCGTAACTATTTGCTTTTACACTGAAATAATCCCGTTCCCAACTTGTAACCTTACGGTCTTGATAAAATTTGTATTCTCCCATATCCTTGTTGTTTAACTGTTTACTTCTACAATATCCTCGATTCTGCCGTACAGTATCGAGCGTAACGCTGTTTTGTCAATCGCATAATACTCGTGAATGCTTCCGTGCTGTTTGACGAAATACCGTTTGAGAACGTCGGAAAAATCAAAATGATAACCGCTCAAGGCAATTCCACGTTTGAAATAGATGCTTTCCCACACGTTACGGGTAATCCAGTTCTTTTCTTCCCGGTTTAACTTGCCTCCGTTGTTCAGGTGTACCCGCAATTTGTAAACCTTGCTGTCCTGTAATGTCGCCAGTTCGGGAATATCCCATTTGACGAATTTTGTTGCTATCTGTGTCATACGTTTGCTATCGTTTAATCATGGATAATCACTTCATCACGGTATTCTGAAATTTCCTTGCCGCTTTCAAGGCGGACAACTATGGTGTTACCATAGTTGCCCACGATTGTACCTTCCGTGTAACCTTTGTATGGATTGAGCAGTGTGCAAGACAAACCGATAATATCGCTGTCTTCTTCGTATTCGTACATAGTGAATGCGTTTTTAGGTTACAGCTTAATGTCCCACTTGCCTTGCGAGAATATCCGAAAGCTCACGTATTCGTCCTCTAACTCGTATGTCAGTATGCGGATATAGATTTTATCTTTGGCTTCCAAAGAAGCTACCAGTTCGTCGATTTCTTTTTCTGGGTATTCCCAACGGGAAGAAAATTCTGCATCTACAGTGTCGCCATACCGATTGACAAAACCGTTGAAATTATCGTCCAGAAATGCCTCTATTTTATCGAGGTCTTGCTTGTTTTCCGTACTTGCGTGAAAAATGTTTGTTGCATAGTTCGCCATAATCTTAAATTTTGAGTTTTCTTTTTTCCCTCTTGTAGCATCAGCTACTTTCGGGCTTGATTTAATTATGTCGCTTCAAAAGGTGACATGGCTCTTTATGCAGGGTTTCACAACCAAATACTACCTCCGCAAAGCGGAGCGTGGAGATTTTGTCGTGAACCGTCAGGCTGTGACCTTGCATACAAGAAAGACATGTCAAGTACCTTTGCGACACAATTCATATCAGACAGCCCGAAAGCGGATGTGCGAATACAGGGAAGAGAAGATCTCGTGTAAAAGGTTGATGGTTTATAAAAAGGGAGTTGCAGCGAAAAGAAAAATATGCCGTGGAATCTTTTTTTCTTTTGGCTGCACAATGGGACCAGAGTGTTTTACGAAGTTCGGGAAAAGGTTTAGTTTAGTCCATTAGCCTATATATATGCTAAATCAAAGTAAACTATATTTAGGCAGACAAATTTGCCTGCCTATAAGTTTTTCCTTATCTTTGTATGAATTAAAGAAGGCTTGCTTTTCTTTTGGCTGCAATGGTTCTTGGAAGTTCAAATACAACCGTCGGACGAGGAAAAAAATTCTGGTAGGAAGCTGGTTCAAGAAGTCCCGATTATAAGTAAGTGCAAGGAAAGAAACAGAGTGAAAACAAAAAATCGGGAAATGCCTTTAATTAGCAATTTTGTTTCTTATTTGTTCCTCAATTAAAACTGTAAAATTTTCAACACACTGAATTTCAAATCATTATATATACTATTTTTGAGAGATTGGATTTATTACCAATAATCTCACCGTGAGATTGTCCCCATCCAACGATGGAGTATACCCGTTCCTTCCTATCCTTTAGGTCGATAGTCAGGTTGGATTTTGCACGTGTCATGGCAGTTGAGCGGGTGTTGGCATTATTTTCGGTCATATCTACCACCACTTTGCCATTTTCCACATCTGCTTCCACATACATGGGGGCTCCCCAACTTTGTGAGATGATATATACCTTTTCTGTCGCTTTGGGCAGTTCTACGTTGCCGGTGAAGCGTCCGTCTGCATCTGCAAAGATTTTAAAAACCGCTTCGCCGTTGATGGAGTAGAGGTTGTTTGTCTGATAGGTGATGGGGTCTTCTGTAAACACCTCTATTAATGCGCCTCCTGCGATTTTTCCATAATTCACGTCAAAAGCTACCTGGGCTGTTGTTGCAAAGTCAAAGTATTCGCTCTCCGGCTTTAGTTCTGTTTTTCCACGTTCGGGATTGTATAGGTCTTTTTCGGTACATCCCGTGAATATGCTGCAGGCAATTGCTGAAATGAGGGTTGCAGCACTAACTTTCGTCATAAGTCTAACTTTCATATTTTTATTGTTGTAGATTGCTTGCTTGTTTGTCTTATGAACGCTGTCTATATCACAACCGCCACCTACTTCACAGACGAGTTGTAGATACTACATTTTCTCGAGCGCTTTTTTCATGTTGCAAATATAAACATAGTATTTATAATCTACAACTTTGGGGTTTAAAAACACTTTTTGGTGGGTTAAAAAGTTGTTATAAAAG
>OKWC01000002.1_pt1 | contig 39892 bp, 40 predicted proteins | sample 1606971 | NCBI WGS metagenome assembly OKWC01 (sample SAMN04414076, study PRJEB24778) | human gut metagenome | material: faecal | host: Homo sapiens
AGTAATACCGCAAAAACCTTTACAAATCCTTTGTTTTGCATGTTACTTTGAAATTTATTATTTTTACTTTTTGATTAATTCTTAGTTTATACAAGGTTGCAAATATAGTTTTTTTTTCACATTCCCACGGTATCAAACACAAATATTTAGATTCCAAAAGAGAAAAAAGGCTGCAAAAGCATTTTTTGCAGCCTAAATATTCTATCTCACAGACTATTTTATTTCAAACCCCTGTTTTTAAGCAAGGGTTCCAAGCTGGGATCAGCCCCACGAAAACCTCTGTAAAGGGTCATAGGATCTTCCGTTCCACCTTTCTCTAGAATATTTTTACGAAAAGAGTCTGCGGTATTTTTATCGAACACTCCATGTTCTTTAAACGCTTCAAAAGCATCCGTGTCAAGAACTTCTGCCCATAGATAGCTGTAATACCCAGCAGCATATCCACCTATAATATGACTAAAATAAGTGGCGCGATACCGAGGAGCTATTTCAGGAATCAGCCCCAGCTTGTCCATCGTTTCTTTTTCAAAAGCAACGACATTCAGATTGTCTGTATCAGTCAGGTTATGCAGTTCCATATCAAGCAAAGCGGCTGCCAATAATTCCGTAGTCATAAAACCTTGATTAAAAGTACCCTGATTTTGGATTTTCGTAATCAGCTCATCCGGAATCACTTCTCTTGTTTCATAATGCTTGGCATAGAGTTTCAGCACTTCAGGTTCTACAGCCCAGTGTTCCATAATCTGTGAAGGAAGTTCTACAAAATCCTGCGCCACACTGGTACCGGACACTCCTTTGTAGTTACACTTGGTCAGCATACCGTGCAATGCATGTCCAAACTCATGAAACATGGTTTCCACCTCATCCAAAGTCAGTAAAGAAGGCATATTTCCTGCAGGTTTAGTAAAACTTGCCACATTATAAATTAAAGGACGTACTTCACCGGCCTGTTCACGAAAATTACTCATCCATGCGCCACCACGCTTACCTGCGCGTGGAAAGTAATCCGCATAGAACAATCCCAAAAATGAGCCATCGGCATCCTTTACTTCATACACTTTCACATCCGGCTCATATACGGGCACATCATTCAGTTCGGTCAATGTAATGCCATACAGCTTGTTGGCCACGGTATACAATCCGCTACGCACATCTTCCAAACTGAAATAGGGCTTGATTTCATCTTCATTCAAATCATACTTTTCCTGACGCAATTTTTCGGCATAATACCACCAGTCCCATGCAGCCAGCTTCTCTCCCTTACCTTCCTTATCCATTATTTTCTGCAACTCGGCGGCCTCTTTCTTTGCATTTTCCAGTGAGTATCCCCACAGGTTGTTCAAGAAATCCATGACTGTCTGCGAATTCTTAGCCATGTTCTCATCCAGTACAAAATTGGAATAACAATCGAATCCTAATAATTTTGCCTGTTCCAAACGCAATGCCATGATCTTTCCCAATATCTCTTTATTGTCATTCGCATCATCATGATTCCCCCGGTTGATATAAGCTTCATAAATATTTTTTCTTAGCTCACGGTTTTCAGCATATTGCAAAAAAGGCAAGCGACTGGAGTTTTGCAAAGTGAATAGCCATTTCCCTTCTTTTCCAGCAGCTTTCGCTTCCTCTGCGGCCCCCGCTTTCACCCATTCGGGTAACCCGGCCAAATCAGCCTCATTCTCGATAACCAACTGATAAGCGTTATTCTCATTTAAGATATGATTGTCGAAAGCAATCCCCAAAGTCGACAATTCTTTATTGATCTCCCTCAAACGGGATTGTTTTCCGGCATCCAGTCCGGCACCCGAACGGACAAAAGCTTTATAATACTTGTCCAACAGCCGGTGTTGCTCAGTCGTAAGAGTTATCTTACCTTCCTGTTCCTGTTGATGCACATCAGCCACCCGTTTATACAAATCCTGATTCAAATAAATATTATCACTATGTTCTGAAAGTACAGGAGCCATCTTTTCATTCAAGGCCGTCAACGAATCATTTGTATCCGCTTCGGTCAATGCAAAAAACACCCCACTTACTCTCGCCAGAATCCCGCCACTTTTATCCAGCGCCACAATGGTATTTTCAAAAGTAGGTTCCTCGGGATTATCAACTATTGCCTTAATTTCCGCATTCTGCTCCTCTATTCCTTTCAAGAAAGCAGGTTCATAATGCTCCAGTCTGATCTTAGTAAAATCGGGAGCACCGTACTCGGTCTGGAATTCCGTAAAGAACGGATTCATTTCTGTTTTCTGTTCACATGCACACATTACACAACACGTCGCTAACGTAAATAATAGTCTTTTCATAATCTGTCAATTAAAGGTATGTAAAATCACTTCTCCGCCACATAACACCAAATGGGGTAATGATCCGAACTCTTTATCGTATTATCCACCGTACAACGGTAAGATTTTAAATTCTTGCTCAATAAAATATTGTCTATTCTGAAATAAAAATGATTTTGATTATAAGATATGCCAAAGCCGTTTCCCGACTCCACAAAAGCATCATTCAGACCTTCCCCTACCACCCTGTGAGTGTATGATATAGGAGAATCATTGAAGTCACCGCATACAATTATGCCTCCCCCTTTGTAACCGGCCACCAAACGAGCTATGGAATCAGCCTGAACGGCACGTATAGCCGATGCTTCCGCCAGTTTTCCGATCAGCAAACGAGACCCTTGCGATACCTTTTGCTTATCAGGATCCTTCATCATTTCGCGATAGACTTCTTTATCCTTCTCAGTCAGCTTATTGGATTCCAGATGATTATTAACAACCAGCAAGGTATCACCATTCACTTTGATTTTATAAGCAATGGAACCATTGTTAAGGCTGGCATATTTCACCGGATGTGCCGACAAAATAGGAAAACGGGAATAACAACCCAAACCGTTGGCCCCCGATATCTTATGATAATTTTTATAAGGATAATCTCTTAAAGCATAATCCACCTCTTTCTTGGTTAAGCGTCCGCCTACAATATATTCCTGCAGGCAGATTATATCCGCATTGCTGTTTCTTAAATATTCCAGCACAGGGTTCGGATTATCCTTGGTGTTCGCACGGTTCTTTTTCAAAGGCCATCGTATTGTAGGATAAGAATTTGATTGCCCCTTCCGGTACATCAGATACAAATACATTGACTGGGAAATAAGTACGGATAGCACCAATGGAACATACCAGGCCTAAAAATGAAAGCAACGCATATTTACGATAAATCACCAACCAGAAGACCAGAAACAAAAGATTAACAATCAAAAAAGCGGGAAAAGCCAAACCGGCACATGACCATACCGGATGAGCCACAGGATCAATATAAGGGCTGTAAGCACATACCAGTAACAATACCACCATACACAAGTTTATGCCCAGTAGTATCCATCCCAAAAAACGACCAATATATTTCATATATCACTTCTTGCTCGCATCAAACAAGCTTTTCTTCTCTTCGGTAGTCAGACTGTTATAACCGGATTTCTTTAATTTATCCAATATACGGTCTATCTCCTCGCTTTGCTGTTTTTTACGGGCATTATAATCGTAATCTTTTGCCTTATCACCATAATGAACTTTCATCTTCGGTTTTTTCGATTGACGACGAAACGAAAGACCTTCCGAGAAGCAATCCAAGCATCGGTTTATCCATGACGTAGCATCATGTCCGCGGGACAATCCGGAAGCAAACCACCATCCGGCCAAAGCACCTCCTAAATGAGCGATATGGCCACCGGCATTGCCCGATGTCATAAACAGCAAATCGGTCACAACCATAAACAGAGCCACATACTTCAACCTAACAGTCCCAATAAACATAAAGTTTACTCTATATTCCGGTGCACGTACCGCAGTGGCCACAACAATAGCAAGTACGGAAGCTGATGCTCCCAACAAATAAGAATAATACAAAGAATCACTGAAATAAGGGAAAACATTGTAAGCGATCATATACAACAAACCGCCACAAATACCTCCCAACAGATAGAGCCCGCGGAAATGCTTTGCCGAGAAAAGAGACAGAAACATCTGCCCGAACCAATAAAGCCACAGCATATTAAACAGCAAATGCAAAATACCTGCGTGCATGAACATATAAGTCAGCAAAGACCAAGGCTGCTTGACAAACTGCAACGTCCAGGCCGGCAGTTCCAAATATTGAAGCACAAATGCTCCATTCCGGTTGAACAGCATCCATAAAATTCCCAATAAGGAAGTTACAATGAATACCCCTACATTAATATATATAAACTGGATATATATGTTCCCTTTGTTGAAACTAATTTTTCAAATCAGTAATAAAACTGCCCATTGTTATTCTTTTTTTCTCCAATACATTATCAATATAAAGCCAAAAATCATACCTCCCAAGTGTGCAAAGTGGGCAACGCCATCGGTCGAAGCACCCAAGCCCAAAAATATCTCCAAAGCAGCATATCCCATCACAAAATATTTAGCCTTGACAGGAAATGGGATAGGGAATACAAACATCTGACTATTGGGGAACAGCATACCGAATGCCAACAAAATACCATATATCGCTCCCGAAGCGCCAACTGTAGTCATCAGATTCAAGTACTCCGCCATCGGGATCACGGCAATCCCCGTATTCACACTGTCATACTGCGATAATTCAGTCACATATTGTATATATTGCACCAGCTCCTGCACCAGTCCCGCACCTATACCACATACCATATAATAGGATAAGAAACGTTTCGGTCCCCAGACCTGTTCAAGCGTACGGCCAAACATCCACAAAGCAAACATGTTAAAAAGATATGCTGGAAACCGCCATGCATAAACATATAAGTAATCAACTGGGCAGGATTAAAATCAGATGCCATAAAAAGTGCAGTCCCAGCAGGTCGTTCAAGTCAATTCCATACTTCATGGCTACCACGCCGCCAAAGAAACACAACACATTTATTATCAATAAATTCTTGGTTACTGTAGGTATACTGTTCATAAATATTCTTCGTCTTATAAAACATTGATTGCGCGCAAATTTACAATTTTATTCTGTTATATAACAGAAAACAAGAGTTCTCTTACGTTTTTTTGATTTTTGGAGCATCTTTTTTAGGCTATCTGTTTGATTTCTAATTTTGAAAGCATATATTTGTCACTGATTTTGGTAAAACTTTTGTGTTACATTTAATAATTAATCATTTTCGTTATGAATAAGGCAGATCTTATCAGCGCAGTCGCCGCTGAAGCCGGCTTGAGCAAAAGTCGACGCAAAAAAAGCAGTTGAAGCTTCGTTTCAACTGTAACAAAAGCCCTCCAAGAAGGGGACAAAGTATCATTAATCGGATTCGGAACATTCTCTGTTGCTGAAAGAAGTGCAAGAACAGGTATCAACCCATCCACAAAAGCAACGATTACTATTCCTGCTAAAAAAGTAACCAAGTTCAAACCAGGTGCTGAACTGGCAGACGCAATTAAATAATTGCTATTTTACATAAAAGGACTTAAGGAAAGGGGCGCCGGTACTAGCGCCCTTTCTTCTTCATTTTTCTATTTGAACCTATGAAACCTAAAATGACAACCTTATTTAAATTCCTGATCAGCGCTGCTGTATGCGCATATTCAACACAAGTTCTTCATGCGGAAGATACAAAACTACCTTATTGGAAAGATATTCAGACCGTAGCCGTCAACAAGGAATATCCACGCACAGCTTTCATGACTTACGACAACCGGAACCAGGCACTGACCGGCGAGTATGAGAACAGCCCTTATTACAAACTACTAAACGGTACATGGAACTTTTATTATGCAGATGCATACAAAGATCTGCCTGCCAACATTGAGCAACCGGATGCCAACATAGCCTGGAAGGAGATTAAAGTACCCGGCAACTGGGAAGTACAGGGCTACGGAGTGGCCATCTACACCAATCATGGATACGAATTCAAACCCAGAAATCCACAACCGCCGCAGTTACCCGAAACCAATCCGGTCGGTGTGTATCAGCGTGATATCGAAATTCCCGCCGATTGGGATGGACGCGACATATTCCTCCGTTTGGAAGGAGCAAAATCCGGTGTATACGTGTATGTCAACGGACAGGAAGTGGGATACAGCGAAGACTCCAAGAATCCGGCAGAATTCTTAATCAACAACTACCTGAAACCCGGCAAAAACTCGCTGGTCATCAAAATATTCCGCTGGAGTACCGGTTCTTATCTGGAATGCCAGGACTTCTGGCGCATGAGCGGTATTGAACGTGATGTATTCCTGTTCTCACAGCCCAAAACCCACATCAAAGATTTCAATGTGGTGTCTACACTGGACGACACTTATAAGAATGGTATCTTCAAACTGAATGTGGACGTAACCAACCATACAGCAGCCAACAAAGAGGTAACCGTAGCATACGAATTGCTGGATGCCGCAAAGAAAGTGGTTGCAGAAGGTAACACCCCCTGTCCTGTTACAGCAGACGGGCAGAAGAGCATCTCTTTTGAAGCCGCCCTCAGCAACGTCAAGACCTGGACATCAGAACACCCTAACCTGTATCGGTTACTGATATCTCTGAAAGACGGAGAAAAAACAAGCGAAATCATTCCTTATACGGTAGGTTTCCGCCGTTTCGAGATCAAACCAACCGATCAGATAGCCGAAAACGGCAAACCATACGTTTGCTTGTTCGTCAACGGCCAACCCATCAAGCTGAAAGGTGTAAACATACACGAACATAATCCCGAAACAGGACATTATGTTCCCGAAGAGCTGATGCGCAAGGACTTCACCCTGATGAAACAGAACAACATCAACAGCGTGCGCCTCTGCCACTATCCGCAAGACCGCAAGTTCTATGAATTGTGTGATGAATATGGTATCTATGTATATGATGAAGCCAACATAGAAAGCCACGGTATGTATTATAACTTAAGCCGGGGCGGAACATTGGGCAACCATCCCGAATGGCTGAAGCCGCACATGGACCGTACCATTAATATGTACGAGCGTAACAAAAACCATCCCTCTGTAGCCATCTGGTCATTAGGAAACGAAGCCGGAAACGGTTATAATTTCTATCAGACCTATTTATGGCTGAAAGAACGCGAAGTAAAAGGGATGAACCGTCCTGTAAATTATGAACGCGCCCTTTGGGAATGGAACACAGATATGTATGTACCCCAATACCCCAGTGCCGCCTGGCTGGAAGAAATAGGCAAGAAAGGCAGCGACCGTCCCATCGCACCATCCGAATATTCACACGCTATGGGCAATTCCAATGGTAATCTGGCAGCACAATGGAGAGCAATCTACAAGTACCCGAACCTGCAAGGCGGTTACATTTGGGACTGGGTAGACCAAGGTATTCTGGAAACAGACGAAAATGGACGTACCTACTGGGCCTACGGAGGTGATTACGGAACCAATGCACCCAGCGACGGAAACTTCCTATGCAATGGAATCGTAGCTCCGGACCGCACTCCGCATCCGGCCATGACAGAAGTGAAATATGCACATCAGAATGTAGGTTTCGAAGCCATCGACCCGGCTGCCGGCAAATTCCTGGTAAAAAACCGTTTCTACTTCACCAACTTGAAAAAGTATATGATCAGTTATACCGTAAAGGCAAACGGAAAAACAATCAAAGGCGGAAAAGTATCATTAGATATCGAACCGCAAGGTTCCAAAGAACTGAACATCAACCTCAACGGATTGAAACCCAAGGCCGGCACAGAATATTTTGTAGATTTGTAGTTACCACCACAGAACCGGAGCCCTTGATTCCTGCAGGACACGATATTGCTTCCGAACAATTCCGCCTGCCCATAGAACCATTGGCTATGACCGGACATAAAGCAAGCGGCAAGACTACCGTCAGCACGGATGGTGACATCATCACCGTATTATCACCACGTATGCAGTTCGTTTTCAACAAGAGAAGCGGACTCGTGACTTCATACAAAGTAAACGGTACAGAATATTTCGCTGAAGGTTTTGGTATTCAGCCTAACTTCTGGCGCGCACCGACGGACAATGATTATGGTAACGGTGGGCCTAAGCGCGAGCAAATATGGAAACAGTCCAGCAAGAATTTCAATGTAGCAGATGTTACCACAACAACAGACGGCAACAAGACCGTATTAACAGTCAATTACCTACTGGCGGCAGGCAATCTGTACATCATGAAATATACCATCTATCCCGACGGTGTGGTTCATGCAGGCATCACCTTTACTTCTACCGATATGAAGGCTGCCGACACGGAAGTATCAGAAGCTACCTTAATGGCCACTTTCACACCGGGACAGGATGCTCAACGCCTTGCCTCTTCCAAACTGAACGTACCACGTATCGGTGTACGTTTCCATTTGCCATCCGATATGAACCAGGTAGAATACTTCGGACGCGGACCGGGTGAAAACTACATCGACCGTAATGCAAGCAGCTTCGTTGATCTCTACCGCACTACAGCCGACCAGATGTACACCAACAACTATGTCCGTCCGCAAGAAAACGGACACCGCACCGACACCCGTTGGGTAGAACTGACCCGCAAAGGCGGAAAAGGATTGTTAATACGTGCCGACAGCACTATCGGATTCAATGCCCTGCGCAACTCCGTAGAGGACTTTGACTCGGAAGAAGCTATCAGCCGTCCCCGTCAGTGGACTAACTTCACTCCCGAAGAAGTTGCTAACCATAATGAGGAAAAAGCTAAAAATGTAATACGCCGCATGACACATGTCAATGATATCACCCCACGTAATTTTGTGGAAGTATGTATTGATATGAAGCAACAAGGTATAGCCGGTTATGACAGCTGGGGAGACCGCCCTCTGCCGGAACATACCCTACCCGCCAATAAGGAATATCATTGGGGATTCACATTGATGCCGGTAAAATAAAAACATAGCAAGCATTCCTTCCTTAATAAGAAGAGTATGTCAGAACTCCGATGGCACTATCATATAGATTGTCATCGGAGTTTCATTTCCCATCCTACATTTCAATTATAACCTGAAAACAAGATCAGTCTGATTTATATTTGCTAGCTTTGTACTCAAAAATCGAACACATGGAACAACAAGGAGAAATCATACTCTACCAACCGGATGAATCAGTGAGGATGGAAGTGCGCATTGAAGATGAAACAGTGTGGCTGACCCAGGCACAAATAGTAGAACTATTCCAATCCAGCAAAGCCAATATAAGCGAGCATCTAAAGAACATTTATAAATCAGAAGAACTAATCCAAAGTTCAACCGTTCGGAATTTCCGAACAGTTCGCCAAGAAGGCAACAGACAGATTACGCGTAACTTAGAATATTATAATTTAGATGTGATTATATCAGTAGGATACCGTGTAAATACGAAACGAGGAATCCAATTCCGCCAATGGGCTAATAGCCAGGCACATGACCGTTTTCTTATTATAGACCAATCCGACATATATCACATCGGAGCCTCTTTGAAAGATTTGGGAAAGAAACTGTTTGCCTTCTCCAAAATGGATATTCCGGCATCCATCCTCACAAAACTGCTATAAAGATGAGAGAAACAGAGTCCAATAATAAAGTCCTACTAGGCATGAGCGGAGGAACAGACAGTTCCGTAGCCGCCCTTCTATTGCAGGATGCAGGATACGAAGTAACCGGCATCACCTTCCGCTTTTATGAAAAAGAAAATGATACTGAGTATCTGGAGGCGCCCGCGCTTTATGTGAACGTCTGAACATCCCCCATCTCACATACGATGTTCGTGACACCTTCCGGAAAACCATCATTGACTATTTCATCAACGAATATATGGCAGGTCATACCCCGGTTCCCTGTACCTTGTGCAACAACTACCTGAAATGGCCTCTTTTAAAGAAAATATCCGATGAAATGGGAATTTATCACTTCGCTACAGGACATTATGTACGCCGGCGCTTCATCAATGGATGCTATCACATCACTACCGGTGCCGACCCGGATAAAGACCAATCCTTTTTCCTATGGGGGCTGCCACAAGAAATCCTGCAACGTATGCTTCTCCCTATGGGCAACCTGACTAAAGCCCGTGTCCGTGAAATCGCGGCAGAGCGTGGTTTTCTGAAAGCCGCCCATAAACGGGACAGTCTGGGAGTCTGCTTCTGCCCCATGGACTACCGCACATTCCTACATAAGGAATTACCTGAAGGAAGTATCCTACCGGGTAAATTCTTCGATGAAATGGGGAATTTTATCGCACGGCACAAAGGTTATCCTTTCTATACCATCGGCCAGCGGAGAGGATTGGGCATAGATCTTAACCGGGCTGTCTTTGTCAAAGAAATCATTCCGGCAGAAAACAAAGTCATACTGAGCGACTTGAAAGCACTGGAAAAAACAGAAATGAGACTGAAAGAATGGCACATCACCAATCCCGCTTTATTACTAAACAAGGACGACATCATCGTCAAAATACGCTATCGGAAACAAGCCAACCGCTGCACAGTAACCCTGCAACCGGATAACACCCTGCATGTACAACTGCACGAGCCGCTGACAGCCATTGCTCCGGGACAGGCAGCCGCTTTCTATAGGGATGATGTAGTACTGGGTGGGGGCATTATCATCTAATTCCAGACACTTTCAAATCATATTTCAGTCCTCTTTTTTGCTGCTTCAAGATTTTCTTGATAACTTTCCGTCGTTCTTCACCTTCAGGTCGAGAAACCGGAAAGTGAAAATAGACATGTATCCGGATCAAACCTTAAATAAATAGAGATGAAAAGTAGAAATTATGCAGGCATATCCTTACTTGCCTCATTAGCCGCCTGTAACTCTGCAACAGCAGAAACCGTTCAAAAAAACAGTACGCAGGACCCCCAAAAGCCCAATGTTATCGTTATTCTGGCAGATGACCTGGGATATGGAGATTTAAAATGTTACGGAGCCAAGAATATAGAAACTCCCCATGTTGACAAACTGGCATCGGAAGGCATTCGTTTTACTAATGCACATACCGTAGCCGCTACCAGCACCCCATCCCGCTACTCCTTGCTGACAGGAGAATATGCATGGCGCAGACCGGACACGGACATTGCCGCAGGAGATGTAAAAATGATTATCCGTCCCGAACAATACACCATGGCAGACATGTTTAAAAGTGCCGGATATGCTACAGCCGCCATCGGCAAATGGCATCTGGGCCTGGGAGACAAGACAGGCGGGCAGGATTGGAATGCTCCTTTACCAGCCGCTTTAGGTGACTTAGGCTTTGACTATCACTATATCATGGCCGCTACAGCCGACCGTGTACCTTGTGTATTTATAGAAAACGGCAAGGTAGCCAACTATGATCCGTCCGATCCCATAGAAGTGAGTTACACCAAGAACTTTCCGGGAGAACCGACCGGCAAAGATAATCCCGAATTACTGTATAACCTACATCCCAGCAACGGACATGACATGTCCATCGTCAATGGCATCAGCCGCATCGGATTTATGAAAGGGGGCGGAAAAGCACTTTGGAAAGACGAGAACATTGCCGATTCCATCACCGTTCATGCCATCGACTTTATCAAACAGCATAAAGACGAGCCTTTCTTTATGTATTTTGCAACCAATGATGTACACGTTCCTCGTTTTCCCCATGACCGCTTCCGTGGAAAGAATCCTATGGGACTACGCGGAGACGCAATCGCCCAATTCGACTGGACGGTAGGCCAGCTGATGGAAACATTGGACCAACTTGGACTAACTGAAAACACGCTGATTATTCTATCCAGCGACAATGGTCCGGTTGTAGACGACGGATATAAGGACAAGGCAGAAGAGCTGTTGAACGGACATACACCTTCCGGTCCGTGGAGAGGAAACAAATACAGCGCTTTCGAGGGTGGAACAGCCGTCCCGGTCATTGTCCGCTGGCCACAGAAGATAAAAAAGGCAGGAGACTCGGACGTATTAATGTCACAGATTGACTGGCTAGCCTCCTTAGGAGCTTTGATCAACGCCAGATTACCTAAAGGCAGCGCTCCGGACAGTTATGACCGTTTAGGGAATCTGATAGGAACCGACAAGACAGACCGCCCCTGGATTGTGGAACAATCCATGAACCACACGTTGTCCGTCCGTACCAAAGACTGGAAATACATTGAACCGAATGATGACCCGACCACTTTCATGAAAGCAGAAAAAATAGAAACCGGAAACCTGAACGTTCCCCAGTTATATGAAATGGAAAAGGTGAGCGAACAAGAGAATGTAGCAGAAAAGTATCCTGAGAAAGTATTTGAGTTGCAGACCATTCTGAGGCAAGTACGCAATAAGAGAATAAAGATGTAAACAGGACTCATCCAATAAGAGGATATTTCAAAAATCCGAAATAACCATCAAATGTTCCACCGTATGGGCAGGCCCATGAGCCCGCCCATACAACATAACGACAACAAAAATCACTTTTGACTCATTTACATAAAACATAAAAGCATTCCATCACAACAACTCACTCATTACCAAGAGCTTCCCGTGCGACAGTCTTTCAAAACCTCCTCAATCGGTATGCCGGTGGCGAAATACATCTGCTTCGGGGATGCTCTCGGACAGAATGTAAAATCAGCCCCTCGTTACCTCCCGGTAGCTCGTAGGCATCAGAAGAACCTATTCTCATCATACCTTCACCTCACTCCATTTGATATTTCACCCAGGTGAAGCAGTTATTCCACTTGGGTGAAAGCGGCTGTTCACCTAAGCGAAGCTGCCTCTTCACCTTAGTGAAGCAATGAACGCACCCGAACAAAAATACGCCTTATGACGCTCCCCTGCAATGGAACAACCGTAGCTATGACACAGGAATCAGAACAACCGATATCCGTCAAACCAAATTTGGCAGCGGAGAATGGCAAACCGTTTCGGGGGAATTTAGAATGTATTTTCACGGTACATTACTGATTTACAGCAAAATAACGTGAAAAATCCAAGATGACAATATACGTATAATCAAAAAACTCCCTTGGTACAACCAAGGGAGACAGGTATACATTTCCTTTAAAAGTTCCGGATGCAGTTGGGATTATAAAGCAGCCCTTCGGCTGCTTTATGTTTCTCTATCCTCTGTGTTAGCATTTAAAGGAATGATTCATCTTTTACTTATTACTTGCCTTAACAAACTTATAAAGCACGAAAGTCTTGGGCGCCATCTCTACATTCAGTACATTACCCTCAATCGTAACATCACTTTCTTTCGGAGTGATGACATTCGGATGCTCTACCGTGTTATCTTTATCCAAATCGGCAGACTGGAGCGTGATGCATTTACCTTCCACAAGTTTATCACTCTTCTTCAATCCGTTGAAAGTCACTGATACCGGTTGTGCCTTATCCGAAGTATTGGCAATTTTCACGATACAAGCCTTTTCATCCTTATCCCATACGGCACTGGCAAACAGACCATCCTGTCCTTCCTGACCGCTCACAGCTTTTTTATCCATTGTCAACGGCAATACATGCGTGCCTTTATTATGACTGTACAACTGTTGTACATAGTAACTGCAAGTACGGACGGAATTCAGATTATCAAACCAAATCAAATCCGGACGCCACTGCCACCCTTCCACATGAGCAAACAAAGGCGCATAAGTAGCCATGTGTACCACATCGGCATTGCGTTCCAGTCCGGTCATGAACGCAGCTTCCATTAAAGCAGCATTAAAATGGTTCCATTTCTTGCCTTTTCCATGACAAGCATATTCTCCGGCAAAGACCTTCGGACCTTTGCGGTCGTAATTGTCATAACGGTTACCTTGTGCCAGGAACCAGCTTTCGGGACGATAGAAATGCTCATCCACCAAATCCACTTTCAGATTTTTCATTTCCGGCCATAAGTAATCAAAGTCTTTACCTTCAGACTGAGGTCCCGAACTGCCGACAATCTTGATTTCGGGATGCGCCTTACGAAGCACCTCGACAAACTGTTTCAGACGTTCCGGATATTCCGGTCCCCATTGTTCGTTGCCAATACCCAAGAACTTCAAGTTGAAGGGAGCAGGATGTCCCATATCCGCACGAACTTTTCCCCAAGTAGTCGTAACATCACCATTGGCAAATTCAATCAGATCCAATGCATCCTGTATATACGAATCAAGTTTGGACAAGCTGACCTGCTGGTCGGGGTCATTCTGATACTGGCATACCAGTCCGCAGTTCAGAATAGGCAACGGTTCGGCGCCTATATCCTCCGACAACTGGAAATACTCAAAGAAGCCCAGTCCGTAAGTCTGGAAATAATCGGGGAAGAAACGATGCTTGAACGTATAATGCCAGCGGTTTTCATTCAACGGACGATTCTCTACCGCACCTACTGTTTTTTTCCATTCGTAACGGGTAGCCTCATCCGTACCTTCCACAATACAGCCGCCGGGAAAACGGAAAACACCGGGTTTGATATCATATAAAGCCTGCACCAAGTCCTTGCGAAGCCCGTTCTTACGTTCTTTCCAAGTATCCACAGGGAAAAGAGAAACATGTTCCAGATCCACCGTTCCCGCACTTTCAAGGAAAATACGGAGATGAGCCTTGGGTTCCGTTCTCGGCGATTTCAATATCACCTCATATTGTTTCCAATCCTTCGAGTTCACTGTCAGTTCTTTTGACTCAAAAGCCTGACGTTCCTCCATCGTATCATTCTTGATCAATTCAATGCGAAGTTTCTGGTTCTCACCACGTGCCCATACGGAAAAACGGTACTCGGCTCCTTCCTTGACACCTATACCGAAGAAACCTTCGTTTTCAATCCCTGTATGTTTTTCCCTGTGCCCGGAATTACCCAGACCGGACATAATGCGGATTTCGTTCAAACGGCCCGTCATCCATCAAGGTCACGTTACCGAAAACATTCCACCCCATAAAACGTTGCGGGAATTCGAATGAACGGTTCTTTACCAGTTCGGCATACAATCCTCCGTCGGCTCCATAATTAATGTCCTCAAAAAACAAACCATACATGGTTGGTTGTATTTCCGCACCAAGTTTATTGGTCTGCACGACCATGTTGTGCGCATTCTGTGCATGTAGCGCTACTCCGGCAGCAAATACCCATGCTGTGAATAGAGTTCGGTGTAATTTCATGATAGTAATATTATTAATTTTTATTAGTTAATTCTCTTTCCCCATACCGAATGCCCTTGAGCATCCAGGCCGGTAAAGAGAATGGTTTCTGTTTCATTTTCCCAATCGTGTCCGGCAAAGATAATCAAATTGTTAATATCTTCTGTGGCTGTTTTTATAGTAAGAAGTTGTTTTTTAACATTAAAATCCCAAGTTGCATCTCCAACACTGCCATCTGCTTCCAAAACGACACGGGCAGACAATGCCTGCTCCCCATTTCGCAAGTCTCCCTCGCCCCACATTATCTGACCGGCCTCCAAGCTACGTTCCAGAGGCGGCTCCTGAAGACGGATAATTTCCCACTCACCTGCCAAATCTTCTTTAGTGAAAGAGCGCGGAGCAGTACCTGCATAGCGTTCGGGAGAAACCACAGGCCATCCGTTTACAGTAAAGAACACTTCACGTACATGCAGATCCATCAACTGGTTCTGAGGAGAGAGCCGTCCCTGATGAGCCATAAAATAACGGCCGTCACCGGCATCAATAAGACCGCAATGAGCCGTTCCCGCCCATCCCGGATGATTTTCGAAGCGGTAAGGAGCTGTCAAAATGGGAACATTATTCGTTGTATCTTTTATATCCTCTCCATAGAAATCCACAAAAGGCCCTTCGGGAAAATCGGAATAAGCGACACGTACATTATAGGTAGTCATCAGCGGATCGTAGGATGTAAACAGATAATATTTGCCAAGTTCCGGCTGATACATGATTTCCGGCGCTTCCAGATTGTCTTTCCGGTAATTGGCCCGGCGTGCTATCAAGTACCCATGATCCTCCGGCTGCATAGTCATTCCTGTTTCGGGACTCAGTTCCACACAGTACAGACCGCCGAAATAAGAGCCATAATGCATCCACCACTTTCCGGTTTCCGGGTCCTCAATAACAGAAGGGTCTATGGCATTCATCGCATCCCCTTCCCCTGTCTTGACCACACACCCTTTCTGTATCCAGGGACCTTCGGGAGAATCCGACTCAGCCATACCGATATAGGATGTATTCCTGCCGAATGCCGATACACAATAATACAAACGATAAATACCCTGATAAGGCATCAGGAAGGGAGCCCAAATGTTAGTCGCCCCTTTTCCCTCCGCCTGACTATGGACCCATTCTATAGCCGGAGCAGGTATTTCGGGAAAGGCCCATCCCACAAAATCCCAATGTACCAGATCTTTTGATTTGCGTACCTGAATAAAACCTAACGGTACATTCTTCTCTTCCGCCTCTTTCCGGTTCTCGGCAAAGATAGCATCAGTGGAATACATATAATAGGTATCCCCTATTTTTTTACAAGCCGGATCGTGTACATTATACGTTCCCCACTGCTTATAATTTTCCATAGACGAAAGGGCGGTATAATCATCCATCCAAGGATTCGGTGAAGGAACAGGCACGAAAGCCGTAGGTGCATTGCATGATACCAATGCCCCTACGACCAACAGGCCTAAACCAACCAACCTATTTATTATTAACCTCTTCATGTCCATGAATAATCTTTGAGGAAAAAATTGCTGTTTCATAGTATTTTGTTTATTATATGACCATTTGCTAATGTACTAATTTATCAATGGCCATGTGGCATATAGCGCAGCCAATTGGCACATTGGCATATTGACACATTGACTAATTATTATTAATGCAAATATAGCTGCAACCAAAAGCTCGCCAGGTGGACAATATCGCTTAAAGGGTGGACATTTGTACAGCAGAGGGATAAAAATGATTTGTTTGTTTTTAAGGAAAAACGAAAAGGTATATCTTTGTTTCCATAATGGTATATTCTTACGTCATTAATGAACTACACACTATGAAAAGACATTCTTTGCTATTTGCCCTGTTCATCTTTCTGTCGAGCCTGTCTATGCAAGCTGAAGAGACCGCCGGAAAATGGTCTGAACGCTATAACGTCACCGCTATTACGATGGATGAAGGACTGCCTCACAACTTCGTGGACGATATATTGAAAGACAGTCAGGGCTTTTTATGGATTGCCACCCGTGGGGAAGGAATCGCCCGTTATGACGGTTATGAATTTACCGCCTTCAATATGGGAAGCACCCACACCAAACTACGAAGCAACTTCATAAACAAACTGTGTGAGGATAACTTCAAGCGTATTTGGGCTGTCAGTGAAATGGGTATTGACATATTGGATATACAAACCATGCAGACTGTACAAGTCGCTGATACGAAAGACAAACTTATTTCACTGTGCAACCGCCCCTCCCATCTCATTCTCCATAGCAAAGCGGGAAATATTTGGGTTTGTTCGGAAAACAATTTATTCAAAATTACCTTTGACAAACAAGGAAATATAAGACAGATCATTAAAATATGCGAAGTGCCGGCAGGAGAATCCATCCGGACTATTTGTGAGGTGGAAGACTATCTTTGGATAAACTACAAAGACGGTATCTACCGCATCAAAGAATCGGCTATGGAAGTACAGGAACCCACATTCATTTCATCTGCCCTGCAATTACCCGGTGTGTCCATACAAGTAATCTGCCGGAAAGAAAATGAAATTTGGATTGGCAGCGCACAAGGCCTTTTCCGATACAATATGGATACGGAACTGATGAAGCATTATATGTACGATCCGAATGACAACAACTCGCTTTCCCAAAACTTTATCACAGACATAGCAGAAACAGGAGAACATACCATGCTGGTTGCCACCCTAAAAGGTATAAACCTTTATAATGCGTTGACAGACAATTTTGAGCGGATAAATAAAGATACCGGAGAAGGAGAAATTGTACAAAACACATTGAACTGTGACTTCGTAAACTGTCTGCTGACCGATGGTGACATTATCTGGGTAGGAACCGAAGTGGGAGGGCTGAACAAGATGAGCCGCCGGATGCTGTTGGTACAAAACTATTATCATATTCCCACCATTCCCGGAAGTCTTTCCCAAAATCCCGTCAATGCCATTTATGAAGACCCGTCGGGTGTTTTATGGGTAGGAACCGTAGAAGGAGGTTTAAACCGGCGGGCTCCCGGCAGCAACACTTTTGAACACTATACCACTGATGCACCCGCCCACCTAAGCCATAATACCGTCAGTTGTTTTACCAGCGATAACGATGGAAGACTCTGGATAGGAACCTGGGGAGGAGGCATAGGATGGATAGACATGAAAAATCCGCAGAACAAACAATTCCACCACATAGAAATACCCGAATACGGAGACTTCTCATGGGGATGGGCCGGAAGTATCTGCTATGACCACTTGAATAATGCCATCTGGGTGGGAACCAGTACCAATATCTATGTTTACGACTTGAAAACACAAACGCTCACCGAACCATTCAAGGGTATGAACCTAGGTGGAATTGAAGGCTGTACAGGATACTATATAGATAAGGATAACCACCTGTGGCTGGGACTTACAGAAGGACTTTGCCGAATAGATCTAAGCAGTTTGAAAGCCCCCAGACTGATTTATCAACTCTGGAGGATCAAGCTGGACGAACCGGAATCAAAGTTGAAGGAAAGGGTAACCTACATCACCCATCTAAAGACGGAACCCTATGGATAGGCAGCAACGGATATGGTTTCTACAAATCCTCACCAACAGAAAACGGAGAATATACCTTCCGCTCCTTCACCACCGAAGACGGACTGATAAACAACAGTGTCCGCTGCATATCGGAAGATAAAGAAGGGTATCTTTGGATTACCACCACCAACGGACTCTCCCGCTTCAATCCTAACAACAACAGCTTCTTCAACTATACCCGGAAAGACGGACTATTATCCAACCAGTTCTATTGGAACGCAATATGCCGTGCCGCCAATGGAGATTTGTATGTAGGAAGTACTAAAGGGCTGTCTGTAGTCAAACCGGTCATAGACACAAATCCCAAGGAGGCTGTTCCTCTGGCATTCACCCATGTTCGTGTGGCCAATGAAGAACGATTGTACACAAACGGCACCCTACAGTTACACGAACGCGACAAATCTCTCTATATTGAATTTGCCGCCACTGGATTATGATGCATCGACATTCGCCAATTATTATTACCGCTTGAAAGGATTTGACGACAAATGGATAAAAGTGCCGGCCAACAGGCGACAAGCCGCCTATACCAACCTGCGTCCCGGCAACTATACTTTCGAACTGCGTTATGCCCCCGACGGCAAACAATGGCTGGAAGAATGGCAGAACTCCACATTGCCGTATCACCTTATTTCTATAAAACCATCTGGTTCATTCTGTCCATATTGGTTCTTCTATCTTTCCTTATATATAAGGTATTATCATGGAGGCTTCGTTCGTTAAAAGAACAACAAGAAATACTCCACATCAAAGTAGAGGAACGTACCCGTGAACTGGAAGAACAAAAAAAACTGCTTTCCACTCAGGCAAGCGAGCTCTATCGTCAAAACCAACTATTGAAACAGCAAAACGAAAAAATAACCAAACAAAAAGGACAACTGATACAAATGTCAAAGAAAGTACAGGAATTGACGGTTGACAAACTCGCCTTCTTCACCAATATCACCCATGAATTCCGTACTCCGTTGACATTAATCGTAGGACCTATAGAAAGGGCATTGAAACTAAGCTACAATCCTCAAGTCATTGAACAATTACATTTTGTGGAGCGCAACTCAAAATATCTGCTCTCACTGGTCAACCAATTAATGGACTTCCGCAAAGTAGAATCAGGGAAAATGGAAATTGTCCGCAACCCGGGCAACTTTACCAAGTTACTCAATGAACTGCTGGTTCCCTTCGACGCATATGCATCCGAAAGAGGAATAACCATCGAACGTCGTTTCCGCCTTCCTTCATGTGAAATCATGTACGATGAGGATGCCATGCATAAAGTGATTGTCAATTTGATAGGAAATGCTTTGAAATTTACCCCCAAAGGAGGACAAATTACCATCTATGCCACCCCCTTCCGCCAGGAAGAGCAGGAAAAGTTGTTCATCTGTATCCGGGATACGGGGCCAGGACTGCCCGAAGAAGAGATAGACAAAGTATTCAACCGCTTCTACCAATCACAAAACAAGACGCATTCCTCTATCAACGGACAAAGCGGGACCGGAATCGGCCTCTATCTATGCAAACGAATTGTCCAGTTGCATGGAGGTTCAATTTGTGCCAAGAATAATCAGAGCAAAGGATGTTCTTTCCGTATTTTACTTCCTTTGCAATATGCCGATGCAGACAGTCTGCCCGCACCAACAGAGCAAATTAAAGAACCGGTAGGATCTCCGCTGGCCTTGCAACCTGCCACCAATGAAAAACTGACGATTCTGGTAGTAGAAGACAACAAAGATATGCGCGACTATATCCGTTCCATTCTGGCCGAATATTATAACGTGCTCGAAGCATCCCAAGGTGAAGAAGCATTGACTGTGCTCCAATCCCAGAACGTGGATTTTATTGTTAGCGACCTGATGATGCCTGTCATGGATGGTATGGAACTGTCCCGCCGGGTAAAATCCAATTTCGCCATCTCACATATCCCCTTCCTGATGCTCACAGCCAAAACATCCAACGAATCGCGTATCGAAAGCTTCCGTATAGGTGTAGACGAATACCTGCTGAAACCATTTGATGATACTTTGCTGCTGGCCCGGATATCCAATATACTGGAAAACCGCAAAACGTTTCCAACAAAAGTTCTCATACAGTATGGATGTGGATGCACTGAATATCGAAAAAGAATCCAGTGACAAGAAATTCCTGGACAAGGCGATGCAGATTGTGAAAGAAAACTATAAGAACTCCTATTACGAAATAAGCGATTTCATCGAAGCAATGGGGGTAAGCAAAAGTTTGATGAACAAAAAAATGCAAAATCTGACGGGACAGTCTGCCGGACAATTCATGCGTAACTACCGGCTGAATCTTGCGCGGGAACTTATTATCCGTAACCGGCTGACGCACAATATGAACATATCCGAAATAGCATACGAAGTGGGATTCAATGATCCCAAATACTTCACACGCTGCTTTACAAAACATTTCGGAACAACACCCAGTTCGATGATGGAGAATGGAACCGACTGACTTATTCCAGAGCGTAAAATGAACGGATTGTATACCATAAATGCTCCGTTTTTCTTACGCTCTCGCCTCGCTAAATAAATTATCTTTGCTCTACATTATAATAGCATATTTAATACCCATGAAAAACAATTTATGACTTGGCTGCTTGCCATCACTACAATGTCAGCTTTTGCCCAACAAGCTACAGTTACAGGACCCGATTCCTTTTTGAAAGTAAATGTATCCGTAAAACAGGGTATCCCCGTTTATTCCGTTACCTATAAGGACAAGACCATCCTGGAAGATTCACCTTTAGGTTTCATTGCCAATGTGGGGGACTTCAGCCGAGATATGACTTTCACCGGACAAAAAGAGAATAAAATAGATAAGACCTATACACAAGACCGTATCAAACAATCACAAATTCATTATCAAGCCAATGAACTTACATGCACCTTTACCAATAAAGAAAAGAAAAATATAAATATAATATTCCGCGTAAGCAACAACGATATTGCTTTCCGCTACGAAATGCCCAAATATGGCGATACGGGAAGCATCGTGATAGAAAAAGAAACTACCGGTTTTGACTTCCCCTCCTTCACCACTACTTTCCTGTGCCCGCAAAGTGACGCCATGATAGGTTGGAAACGTACCAAGCCCAGTTATGAGGAAGAATATAAGGCTGACGCTCCTATGAATGTACGTTCACAATATGGGCACGGTTACACATTTCCTTGTCTGTTCCATGTAGGAGAAAATGGCTGGGCACTTATCAGTGAAACCGGAGTAGACAGCAAATACTGTGGTTCACACCTGAGCGATGCCACCGCCGACGGACTTTATACCCTCGCTTTCCCCATGCCCGAAGAAAACAACGGTAACGGTACGGCATCTCCCGGTCTTGCATTGCCCGGTTCCACTCCTTGGCGTACTATTACTGTAGGCGAAAACCTGAAGCCCATTGTAGAAACAACGATTCCATGGGATGTCGTGGAACCTCTTTACCCAACGGAGCATACATACAAAATGGGACGCGGAACCTGGAGCTGGATACTTTGGCAAGATGGCAGCATCAATTTCGACGATCAGAAAAAATATGTAGATCTTGCTGCCGCCATGGGATATGAATATGTATTGATAGACAACTGGTGGGATACCAACATCGGCCGTGAACGTATGAAAGACTTCATAGACTATGCACACAGTAAAAATGTAGATGTATTTTTATGGTATAGTTCCAGCGACTACTGGAATGATATCGTACAAGGTCCTACCAATTACATGGACAATCCCATTATCCGTAAAAAGGAAATGAAATGGCTGCATAATATAGGAGTAAAAGGAATCAAAGTAGACTTCTTCGGAGGTGACAAGCAGGAAACCATGCGTCTGTACGAAGCCATCCTGAGCGATGCGGATGATAATGGACTGATGGTCATTTTCCACGGCTGTACCCTTCCTCGGGGATGGGAGCGTATGTATCCTAATTATGTAGGAAGCGAAGCCGTGCTCGCATCGGAAAACCTGATTTTCCAACAACATTTTTGCGATGAAGAAGCATTTAATGCCTGTCTGCATCCATTTATCCGCAACACCTATCGGTTGCATGGAGTTTGGCGGCACATTCCTCAACAAACGCCTCAACCGCAACAATGACGGCGGAAGCATACGCAAGACCACTGATGTATTCCAACTGGCAACAGCCGTTTTATTCCAAAATCCTATTCAGAATTTTGCGTTGGCGCCTAATAACCTGACCGATGCCCCCCAAGTTTGTTTGGATTTCATGAAGCAAGTTCCCACCACATGGGACGAAACAAGATTCATTGACGGCTATCCGGGCAAATACGTAGTACTGGCACGTCGCATGCCGATAAATGGTACATAGCCGGAATCAATGCACAAAAAGAACCGCTGAAATTAAAGTTGAACTTATCTATGTGTACTAAAGGAGATAAAGTGATGCTTTATCAGGACGATAAAAAACTAAATCCTCACGCTGAAGAGATAACATTAAAAAAGAATGATGAAGTCAGATTACGATGCAGGCGGAAGGAGGATTTTTACTTGTGAAATAATTCCTTTCAGAGAATTTTATTTGTATTTTATCCCTCATGTAGCCGGACAGTCCTTCACCAGGTTGTCCGGCTACATGACTTTATATAAAAAAAGCCTTCTCCTAAGCCTATCTCACCACCTCCAAAAGACGCAAACTATAAGCGGAATAAATACATTTTTTTCCATTATCCATTCGTCCACCCTATAAAACCGTTTGTCCACCCCTGTTTACGGTGTAAATTATACTTTTGTCATGCAATCGGTGCTCAATCTTTCGGAAGAGAACCCTGCTTTTAAAGTCTAATCCTAATCTTAAATATTATGAAGAATAGCTCCAGCATATTTATAAACTCTGTGGTTTGTCTACCTAGAGTATTCAACATTGGATTGTACAATAATCCAACATCTCAATTCAATACTAAAAAAATATCATATATGAATATCTCTTATAATTGGCTGAAAGAATACGTCAACTTCGATTTGACACCGGATGAAGTGGCCGAAGCGCTGACTTCCATCGGTTTGGAAACCGGAGGCGTAGAAGAAGTCCAAACAATTAAAGGTGGTCTGGAAGGTATTGTCATCGGCGAAGTGCTGACTTGCGAACCTCATCCCAATTCAGACCACATGCATGTTACTACTGTGAATTTGGGACAAGGCGAACCGGTACAGATTGTCTGTGGAGCCGCTAACGTAGCTGCCGGACAGAAAGTGGTGGTTGCCACATTGGGCACCAAGCTATACGATGGCGAAGAATGTTTTACCATCAAGAAATCAAAGCTCCGCGGAATTGAATCTATGGGTATGATCTGTGCCGAAGACGAAATCGGTATCGGAAACAGCCACGAAGGTATCATCGTACTGCCGGCGGATGCTGTTCCGGGTACTCCCGCTAAAGATTATTTCAATATCAAAAGCGAATACGTACTGGAAGTGGATATCACCCCGAACCGTGCGGACGCCTGCTCACATTACGGCGTGGCCCGAGATCTGTATGCCTACCTGATTCAAAACGGCAAACAAGCCACTTTAAAACGTCCGTCTGTAGAAGCATTTAAAGTGGATAACCATGATATGGACATCGCCATTGAAGTAGAGAATACAGAAGCATGTCCGCGTTATGCCGGAGTTTCCATAAAAGGGGTAACTGTAAAAGAGAGTCCCGAATGGCTGCAAAACAAATTACGCCTGATTGGAGTACGTCCTATCAATAATATCGTGGATATCACCAACTACATCCTTCACGCATACGGCCAGCCCCTGCACTGTTTTGATGCAGATAAGATTAAAGGTGGTAAGATTGTAGTGAAGACTGTTGCCGAAGGTACTACATTCGTTACTTTGGACGAAGTGGAACGCAAATTATCCGACAAGGATCTGATGATATGCAACACTGAAGAACCGATGTGCATTGCCGGCGTATTCGGTGGTCTGGATTCGGGAACAACCGAGCAGACAGTAGATGTATTTTTGGAAAGCGCTTATTTCAACCCGACTTGGGTACGTAAAACAGCCCGTCGCCATGGATTGAGTACAGACTCTTCTTTCCGTTTCGAACGTGGTATTGACCCCAACGGAACTATTTATGCATTGAAAGAAGCGGCTTTACTGGTTCAAGAACTGGCAGGAGGTACTATTTCTTCTGAAATTAAAGACAACTACCCTGCCCCGATAGCCGATTTTACAGTAGAGCTGAATTATGAGAAAGTCCACTCACTGATAGGAAAAACCATACCGGTGGAAACCATAAAGAGCATTGTCACCAGTCTTGAAATGAAGATTGTGAACGAAACACCCGAGGCTTGACTTTACAAGTTCCCCCCTATCGTGTGGATGTGCAACGTGATTGCGATGTAGTAGAAGACATTCTCCGTATCTACGGATATAATAATGTGGAGATTCCTACTACCTTGAAATCCAGCCTGACCACCAAAGGTGAAGTGGATTACTCCCAGAAATTACAAAATCTGATTTCAGAGCAACTGGTAGGTTGTGGTTTCAATGAAATACTGAACAATTCACTGACCGCCGCTTCCTATTACGAAGGGTCGGAAACATACAAGAACGAAAATTTGGTTTACTTGATGAACCCATTGAGTAACGATTTGAACGTGATGCGTCAAACTTTGTTATTCGGTGGTTTGGAAAGTATCCAGCACAATGCCAATCGTAAGAACGCCGATTTGAAATTCTTTGAATTCGGTAACTGCTATTTTTATAACGCAGAAAAGAAGAACCCGGAAAAAGTGCTTGCGGCTTATGCTGAAGAATATCATTTAGGATTATGGGTAACCGGCAAACGCGTCAGCAATTCATGGGCCCATCCCGATGAAAACAGCAGTGTTTACGAATTAAAAGCATACGTGCTGAACATCTTTACCCGTTTGGGATTGAATTTCGGCAACGTGGTATTCGGCAACCTGACCAACGATATCTATTCAACAGCCATCAGCGTACACACACGTGGCGGCAAGTTATTGGCCACCTTCGGTATCATCAGCAAGAAGATTCAAAAAGCATTCGATATAGACAATGAGGTATATTATGCAGAAATCAACTGGAAAGAACTGATGAAAGCCATCAAGTCGGCTAAAGTCAACTTTAAAGAACTTTCCAAGTTCCCGGCTGTGAAACGTGACTTGGCTTTGTTGATTGACAAGAACATACAGTTTGCAGAAATCGAAAAAATAGCCTATGAGACTGAAAAAAAACTGCTGAAAGAAGTAGAATTGTTTGATGTTTATGAAGGCAAGAATCTGGAACCGGGTAAAAAAAGTTATGCAGTGAGCTTCTTGTTACAGGATGAAAGCGCAACACTGAACGACAAACAGATTGACAAGATCATGTCCAAACTGATTGCTAACCTAGAAAACAAACTAGGTGCAAAACTAAGATAATAATAAAAATAACCATTATAAAACTACAATCCAATGGGAAGAGCATTTGAATATAGAAAAGCTACAAAGCTGAAAAGATGGGGCCACATGGCCAAAACATTTACAAGACTGGGTAAACAAATCGCTATAGCTGTAAAAGCAGGTGGTCCGGAACCCGAAAATAACCCGACCCTACGTGGTGTGATCGCTACTTGTAAGCGTGAAAACATGCCGAAGGATAACATTGAACGCGCCATTAAGAATGCAATGGGTAAAGATACCAGTGACTACAAAGGTATGACTTACGAAGGATATGGTCCTCACGGAGTAGCTGTATTTGTTGATACATTGACAGACAACACTACCCGTACCGTAGCAGATGTGCGTTCAGTATTCAACAAATTCGGTGGAAACTTGGGTACTACCGGTTCCTTAGCTTTTTTGTTCGACCATAAATGTGTATTTACTTTCAAGAAGAAAGAAGGAATGGATATGGAAGACTGATCCTGGATTTGATTGACTATAATGTAGAGGATGAGTTCGACGAAGATGAAGAAGAAGGAACTATCACCATCTATGGTGATCCGAAGAGCTACGCAGCAATTCAGAAACACTTGGAAGAATGTGGTTTCGAGGAAGTGGGTGGTGATTTCACATATATTCCCAATGACTTAAAAAGATGTAACTCCTGAACAACGTGAAACTCTAGACAAGATGGTAGAGCGTCTGGAAGAATTTGATGATGTTCAGACCGTTTATACAAACATGAAACCTGCATCTGAAGAGGAAGAATAAAATGAAAATAACTTATAAGACGCAAGGCACTTGCAGCAGCCACATCGAAGTGGAAGTAGAAGATGACGTTATTCAACAAGTTTTCTTTTGGGGCGGATGCAATGGAAACTTACAAGGTATCAGCCGATTGGTGAAAGGAATGAAAGTGGAAGAGGTCTTACAGAAACTGGAAGGTGTAAAATGCGGAAACCGCTCCACCTCCTGCCCGGATCAATTATGTAAAGCGTTGCGTGAAATGAAACAATAAAAAAGAAGCTGTCTTATCTTGTAATTCAAGTTTGAGACAGTCTTCTCTTTTTTTCAATATATTATCTTACTTCCGGATCATTGTTCCGTTTCATTTTCTGTTCTCTTCAAGGCCTTCAAAGGTTGATGGTCTTTACCTTACCCGGAATGATGGTCAGATGCACCGTTCCATCCTTTTTCTATCTCCACCTTCTGATATCTGGCCTCCACCACCACTTTTCCATCCAGCGCCATTACTCCCCACTGGCAGGCATTCCCTTCAAAAGCACAATAACCGCCTACGGGAACACAGATATTCCGGTAGCAGGGAGGCACAACGATGCGATCTCCCCATTTCAGTCCCCACCTTCATCCCCATCCGGAAAGGAAGGACATCTTTTATTTCCTCCAGCCTCTTCCGCCTTTTCTCTTCCTCATTCTGTTGCCGTTCCCGCTGTACGCTCTCCGCACGCCGCCCGGCTTCCTTCCTCAGACCTTCCACCACGGAGGCAAAATCCGCTTCGCCCGCCTTAGGAGCATTACAAGCTATATACCGCTTCCCCTTTCCTTTCTCCACATGATAATAGTTTCCTTCCCCGTCCATCACCACGATGCTCCGATCCGCCAAACAACCACAACACCAGTACACCTCTTCATCATCCCCTTCCAGCACGCAGGCGAAGACATCAAATATAGTAGACCACACAGGATCAACTAGCCGGCAAGACTTCGGAACACGGTAATCCGGTATCTTCAAGTAGAAACCATAAAAACAAAGACTGTCTTTGTGCAAACCATGCATAGAGGTATACGCCTTCCGCGTGCGGCTATGGAAAGTCTCCCCCACCCGCAGCAGCTCTATGCCGCCGTATGAAAAAACCACCGGCCTCTCCTGATAAGTTCTGTTTGTCTTCAAATCGGTATAACAGTCACTCCCATCCTCTTTGGTGACAGAAAGAAGTTCTCCCTTCAGGAATCTCAATCTCCGGCAGCGGTCTGTTACCATCAGGGGAGTTCCGGAATCATCCACCACTCCTGTCCGGCCGTCCTCAAAACGGACAGCAGCCCGGTTTGCACAAATATCAAATACTTCCCGGTATTGAGGAATCACTGTGATTTTGTTCCCGCACCTCAAGCCCCACAAACCACTCTGCCGGTCATGACAGGCTTTCAAAGCAGTCCGTTGCTCCCCACCGACCGGACCACCTCCTCCCAAACAAATCAAATCCCCTTTCCGAATAGCATCCAGCAGACAGTTGTGTGTCATCACAATTTCCAGTCCTTCATTCTGTTTGCTATCTTCCGATAGAGAGCAAGACACAGACAGCCCGCTGTTCTCCATCCGTGTCCGGGGCTGAGCATTTCCCGCCATCCGTCCTTCGGACATCGCCTCCCAGTCACGGTCACGGACAGGCAGACCGAATATCCGGTGCAAGCCACATTATCTATCAGCATACATGATTCCTTATTATCCGACTTCCGCAGCCCCCGTCCCACCTGTTGCAGGTATTTCGCCAACGAAAGCGTGGGACGTGCCAGCTGCACGAACTCCACATCGGGACAGTCAAAACCTCGGAAAAATATCCACATTGACCAACACGCTGATCTTTCCCCGCCTGAAATCCTCTACCAGTTCCTTGCGTTCCAGAGCGGGGGTCCTGCTGTCGATAGCAACAGACTCCACGCCATGCAGGCTGTAATAAGCCGCAATCTGTCGGGCGTGTGCGATGCTCACGGCATAGACTATCCCTTTCTTCCCAGCGGCATATCGACGGACGCTCTCATACAATTGGCGGATACCGGTTTCCCGGTTCAGCACCGCATTCATTTCCTTCACCTGGTAATCCCCGTCCGCACCCCGCTTCTTCAACGAGTCAACCAGCCGCTGTTCCCTGCTGTTCGCACGGATGGACACATAGTCAAAGGACGACAACCAGCCCCTCCCGATAAATTCCGCAATACTCCATGAGGTAATCAGGGTATCAAACAAATCCGTGAATCCTTTGCGGTTCAGCCGACAGGGGGTAGCGGTCATACCCAATTTCCTCGCCTCCGGATAACTCTTCCAAAGCTCCCGATAAGTTTCTGCCAGGGCATGATGTGCCTCGTCAATAACAATCAAATCCGGCTGTCCGTTCACAATCTTCCGGTTTCGTGACAACCACTGGATGGACATCACCCTCCACACTTCCGTCCTCCCTCCCCCATTCCCATAACGGGAAACCGTCTCCTCTATCTGCTCCACCAGTTCCCGACGATGCGCCACAATCCATACCCGGCTACCGGAACCCACACAAGAACTCCCTCACTATGGCAGCCAGCAGGTGTGTCTTTCCCGTGCCTGTAGGCATCTGTACCATCACACTCCGGTGAAGCTCCCACTCTTCAAAGAGCCTGAGCTTCATCTCCTGCTGGTAGTCACGAAGACAATCGTTCTTGCAATACATTATACGGATGCCAGTCGCTACCGACAACAAAAACAAGGAAGGCCGCATACGTTATCGCATACAGCCTATAGTAAATATTCTATCTTTATAAATTTATTTTATCGGCGGTTATGAACTGTTCCTCCACCGAATTCAGACAGGACCTATTATTGTCTATCCCTCTATAATCCAATCACTCAAAGTGTGACTTTCCGAGTCAAAGTTTATCCCCACCTTCACTACGGGAAGTCCGCAAAACGGAAAAGAATAAAGGTAACGAACGGTAACCGTCATATTATAAGTATCCAACCCCTATGGCAATAGTCCTTATCTCCTGTATTCACTGGGGTTTGGGATGTATCGTAAGATTGAATTGTAAATATTTGATTTTAGCCACTGAAAAGTGCCTAAAAAACATTTGAGCTAATAATTTAAGCGATTTCTCAACGATTGGCCCATGCCAATCCGATATTATGAAGAAGGGTAAGATTAACAAAATGAAACATACTATTCCACCAACGATAATAAACTTTTCATCTTTTTGATTAAAAGTTCAGTTCGGTTAAAAAGAGGTTTTACATCTTCTTCAGCCCAATCGAACATGTCATCATAATCACCGGCATGACGCATATTCTGTAAACGAGAGACCAAACGCATCTCATCTTTGTCCAACCCCTTTAGTTGCAAATTCCTGCCCCAACAAACAAATTACACCGCTATGGGTCTTAGATGTAAAACCTTTATCTATCAATAATGCGGAAGCCATGTGGAAGACAGCATAATACAAACGATTTGCAACCAAATTCCAATGATTCATGGTAGCATTGTCCGAAGCTTCAATAAAAACGCTATCAGCCTTTTGAACACGGTAAGCAATAATAGATTTCTTTTCTTCTATACTTAGTGGCATAATTCAATTCCCTCCTGTTCTACATTCTTATAAAAAAGAGTGAAACTCCGTCTTTGCCAATCTGTATAAGTATATATCAATGGATTGATATCCGCACCGATTTTCCAACCTAATTCAACCAGTGGATAAGCTACACGGTCAAAATCTTCATTATATATGCGAGATTTGTCCAATAAAATAAGAATATCCCAATCGGACTCATGATGTGCATCCCCACGAGCCTGAGAACCGAATAAAATGACACGACTCCCTGAAGGCATCACCTGACGAGCCGTTTCACGAATGGAATGGATAATCTCATTTTTTTGCATAATGGTATTAGCTTAATATATTGTATGACAAAGAAACAAATTATATTCCGCTTATCCAATAATGAAGCAATTATATTTTAGTTTTTTATGTAAGCACTCAATTTAGGGCATACCCCTTCGAAAGGGCACTTTTCAGTGCCCTAAACCGAGTTTTGTTAATTAATTAGTCTTGTGAATTTAACATTGGCTTGTAGCAAAGTGATTTTGTCAGGAACCATGTTAACATAATCCCTGCACCCGTTAAAGATATTTTTGAAAAAAGTTCCGATGAAGTTCCAGATAGAACTGCCATGAAGCTTTACCGTTCCAATCACACTGTGATAGGTTGCCGCCATCTCAGCACCAGCATCACTACCATAATGAAGTGAATTGTTGCGTTGAGTGGTCAGCTTTCGAATGGTTCGCTCAGCCAGGTTGTTGTCTATCGGTAATTCACCATCATCCAAGTAAGCAAAGATCTCTTTCCAGAACCGGTTCAGATAATTGAGAGCTTCTTTATAATACTGACTTCTAAATTCTGAATCCTTTGTCAGTTCACTATCTAACAAGCTGCGCAACTCTATCAGAAGTTCCTTCGTTGCCAGGCTTTGCCTTTCTCGGAACCTTTCCTTGGGAGTTAATCCGGCATCATCGTATTTACGCTCCCTCATAAAGAACTCCTTTAAAATTTCGGAAAAGCGTTCTGCATTCGGTTCACCACCCTGATTGGAAGCCTTGACAAACTTGTTCTTGGCATGTGACATACAAACTTGGTGTACAGTATCTTTAAACCGGCCTGATTTCAGCTCATTGCCGATAAATACATAAGCATTGTATCCGTCGGACATAATACTCTTCAATTCTGCATCGCCCAAAAAGTCTGTTAGTACATCACGACCACGCGAGCCATTCTCATAGAAGAAAATGGCTGTTTTCCGAGCCTTGTTGACCAGAACCCAAATGTAGCACTTCTTATAGTGATCGTATTTGCGCACTTTACACCAGGTCTCATCGCAGTTCACAATCGAATCTTTTTCCAAAGCTATAGACTTCAATACACAAACCAGTTCGTCCAGGTATGTCTTACCTTTCTTAAGCCAGTTGCGCAACGTGTTTTTAGAAATGGTCATGCCCATATCTGTCAGCCATTGGTGAAGAAGACCAAAAGTCACATTCTTTACATAAACTTCATAGGCAATAGCCTGCAGAAATTCAGGAGAAGCCTTAGTGCCTTCAATATTGGTTACTACCTCAGGATGACCTTCGGAAGGGAAATAACCCCACTTGGGCTTTTTACCAGGCTCTGCATAATGAACCATCTCGAAGCATTCTTCCGTCAAGAAAGTACGAAAACTGAATACCCGTACCATTCTTCTTTCAATGATGCGACCGGGAACCTTTGTCAAATCGGAAGGATGCTCTATCGCCTCTCCAACTACTCCCATCCTTTTATAACCGTCAGGGCGATTGGATAAATCACGCTCTTTCTTGGAAGACTCTTTTACCTCTTGAGATGGAGCATGACCAACTGAATCCGTACGAAGCGTATCATCGGTTCCATCATAATCATCCTTCTCCTTCCGGCGGTCTGAATCACCCGGCTTAGCTTTAGATTTGATCTTTTGACGTCTATCACCAAAACGTTCCTGATGGGCATAATCAAGTTTTTCTTGAAGTGATTTTATCTTACGCTCAGCCGATTTGCGAAGTTTATGCTCTTCTGACAACCGATTCTCAAGGTCAACATGTTTCGATTGCATGGATGACATCTGATCCTTCAGTTCTTTCATCTGAGCCATAAAATCCTCCAAAACAAGCTTCATGGCATCACCTGTCAACCTGAGATCCTGATTTTGCTCAGCAAGGTATTGTATGTATCGGTCTTTCTGATCCTCTGCCATACCTGCACTATAATTTATAGGGTTGCGTGAGTAGGTTGCCCTACTCAACAACTCTCGTTTTGTTGTAATTATATCTTGCAGATCGATCATACTTAAACCTTTGATTTACAACATTAAAGGTAATAAAATAATCGCAAAACCGCAAGTGGATAAATAGATTGATTATCTGATTTTCAATGTTTTAACTATAGGATTCTCAAGAATCAAAACCACGTCCTTCCAGGCAATCCGATAAACAGTATCTGCCCCGTTCCGCTCCACTTTCATGAACTGATAGCCTGCTACAAACTTCTTTTCGAACAGACTATATGAACGATTATCAAATGAAAACATACGGACTATTCTGCGATTTCGAGACATGACTATAAAGACGTCTCCATCATTGGGCTCACGGTGAAGCCGTTCACGAATGACAGACAGCACACGGCTGTGTTTACAACGCATATCGGTGAAATCACGGACATAATAAAAATGATTCAGACCGGTAACACTCAGCATAACCCCTCCAGTTTCTCTACCATACGAACCAAATCCGGGTAGCTTAAATTCTTTTGGGACAAATGCAAGCCATTGCTGATACGAATCTCAACCCAAATACGAACCGGATGATCATTTCTGCCTGGTGATACCGGTTGAGGTTGATCAATGGCACTGGATTGTTCCTCATGACCGATTACAGGAGCACCATCAACCTGGACTTCAACTACTTTTTTCCGGGTATCCCTGTACCATTTCTGAAAGATGTTATAAGGAACTTTGTTCTTAACACAAAACGATTGGAGAGATTCTCCATGAGGCAAAGCCTCGGTCTGGTATTGAAAGTAAAATCTTTCAAGATCTTCACTGCTATACATAAATTCTAAAATTTTTGTTCGCAGCGAAGATAGAGGTTTCAATTATGAGCCAATTTTTGACTGCTTACCTAATAGAATAATTTATTTTATCATTTCAGATGAATCTTGAAATAAATGCCGCCGGAGAAGTATTTGCAACGGTTCAATTCTATTACAGCGTTGATGTAGTCTTTCCAAAAGCTGTATTCCATACCTACATTCATTTGATATTTCGGTCCATTGGGATTGAATGTCAAGTCCTCTTTCACATCTGTATAACCAAGAACAACCTCAGCCATTAAATTGACACCATTAACAGCTTTTCTTATCCATGAATCATCCTCTTTCAAATGGAAACAAAAGTTCACGCCCATAGCAGGATTATTCAGTTTATTGTCGAAACGATTGCTGTATATCCACGATATGTGCGCACCTAACGTACCTATATTATCAAAATTGACATGTTTGGTTATTGCCAGATAATAACGATTCCAAAAGCCATTACTATAGTCTTGATTCTGCTGATTGGATAGGGAACCACCATTCGCCGAATCACCTATCGCATCATTGGCACCTATCACCACTTGAGGCGTCCATGGTTTCCACCAACCTTCCTTCCACACCCGTAAGCGAAAATGAAAAGAACGGTCCTGATTGGTGAACTTGCCATACGTAGATGGCACCCAATAGCCGGAGTTATTGCCATAATCCGTAGGAACTGCCTTATGACCAGTACACAGATATCCGGCTTCCAGCCAAGGAAAAATAGTTATATTGATATAATAGTTCCATGTATCATACCACCAACGGGGTACTGTAGCATGATGATTCAGCCAGTTACCACCTACCATAAAAGTCTTGTCACGCTGCATGTCGGCAGTAGGAAGATTCATCAATCCCGTCGTGCCATAATTTATTTGACGCCGTTGCCCCCTGTACTAATCCACAAAAACAAACCGGCAAGACAACATCTTCCTATTTTCATATTCCTCATTCTTCGAACTTATTTTTTAACCGATACCGCTTCCACTTCTTTTTCTCTTCATGTTTCATCATCATCAACATCAATTTTACGTCCATAAAGAGAAAGTAAGTGCTACCCACCATCAATGGCAGCCACCAACCATATTCCTGCCAGACAGGCATCTCGTTTACCGCATAGTATACTCCTGCCACCCCCAGCCAAAACAGCAGGGTAAGGGCCAGCATACGTTTCCATATCAGTTTTACTGCAAAATGATAAAGGCGGAAAGAAGGAACAATCATATTTGGGAAATATTGCGTCGTGAAATCAACTTACTGATATAAAGATTCATCAGTGTCCATACGGCCACATCACAGAGGAACAGCACCGTATTGTTCAGATAGCTTACCAGAAACACATTGGAGGCACAAAACAAAAACGAAATGCATAGAATGGAAATCATGCTTTACGCGGTGTGAATCCCATGGCAAGAAACTTGTGATGAATATGTGTCTTATCCGGCATAAAGGGGTCTTTGCCACGACGTACACGGCCTAGAACCACCCTTACCACATCCAGGCAGGGAACTAACAATACACTGAAAGATATCAATATGGCACCTTCATAATTAATACCCGCCTCATACGTATTCATAGTGTATTGCACTGCCAGGAAACTTAATATATAGCCCAAGGTAAGACTTCCTGTATCTCCCATAAAGATTTTCCGTCCCCTGTCCGCATTTCCAAATACATTATAAAAAAGAATACGGAAGCAACACTCCCACGGTAGTAAAACCAAGCAATGCACTCATCCATCTGTCATCAATGACAGCCAGTGTGCCAAAGACGGACAATGCTACCATACTCAGTCCCGATGCCAGACCGTCAATGCCGTCTATTAGGTTGATTGCATTGGTGATAAAAATCACGAGCACCAAGGTAAGAGGAACACCGATGAAAGGAGAAACCGCATGAATACCGAATAGCCCATAAAAATCATTGATGTACAATCCTGCCAACGGGAACATAGAAGCGGCAATCAACTGTACCAGAAACTTCTGACGATAGCGAACCCCTATCAAATCATCCGCAATACCCACAATGAACAGCAAGGTCAACCCCGTGCACATAAACAGAATTTGTACCCAATGCCGCGCTATGTCCACCAAGGAGACCCATCTTGTCATATAACAGATCCCTATCAGAAAAAGTGCCAAGTAAACAGGATAACGGGGAAAAAAGAAACTCCACCCAGCCGAGATACCGGTCTTTTGTGCACCTTCCGTGCGTCCGGAGTATCAAACAGACGTTTACGAAGAGAAATGATTAAAATACGGGGAATAATGATACGGGCAAGGACTACGGCTATCAGAAAACCGCAGAATACTACTACAATATTCAACATAATAAATCAGCTTGTTTTTTAAGTCTAGAATAAAATGAATGCTGCCTATGGAAGCACATAAAGCTTATAAAACCTTCATAAATAGATCTTTACAAGACAAAGTAATAAAAGTTATTTGAATAATTTGACTTGCGGAATACACCCGAAGTATCAATATATATTGTTTAAACGAATCCCTAAAATTTATTATATCAATTTTGAAATGCATAAGTTTCTCCAACTCCTCTTTTATCTTTTCCAAAGTAAAAAATCAGATTTCTGAAGAGTGACAAATACATCCAAATCACTTGCCTCATCCTGTTGATTCCAAGCAAATGAGCCAAAAATCCCAAAAGGTTTAATTCCATATTTATAAGCGGAATCCTTTTCAATCTTTTTAGAATAGATATAATTTCTATTGTACTCTTCATTTTCTTATAACTGATGTTTCTTGCAAGGAAAAGAAATAGCTTCCTGTTTTCCCAATAAAATGCAGATTTTCCTAACGGCTTACTGATTTATGCAGCAAAAGTTCCCCCACCTTATATATATACCTAATTCCCAAAAGAAACACATTGGTATAAATGCCATTTTCACGGAACGCACGTAGATGCTCTTTCATAATCCATTTGTGTGAAACTACTCCCGAAGTACTGACTCCGCCCATTCGCATCGTCACCATATCTATCGGCAAGTATTTTATGCTGATATTGCCTTTATAAATCACTCGAAGTAGAAACTCAAAATCTGCTGCAATCCGATAATCCGTCTTATAACAACCGAACTTTCCAAAATATTTCCTTCGCAAATAAAAGGAAGGATGAGCAGGCATAAAACCAAAACGCATCAGTTTCCTTTAAACACCTTCGAAGAATAATAGCGGACGCATTTATCCAACTTATCCGGATGTACAAAATGAACATCACCATAAACGGCTGCCAAGCGGTCATCCGTTTCAAAAGCCCGTACCACCTGTGCCAGCACATCTTTTCCGGTAAAGAAATCATCCGAATTAAGAATGCCCACCACATCACCGGTAGCCATCCTGATTCCTTTGTTCATGGCATCATAAAGTCCTTTATCCGGTTCGGAGATCCATCTTAAACGCCCGTTAAACTTCGGTTCGTATTCCTTGAGGACATCGATTGTGTGGTCTTTGGAAACACCATCTACAATGATGTATTCTATATCAAGGTGAGTTTGAGAAAGGACAGATTGAAGGGTGGAAAAAAGTGTGTTGCCGCTGTTGTAAGTGACGGTAATGAGAGAGATTGTCATTCTTCTATTTGTGGTAATAATTGTCCTAAGTTTTTATTCAATCTCATGCAGCATTTAGTATATAATGCTCTTTCTGATCTTTTTGCAATTAAAGAAAAAAGCCAATCGGGCAAAACATCTTTTAAATGCTCTTTTACATTAAACATTGCAATTTTCCATTTGGGCATTTGATAATTATTCCATTGTAACGGAATGCGCCAATCTGCGCCGTACTCCCCCACCAAATACTCTTCATAATCTAACGGAACAGGAAAAGATATTCCCTTAAATTCTATTTGAGCTGTATTTATAAGATGCTTTTCTACATTTACCCAACCTGAACAAATCCTATATCCTTCCTGCCAAGGACGATAAAAATAGAAATCAATATATTCGCCTTTTCTCATAACAGAAAGAAGATCTCGTCTATCATAACGACAAACTCGAAATCCCATTTTCATCAAGTCAGGCAATATATTCCAAAGAGCATTACGGTCTTCATCGAGAAAAGCAAGATCAATATCCTCGTCATGGTCTATAAAATCATGTTCACGAACAACTCCCAACAGAGTTCCGAAAGCTAGCTGAAATTTAATCCCGTTAGCATCCAATATAGATTTAAGAAGACATAAGTTTTCAAATGCGATTTCCTTATCAATACGCTTTACACCTGGAAAAAGAGGAATGGTCTTATAACGAATAGCCCCATGAGAAGTCATAACACTAGGCATAATTTACCTCCTAATAATTTTCTTAACAGCATTCTTCCACACAAACGGGAACAGTTGCTTGATCCTATTAAACAATGTATTGTTACTATGATAAAAAGCCTTTTCAATGGTATATAAGGAACCACATATTGCGGGTGGTTCAAAGGGAATTCTATATCCTTATGAGAAATATAACAAGAAGGAATGTTTCCTTGAGAAGTATGTGTTGCTTCAGCCCCAAAACCTATATTCGTTATCAGGCTATATTGAGGATAAATGCCAAGCATATTATGAGCTGCCATGGTAAAATACCATTGCCAGTCCCATGCACTCACATCATTGCAATCGATAGCCTTCATACGATATTTCCAATAGCGTACATCCTTTGCCTTATATCCCATATTCCTTATGATCGAATCTTCATAAGCACTCTCTCGCCAATTCATATTCAAATCCATCAATTTCCATGCGCGTTTCCAAGTAGCCCATCCGTTAGTGGATTTATATCTGCTAAATCCATAAGAATGTGGAATGGATATATTTTGTCGATAATTAGCTGCGTCAATCATTCCAATACGGTAATCATCCTTATAACGCACCAACAATTCTTCCGCAAAAGGATAAAAAGAATCTCGGAGCACACAATCATCTTCTATTATAATACCTTTATCCTCATTATCAAACAACCAATTTATGGCAGAATAAACTCCCACACAACAACCAAGATTCTCTTTTTGAAATAGAGTATGAATCTCACAATCCCAATCTACCGCTTTCAAAATAGCCTGCCGAGTATCTTCCACTTTCTTGGCTTCACCTTGTATATAAGAACGGGGACCATCACCAGCAACATAGAGTTTTTTAGGTGTATCTTACGAATAGATTCAAAACTTTTAAGCGCAACATCTTTGCGTTTGAAAATAATAAATAGAATAGGAATGTTATACATAACTTACCGCTTTTTTATTTCATCAATACGACGTTTACATTCATGAACAGCTTTATAAAAATTTAAATTAATCTGATTCTTCAATCTTATTCTATTAAAGAAATACACAAACTCAAACAATGAAATCCTCTTTTCGAGACATTCTATCTCATCCAAATTATTTTACGATAATAATACAACTCTGAATCTAACGTCATTCTAAACTCATCATAAGAAAAAGATCTTTCTCCTGCTAAATGGAAATAATTCATATTCTTGTCAAAAGTTATTTCATATCCACTGTTTCTCAACCTTCGATTCAAGTCTTTCTCTTCACAATACATAAAAATCTTTTCATCAAACATGCCTATTTTTACAAATGGCTGCTTGCAAATAAAAAAACACGAACCATTTATATACATATCGCGGTTATCAAACTTAGATAATTTATTATATATACGAGATTTTATAGCGCATAAAAAAGGATGCAAAAATGAATATGAAGGGTCAACATCAAACGATAAACCTTCTTTTCCTTTGTTATACCACTGTTTCATTCCCAATAAAGCTACTTCCTTATTAGAATCAAAATAGTTTACCGCTTTTTTTAAACAAAGGCTCTACCATTCTTACATCTGGATTCATTATCAGAATAATATCTCCCAAACTATTCTTTACTCCCATGTTATTACCTTGACCATAACCACCATTTTTAGGATTATCTATCAATTTAGTTTGAGGATATAATCGATTAATAGACTCAAACATCAAATCTTTATTGCAACTATTATTATCTACAATTATAACTTCTAATAAATCTCCAATATCATTATAACGATAAATTGAAGATAAACAATCATAAATGTGTTTCTCTGAATTATAGGTTACAATAATAACAGAAACTCTCTTATGCATCATATATAATTCTAATAAAAAAAACAAACTGAATGGTTACAGTACATAAGTATAATAAAGCACCTGATTTTCTATCTAAATATCTTTCAAACAAAATGTATAAAAGGAAGATAGAATAAATTAGGAAATAATCGGTGATACGTGAAATTTGCTCTATAGAATAAAACAAGGCAGTTCCTAACAAACCTACTAAATAAACATTTAAAGCTTTATAATATAAAATATTATTTGTCTTATAATGGATAAAAAACCATCCGATCACAAAATAAAAAACACCTCTATACGGAATTGCATACGTTAGT
>OKWC01000003.1_pt1 | contig 37553 bp, 37 predicted proteins | sample 1606971 | NCBI WGS metagenome assembly OKWC01 (sample SAMN04414076, study PRJEB24778) | human gut metagenome | material: faecal | host: Homo sapiens
TTGGCGTGGCTTCTCAAGCGTCTCTTAACTTGGCCTCGTACGGGGCAGGATTGTTGTTTGATCGGTTCTTGCAAGAATATCATTTTTGATCAACAGACGCTAGAATGACCGGGAATTCGTTCCTGAGGAACCTCAATACCCAAGTCACCACGAGCCACCATGACTCCGTCGGCCACTTCCAATATTTCATCAATATTGTCCACTCCTTCCTGATTTTCGATCTTGGCGATAATCTTAATGTCGCTGCCGTATGCATCCAGTATCTGACGGATATCCAGCACATCCTGCTTATTACGAACAAACGAATGTGCTATGAAATCAATGTCCTTTTCAATAGCATACAGTATATTGTTACGGTCCTTTTCTGTCAAAGAAGGGAGATTGATGCGCACGCCCGGTACATTTACACTCTTACGGTTACCCAAAGTAGCTTCATTCTGCACCTCACACAACAAATACTCGTCTGTCTTCTCAATCACACGCAGCTCCAGATCACCATCATCAATCAGAATATCGCCATCCACCTGAAGATCATGCACAAAACCGGGATAAGATACAGCAATACATTCACGGGTCGTTTCTTGTGCAGGATTACCTACAATCTTCACTTTGTCACCAATCTGATAAGGAATAGGCTCGCCGCCCGCAATAGCAGTAGTACGCACTTCGGGCCCTTTTGTGTCCATCAATATGGCAATACGGTTGGAAACCTCACGTACATTGGTTATCAATTTTTCAAAACCTTCACGTGAAGCGTGAGCCGTATTCATACGGACCACATTCATACCGGCCTTGAAAAGATCTCTTATAAACTCTACCTCGCAACGCTGATCTGAGATGGACGCTACGATTTTTGTTTGTTTCAACATCATAATCTTATCACCTTATATTATACCTAAACGTTTTATTTTCTCATTAACAAAGCCTCAATCGCCAAACGATATGAATGAAGCCCGAACCCACAAATCACTCCCGCACAAGCACAGGAAATCATCGACTTATGGCGAAACTCCTCACGGGTATGTACATTCGAGATGTGCACCTCAACCACGGGAGCTGTCACGGCGCGGATAGCATCCTGCAAAGCAATGGAAGTATGCGTATAAGCCCCTGCATTCAACACGATGCCGTCATAATCAAAACCCACTTCGTGTATTTTGTTGATCATCTCACCTTCCACATTCGACTGATAATACGCTATTTCAATGTCCGGATAAGTACGGCGCAATTCCACCAGATAGTCTTCAAATGAAACAGCGCCATAAATGGAAGGTTCCCGTTTGCCTAATAAATTGATATTAGGTCCATTAATAATTTGTATTTTCATATTTATACTATATCTGAACTTTTTCTACCTTTGCAGGGAATTTGGGTACAAAGGTAGAAAAAAGAAATGAAAAGAACCGAGAAAACAGACAAGATATTGGTGAAATACAAACAATATTTAAAGTTGGAGAAATCGTTATCTGACAATACGGTAGATGCTTATCTTACTGACCTGGACAAGTTACTGGCTTATCTTACATTAGAAAACATCAACATTCTGGATGTCCGGCTTGAAAATCTGGAAGATTTCTCGGCCGGATTACATGATATCGGCATCCACCCCCGTTCGCAGGCACGCATCTTGTCGGGCATCCGCTCTTTCTACCGTTTCCTCATTATGGAAGATTACCTGAAAGCCGACCCGACAGAATTGCTGGAATCCCCCCAGACAGGTTTCAAACTGCCCGAAGTAATGACTGTAGAAGAGATAGACCTGCTGATAGGAAGCATAGACCGCAGCACCAAAGAGGGACAGCGCAACAGGGCCATACTGGAAACGCTTTACAGTTGCGGGCTCCGCGTTTCCGAACTCTGCAACCTGAAATTATCCGAACTTTATTTTGAAGAAGGCTTCATCAAAGTGGAAGGAAAAGGTAGCAAACAGCGGCTGGTTCCTATTTCACCGCGCGCCATCAAGGAAATCAGGCTCTACTTCACCGACCGTAACCTGATGAAAATAAAGCCGGGATTTGAAGACTTTGTCTTTATCAGCAATTTCGGGAAGAACATCTCCCGCATCATGGTTTCCATATCATCAAAGAACTGGCAGCCCGGATAGGTCTGAAAAAAAAAAATCAGTCCTCACACATTCCGCCATTCTTTTGCAACACATTTGCTGGAAGGAGGCGCCAACTTGCGTGCCATACAGTGTATGCTGGGACATGAAAGTATCGGGACAACAGAAATTTATACACATATAGACCGTAATATGCTACGCAGTGAAATCATAGAACATCACCCCCGTAACATCAAATTCAGAGAAAAAGATAATAAAGGTTCTATATTCTAAAATATTTTAAGATAAATTGAAAAAAAAGCAGGCTAAGAAGCTAGCATATAATAGAGTTTTTCCTATCTTTGCCCCCAAAGAGACGCACAAAAACGTACTATAGCGAATTTTACATTACAAACGTTAAATTAATAAGTAACTATGATTAAAAAGTTGTATTTGCCCTTAGTGGCTTTATTGGTCCTTGCCTTATCATCATGCGGCAAGATGGGAGAATTGTCTTCTGACTATTTCACAACTAACCCTGAAGTGCTTGAAGCAATCGGTGGTAAAGTGCCTGTGACAATTAATGGTAAATTCCCCGAAAAGTATTTCAAGAAGAACGCAACTGTTGAAGTTACCCCCGTTCTGAGATGGAAAGGCGGCGAAGCTAAAGGCCAGCCCGCTGTATTCCAAGGAGAAAAAGTAGAAGGAAACAATCAGACTATCGCTTACAAGGCAGGTGGCAGCTACACGATGAAAGCTTCTTTCGACTACGTTCCCGAAATGGCAAACTCTGAACTTTATCTTGATTTCAAGATTACAAAAGGAAAGAAATCATACACTATTCCTTCTGTAAAAATCGCTGATGGCGTTATCGCGACTTCTGAACTGCCTACTGCTGCCAGCTCTAACGCATCATACGCTAACGATGCTTTCCAACGCATTATTAAAGATGCTCAGACTGCCAACATCATGTTCTTGATCCAGCAAGCCAACTTGCGCAACAGCGAATTGAATTCTGACGATATCAAAGAATTCCATAAGAAAGTGGCTGAAATTAATGCCGACACAAAGAACTACAAACTGAACAACATCGAAATTTCTGCATACGCTTCACCTGATGGTGGTGTGGAACTGAACACCGGTTTGGCTGAAAACCGTGAAGCAAACACAGAAAAATATATGGAACGCCAGTTGAAGAAGGGCAAGATTGATACTAACCTGGATGCAAAATACACTGCACAAGACTGGGAAGGCTTCCAAGAACTGGTATCTAAATCAAACTTGCAGGATAAAGATTTGATCTTACGTGTTCTTTCTATGTACAATGATCCTGAACAAAGAGAAGCTGAAATCAAGAATATCTCTTCTGTATACAAAACTTTGGCTGACGAAATCCTGCCTCAGTTGCGTCGTGCCCGTTTAACTGCCAACTATGACATCATCGGTCGTAGCGATGACGAAATCAACGAAGCATTCAACTCTGATCCTAAAGTATTGAGTGTAGAAGAATTATTGTACGCTGCTACACTGACTAACGACAACGCTCGCAAAGAAGCTATCTTCACCAAGACAACTCAACTTTATCCGAACGATTTCCGTGCTTATAATAACTTGGGTGAATTGGCATTCGCTGCCGGTGATGCTGCTAAAGCAGAAAGCTACTTCAAACAAGCTGCTTCTAAGAACGCTAACGCTCCTGAAGTAAACGCTAACCTTGGTCTTTGCGAATTGGTTAAGGGCAATGTTGCAGCTGCCGAAACTTACTTAGGCAAAGCTACAGGTGCTAACGCTGCCGGCGAAGCTTTGGGTAACTTATATATCAAACAAGGCCAGTATGACAGAGCTGTCAACTCATTCGGTGACGCTAAGACTAACAGTGCCGCTCAAGCTCAGATTTTGGCTAAAGACTATAACAAAGCAAAAGCTACTTTGTCTGCAATCAAGAATCCGGATGCAATGACTGACTACTTGATGGCTATCGTTGGTGCTCGCACAAACAATGCTTCATTGGTAAGTAGCAGCATCAAGAGCGCAATCGCAAAAGATCCTTCAATGGCTGGAAAAGCTGCTAACGATCGCGAGTTCGCTAAATACGCTGATGCTATCAAATAATATAACTAGATATCATCTTGTCTAGTTTTTTAGATGATTATGACTGAAACCGGAGGCTTCGTGATGAAGCTTCCGGTCTTTTTATGTAAAATAACCTTCATTTATGCCTGCCTTTAGCCACAAAATGCGTATTTTCGCAAAAAATATCTTGAAATGAAAAAATTACTATTCTTTCTTTTCACTCTTGTTGTGCTGGCAAGCGGCTGCGGCAAGAAAAATACATTCACCTTGGAAGGAAGCATTAAAGGACTTCCTTCAGACACTATATTAGTATTTTATCAAGAACCCGATTACAAGCTGGATACCATACTCCTCTCAAAAGGTAAATTCACTTACACCATTACCCCTGACACATTTACTATCTTCTCATTACTATTGGGAGAAAAACAAATCTTACCGATATATGCTGATAAAGGAGAAAGTGTTACCCTAAACGGAATGGCCGGAAAGATAGAGGTTAAAGGAAAGGGAGAAAACGCACAACTGGCAAAACATATCCAGTACCTTAGCACCTTAGAAAATAACAAGGCAGCTGTTATGACTGCTGTGGATTCGTTGATTAAAACCAACCCAAGCTCGTACAGCAATATCTATCTGATAGACAAATATTACGTACAGGACTCGCTTCCTGATTACAACCACATAGATCAGCTGATAAAAGGACTAAGCGGTATTATAAAAGACACACCTTATATTATAGAACTCCAGAATAAATTAAGTGAGAAAAAAGAACTGACAGAACATCGCTACGTTTCCAACATCTCGTGCACGGATAAAAAAGGAAAGACCGTCAACTGGAACAGTGTAAAAGGGAAATATGTCCTTTTGGATTTTTGGGCAAGCTGGAACAAAGAAAGCATTGCCACACAAGATTCTTTAGTATCCGTACAAAAGGCATTGAAAAAAGACAAGTTTGTTATTATCAGCCTCTCCCTTGATCTGAATAAAAAGGAATGGATGGAGAAAATCATTCAAAAAGATACCACGCAATGGAAACAAGTTTGCGATTTCAAAGGCTGGAACAATTCCATTGTCAAGCAACAAGGCATAACCCGGATTCCTGCCAATATACTGATAGGTCCTGACAAGCGGGTCATCACACAAGATATACGGGGCAAAGAACTGATAGACAAAGTGAGACAGCTGACAGAACAAGATAAAGAGAAAGAAAAAGCCGCCAAAGAGGCAGAACGTGCTCGAAAGAGACAAAATAAAAAATAAAAGAATGCTGGTAAAAGTCTATGGAGCAGCCGTTCAAGGTATCGACGCTACCATTGTAACTATTGAAGTAAATAGTTCACGAGGTATAAAATTCTTCCTTGTCGGTCTGCCGGACTCGGCCGTGAAAGAAAGTCATGAACGTATTATTTCCGCCTTACAGGTAAACGGATATAAATTCCCCACTTGTCAAATTGTAGTGAATATGGCCCCTGCCGACATACGCAAGGAGGGGTCTGCATACGACCTTCCGCTAGCAATCGGAATATTGGCCGCTACCCAAATCGTATCGGAAGAAAAACTTTCACGTTATCTTATTATCGGAGAACTTAGCCTGGATGGAAGCCTTCAACCAGTCAAAGGAGCCCTCTCCATAGCTATCAGTGCCCGCGAGCAAGGTTTTGAAGGCTTCATACTTCCCAAACAAAATGCGCGGGAAGCTGCTGTAGTAAACAACCTGAAAGTATATGGCGTAGAAAATATCAAAGAGGTCATCGAATTTTTCAATAATGAACGCAATCTGGAGCCTAGCATCGTCAATACACGGGAGGAATTCTATGAACACCAAAGTAGCTTTCCATACGATTTTGCTGATGTGAAAGGACAAGAAAGTGTAAAACGCGCATTGGAAGTAGCCGCGTCCGGAGGACACAACCTGATAATGATCGGTTCACCCGGAAGTGGGAAGTCCATGATGGCAAAGTGTATGCCAAGCATTCTCCCTCCCCTTTCATTGGGTGAAAGTCTGGAAACGACTAAAATACATTCAGTAGCAGGAAAATTAGGAAAAGACAGTTCACTGATTGCCATCCGGCCTTTCCGTAGTCCCCATCATACAATTTCGCAAGTAGCAATGGTAGGTGGCGGCACCAATCCCCAACCGGGAGAAATCAGTCTGGCTCACAACGGTTTGCTCTTTCTAGACGAGTTGCCGGAATTTAACAGAAGTGTACTTGAAGTACTTCGCCAACCCCTAGAGGACAGGCATATATCCATCGCACGAGCTAAATACAGTCTGGATTATCCGGCCAGTTTCATGCTGGTAGCCAGTATGAATCCCTGTCCATGCGGATATTATAATCATCCCACACGAGCTTGCGTCTGTAATCCCGGACAAGTGCAACGGTACCTGAACCGTATCTCCGGTCCTTTACTGGACCGCATAGATATCCAAATAGAAATAGTTCCGGTTCCATTCGAAAAAAATGGCAGAACGCCATCATGCGGAAAGTAGTGCAAGCATACGCGAACGGGTTATCAAGGCCCGGGAAATACAAGCTCAACGTTTTGCCCAACCATCCGGGTATTTACTGCAACGCACAAATGGAAGCCGGGTTACTCCATCTGTACGCTCAACCCAATGAAGCAGGGCTAAAATTATTACGAACTGCCATGACACGCCTCAACCTGTCGGCGCGCGCATACGGTCGTATTCTAAAAGTAGCGCGTACCATTGCCGATCTGGACAACAGCGAACACATTACTCCATCCACCTGGCAGAAGCGATAAGCTATAGAAATCTTGATAGAGAAGACTGGGCCGGTTAGTTTAGCTGCCCGACTCAGTTTCCTTTGCATGATAAATGACCTGCATCAATGAGTCCAGTTCAATGTAATTTGAAAGAACATCCTCTTCCTTATCGGTCGTTTCCCAATCTTTATCCTCTCTCTTTTTAGAGAAAAGTGCATTTAAAATGAATTTATACCACGTATTCATGTCTCGTTCGACTTAAGGTTTTATAAAAAACAGGATAAGTAAAAATTTAGTTCATCATTTTTCTCTCCTTAAGATTAAATGCAAATAAGTGCAAATCACTGCATCACGATATAACATTTTTCTGTATTTTCACTTCTTCCGACAAAGCCCCCGAATAACCATATTTTTATAATAAGTACGGCCTGTCAGAGATTTTAAGGGAGAAATATTTCTGATTATTCCATATACTTACTAAAAATCACTAACTTTGCACGTTACTGGTAGAAATAACAAAAAAGACATCATACAATGGAAAATAAATTCAAAAGAACCACCGTCACATCCGCTTTGCCCTACGCAAACGGTCCGGTACATATTGGTCATCTGGCAGGTGTATATGTTCCTGCTGATATCTACGTGCGCTATCTCCGCCTGAAAAAAGAAGATGTTCTTTTCATCGGAGGCTCTGACGAACACGGAGTACCTATCACCATTCGTGCAAAGAAAGAAGGTATTACTCCACAAGATGTGGTGGACCGCTATCATACCTTGATAAAAGAATCATTCAAAGAATTTGGAATTTCATTCGATATATACTCTCGTACTACATCAAAGACACACCACGAACTGGCTTCCGAATTCTTCAAAACCCTGTATGATAAAGGTGAGTTCATTGAAAAGACCTCCATGCAATATTACGACGAAGAAGCCCATCAGTTCCTGGCCGACCGTTATATTACCGGTGAATGTCCTCACTGCCATGCAGAAGGAGCCTACGGTGACCAATGCGAGAAGTGCGGAACATCACTTTCTCCGACCGACCTGATCAATCCGAAAAGTGCTATCAGTGGCAGTAAACCAGTGATGCGTGAAACCAAACATTGGTATCTGCCATTGGACAAACACGAAGGATGGCTGCGTGAATGGATTCTTGAAAATCATAAAGAATGGCGCCCCAATGTATACGGACAATGTAAAAGCTGGTTGGATATGGGCTTGCAACCCCGTGCGGTAAGCCGTGACTTGGATTGGGGAATCCCTGTTCCTGTAGAAGGCGCTGAGGGAAAAGTACTTTATGTATGGTTCGATGCCCCCATCGGCTATATTTCAAATACAAAAGAATTACTTCCCGACAGTTGGGAAACTTGGTGGAAAGATCCAGAAACCCGTTTGATTCACTTCATCGGAAAAGACAATATTGTATTCCACTGCATTGTTTTCCCTGCTATGCTGAAAGCGGAAGGAAGCTATATCTTACCGGATAACGTACCTAGCAATGAATTCCTGAATCTGGAAGGTGATAAGATTTCCACTTCACGCAACTGGGCAGTATGGTTGCATGAATATTTGCAGGACTTCCCCGGCAAACAGGATGTATTGCGCTATGTATTGACAGCCAATGCCCCCGAAACAAAAGACAACGATTTTACCTGGAAAGATTTTCAAGCACGTAACAACAATGAGTTGGTGGCTGTTTACGGTAACTTTGTAAACCGTGCTTTAGTGCTGACTCATAAATATTTCGACGGAAAAGTTCCCGTTTGCGGTGAATTGACCGACTACGACAAAGAAACATTAAAAGAATTTGCAGACGTAAAGGCAGAAGTAGAAAAGCTACTGGATGTATTCAAATTCCGCGATGCACAAAAAGAGGCAATGAACCTGGCACGTATCGGTAATAAATACTTAGCCGATACAGAGCCTTGGAAACTGGCAAAAACTGATATGGACCGTGTAGCCACCATCCTTAACATAGCATTGCAACTAGTTGCCAATCTGGCTATTGCATTCGAACCTTTCCTGCCTTTCAGCAGCGAAAAGCTCCGCAAAATGCTGAATATGGAAACATTTGAATGGGACCAACTGGGACGTACCGATCTGCTGGCAGAAGGACATCAATTGAATAAGGCAGAACTGTTGTTCGAAAAGATCGAAGATGAAACCATTCAAGCACAAGTAGACAAACTGTTGGCTACCAAAAAAGCAAACGAGGCTGCCAACTATAAAGCCAACCCGATAAAACCGGTAATTGCTTTTGAAGAATTTGAAAAGTTAGATATCCGTGTAGGTACCGTATTAGAGTGTGAGGTAGTGCCTAAAATGAAAAAGCTGCTGAAATTCAAGATTGCTGACGGACTGGAGAACCGTACCATCGTCAGCGGTATCGCACAACATTATAAACCGGAAGAACTGGTGGGCAAACAAGTTTTATTCATTGCCAACCTTGCTCCGCGCCAATTCAAGAATGGATTGGTGAGCGAAGGCATGATCCTGAGTGCTGAAAACTTTGACGGCACCTTAGCGGTGACCTCTTTATTAAGAGAGGTAAAGCCGGGCAGTGAAGTGAAATAATATACACCCAAATACAGAAAAGGCTGAAAGCAACTGAAACGTCCGCTTTCAGCCTGACTGTTTTATAATCTATCTATAAAAATGACAGAACAATCCTTGAAAGAAAAGACAGCAAAAGGCCTCTTCTGGGGCGGATTAAGCAATGGAGTACAGCAGCTGCTGAATCTTTTTTTCGGGATATTCCTGTCACGCATTCTGAATGCGGAAGATTATGGCATGGTGGGAATGCTGTCCATCTTCTCCCTTATTGCAGGCTCTTTGCAGGAAAGCGGGTTCACGGCCGCCCTAGCCAACAAACGGGATATCTCCCACAAAGACTATAATGCCGTATTCTGGTTCAGTACCGGGCTAAGTGCCTGTCTCTACCTCATTCTGTTCCTTTGCGCCCCACTCATTGCCGAATTCTATCACACTCCCGAACTGACAGCTTTGGCACGATACACTTTCCTCGGTTTCTTTGTAGCCAGTTTGGGCATTGCCCACAGTGCTTACCTGTTCCGCAACTTAATGGTCAAGGCAAAAGGCAATGGCGGTCACTATCGGATTAACCGCCTCAGGAACTATCGGTATAACTATGGCCTGCTTTGGGGATTTGCCTATTGGGGGATAGCCACACAAAGCATTGTCTATGTAGGAACCATTAATATCTGTTATTGGTGCTTCTCACCCTGGCGACCTACACTTACTTTCGACTTCAAGCCTTTGAGAGGGATGCTTTCTTTCAGCAGCAAATTATTAGTAACCAATATATTCAACCACATCAATAATAATATCTTTACCGTTATCCTTGGTAAATTCTATTCGGGACAAGAAGTAGGCTATTTTACTCAAGCTAATAAATGGAATTATATGGGACATTCATTAATTTCAGGAACAGTCAACAGTGTGGCCCAACCTGTACTTTCCAGTTTGTCGGATGAAAGGGAACGCCAACAACGCGCTTTCCGGAAGATGCTCCGCTTCACTGCCTTTATTTCTTTTCCGGCTATGTTAGGATTATCATTAATCGCACCCGAACTGATTATACTGACTATTACAGACAAATGGCTACCCAGTGCCTTCATCCTGCAATTGCTCTGCATCGGTGGCGCATTCATTCCCATAACCAATTTGTATTCCAACCTAGTCATCAGCAAAGGAAAATCGGATATCTATATGTGGAATACCATCAGCTTAGGCATTATCCAGTTAACAACCATGCTGCTGCTCTATCCATACGGCGTACATACCATGATTATAGTGTATGTATCCATCAATATCTGCTGGCTGTTTGTATGGCACTATTTTGTATGGAAACAAATACGGCTCAGCTTGTTTGCAGCGCTGAAAGACATCCTTCCGTTTGCCTTCATAGCTACCGCGGTAATGGCGGCTACCTATTATATCACTATCGGCTTTGCCAATCTGTATTTATTAATGGCAAGCAAAATGATCATAGCCGGCACACTCTACACAGCCATCCTGTGGTTGAGCGGCTCCGTCACTTTTAAAGAGAGTTTACACTATATAATCAAGAAATAATGGCTGCTACACGTCACTCCGGATTAGAATGTTTACGAATTATCAGTATCATACTGATTGTATCCATGCATATTCTAGGAAATACCTTCCACACCAGTAACTGGCTGAACAAAGAATTCATACTATTTATCAATACACTGGGAAACACCGGAGTAACCTTGTTCATTCTGATCTCAGGTTATTTTGGAATCCGTTTCAATACACATAAATTTTTCAAAATGCTGGTTGTCGTATGGTTTTATTCCATCGTTTCTTATCTGATCGAAACAATATGGCTTCACACTCCGCATACCTGGACAGGGCTGGCCTCCTCATTGCTACCGATACTTAGCAAAAAAATACTGGTTTATGACCTGCTATGTAGTACTTTATTGTTTCTCGCCCTATTTAAACCGGCTGGTTCATAACCTCTCACAAAAAAAGTTATAAACAACTACTGTTACTATGGGGATTCTTTTTTGTATTTGCCCCGACAATCCTGTTTTTTGAAATTCAGAATGACACGGGCAAGGGAATTATCAATGTCACACTAGCTTATCTCATAGGACAATATCTGAAGACCTATGGTCTTCCGGAAAATATGAAACGACATAGCCGGGAAATCTTGTCAGGCAGCCTTGCCTGTATTTTTATACTAAATTCCCTGCTTACAGCAATGAGTGGAAATATCATACTGAGATTCGCCCGAGATAATAATCTACTGATTATCATCGCCTCCATCATGATTTTCTACCAGTTTACCCGGTGGCATTTTTCATCCCGCATCATCAATTACCTAGCAGGATACGTTTTTGCCTTATATATGCTTCAAGGACTTCTTATCCACTGTTTACAACCCTGGTATGTCCCATATGCAGACAGCAACCTACTTGTTCTGTATTTTATGGGAACACTTGTTTCTATCTGTCTGACAACGCTTGTTATAGAATGGAGCAGACGGCTGCTATTAGGAAAAATAGAAAACAAATTGGCAAATGCCATAGAAAAAAGAGGAGCAAAAATAAAAATGTTTGCAGATAATCATTAAAACAATGATTTATTTCCGCAACTCATAATTTCAAAATCTCCAATGGAACCCCTCCTATCTGAGCTGCCATATCCGAAAATGAACTCTGAAAAGAACCATATATTTTTTGTGTACGAGCCAATGTGTATATATCCGTGATACCCTCCCTTATTCCCTCCAAAGATCCACGGTCTGCCTTTTTTCCGGAACAGAATATCCGGTCGCCATAACGCTCTTTCATCTCCCGCTTCACCTCTTCCGAATCTGTAGCCAAATAGATAGCCACCTTGCCGTCCTCTTTTATCTTCTCATCTAATTTCTGATAGAACAACTCGATAGGGCTTTGCCTGATAGAAGCCAGATTATCTGTACGACGGATATGCACACCAATCATAGCATCCGAAAAATTCCGACAACGGTTTTCTACCTCTTCCATAATCTCGTCTACCGGAACAAACAACCGACTGATCCATGCATAATCATAAGGTTGGAAAGCGGTGTATGATGCCATATAAACACAGCCACCTTCTTTAACCCACCGTTCAAAATCAAAATGCCGGTTACATAAAGGAGTAATGGAACGCTCGTACAGACAAGACTTGAAAAGCAGTTTCTGAAACAAAAGCGGGAAATGAAAATTCTTGGAACGAGGTCTGTCTAATAATGCATAATCCAACCGCGAAGCATCCCGTAAACAAGCCACTTCCCTGTCTACAGGCTTAAACAACTGATAAAACGGTGCATTCAGTGCCCAATCCTGAAACCAAATGATGCTTAATTCACTTTTCGTCTTTCCTGCCAGCATTACCGCCGAAGCCACTGCACGCATACGGTTGGCCAATCCTCCTACCGGTACAAATGTTATTTTACCCATTCCTGTTTAAAATTTGAGGCAAATATAAATAACATCGCTTATAAATGCTAATTAATTACTACTTTTGCAATATATATACCTAATTTATTATGCAAGCAATCATTCTAGCCGCCGGCATGGGCAAGCGCTTGGGAGATCTTACCAAAGATAACACCAAGTGTATGATTAAAGTAAACGGGACCTATCTGATAGACCGTCTGCTCTCACAGTTAGATTCATTAAATCTGGAACGCATCATTTTAGTCATAGGCTACCAAGGAGAGAAATTACGTACCCACATAGAGAAACAAAGTAGAAATACTCCGATAGAATATATTTACAATCCTGTCTACAATAAGACCAATAATATCTATTCTCTCTATCTTGCTAAAGAGGAATTGCAAAAGCAAGATACTTTATTAATTGAATCCGATTTGATTTTTGAGGATACACTTTTCCACAAAATTTTAAATAACCCCTATCCCAATCTGGCACTTGTAGCTAAATATGAGCCATGGATGGACGGCACGATGGTACGGCTCAATACTGAAAATGACATCATTGATTTTATCTCAAAAAAACGTTCCGCTACGCAGATATTGACGATTACTACAAAACCGTCAATATCTATAAATTCAGTAAGGAGTTTCTCCGCAACAGTTATGTGCCATTTCTTGAAGCCTACAGCAAAGCCCTGGGTAATAACGAATATTACGAACAGGTATTACGGGTAATCACCCTGCTGGAGAGATGTGAACTGAAAGGACTCCCTTTGGAAGGAGAACGCTGGTATGAGATTGATGATATACAAGATCTTGACATCGCTGAAACCATTTTTGCCGAACAGGACCAGCTACAACGCTACCAAAAAAGATATGGCGGATACTGGCGTTTCCCAAAGCTGAAAGATTTCTGCTATTTAGTAAACCCCTATTTTCCACCACAAAAAAATGTGTGAAGAACTACAGGCTAAATTTTAATGTGCTTCTCCGTGAATACCCTTCCGGCATGGGAGTGAACACGCTTGTCATGGCAAAAAAACTTCGGTATCCGGCAAGATTATGTGGTTGTTGGCAACGGAGCCGCCGAAATCATCAAAGCGCTGATGGAACATTCAGATGGCAAAATGGGAGTAATTTATCCCACTTTCGAAGAATATCCCAACCGGCAATCAGAAGAAATCATTGCATTCTATCCACAGAATGCCGATTTTCATTATACGGCAAAAGAACTGATGCTTTTTTATGCGGACAAAGATATCCGCCATTTACTCTTGATCAATCCGGATAACCCATCAGGTAACTTCATCCCCCTTAACGAACTTATGGATTTGCTGGCATGGACGCAGCAGCGAAATATCCACTTAATACTGGATGAATCTTTTGTTGACTTCAGCGAAAAAAGTGTCGAAAATACGCTGCTTAAGAATGAAGTTCTGGAAACATACCCACACCTCACAGTCATTAAAAGTATTTCCAAATCTTATGGAGTTCCGGGATTACGCTTGGGGATAGCCGCATCTTCCGACAAAGAGATAATAGCCTATTTACGAAAAAACATGGCTATATGGAATATAAACTCCTTCGCCGAATTCTATTTACAGATATACAGCAAGTATAATAATGATTATCAAAATGCCTGTAAAAAATTCATAGCCGAGCGCCAACGCTTTTTCGAGGTATTGCAACAGGTTGACTTCCTACGTGTCATACCTTCACAAGCCAATTATTTCCTGTGCGAAGTAACTTCCCGCTTCAGTTCCACCAAACTCGTTTCTTTATTGCTGGAGCATAATCTCTTGTTAAAAGATTGTAGTACCAAGACAGGATTCAATGGCAGGAATTACATCCGTATCGCCATACGCGACACTGAAGACAACAATTATCTGGCTGAAAACTTAAAAAAACTGCAAGCATGAGTATCAATATCTGTATTTGTGGCGGTGGCGGTCTGGGGCACGTCATTGCAGGAGTAGCTGCACATAAAGGCTTTAATGTTTCCGTCCTCACCCGGCATCCCGAGCAATGGAATCCATCATTACTCATTGAAAATTGCCGGGGAAATACATTCTCCGGCTCATTAGCCTGCGTTACGGCTAACCCGGCAGAGGTCATTCCACACTCTGATATCGTATTGCTTTGTCTCCCCGGATTTGCCATTGAGGAAGAACTTCTCCACATACAACCGTTCTTGCAGGAAAAAACTTGCATAGGAAGTGTAGTCAGTTGTACCGGTTTTTTCTTTACCGCTTATAGAATATTAGGCAAAACAGCTTCACTTTTCGGATTCCAGCGTGCTCCATTCATTGCCCGTGTGCAAACCTATGGCCAAAAAGCACTCTTGTTGGGATACAAAAAGGAATTACAAATAGCCACCGTAAACATATCAAAATCCGATATTTTACTACGAACTCTTCAAGAAATGTTAGATACGCCGGTGCGTATGCTTCATCATTTTCTAGAAGCCAGCCTGACCAATAGCAATCCATTGCTTCATCCAGCCCGTCTTTATTCACTTTTCCATACCTGGAGTAGAGGAAAGCATATCATGAGATTCCCGGGTTCTATAATAGTTGGGATGAAGAAAGTTCAGAGCTCCTCATTGCTTGTGACAATGAATTCCAACAAATTCTGAAAGCACTGCCAGTCCGAATAGAGCCAATTCCTACTTTATTGGAATATTATGACAGTTATGATGCAAGGTCACTTACCCGCAAGATACGCTCCATCATTGCCTTCAAACATATTCCAGCTCCTATGGAAAAACAGAAAAAGGATTTCTGCCTGATTTCAAAAGCCGGTATTTCACTGAGGATTTTCCATTTGGATTATTGATAATCAAATCAATAGCAGATGTATTAAATATTTGTACCCCAAACATTGATAAAATATTGCTATGGGGGCAAGATGTATTAAACAAAGAATATATCCACGAAGGAGAATTAAAAGGAAAAGACCTGTCAGAAACAGGTTACATCAACGCTGATTTGTTTTATAAACTACTAAAAAATTAATGTATGGATAGTGAACTAAGAAAGCGATTTAATCCCGATGGTTCCCTTCTCCGTCGCCAGCAACTACGTATGTTAGAGCTTCTGGAGGTTATTGATGTGATTTGTCGCAAGCACCAAATACCCTATTGGCTCAGTTCCGGAACTCTAATAGGTGCAGCACGTCACAAAGGTTTCATTCCCTGGGATGATGATCTGGACATAGAAATGCTTCGCTCAGATTACCTGCGTCTGCTGAAAGTTCTTCCTCAAGAACTTCCGGACAATCTTGCATTGCAAACTAATGAAACAGATCCCAATTACATCTTTATATACGGCAAATTACGTGATAAGGATTCTCATTTGGAAGAAACAAATTCATATGACCGTATTTTCCATTATACCGGTATCTACATTGATATTTTTCCTTTAGAAAAGATCCCTTATTGTCTGGCTTGGATAGGAGGACACATGCAAGGGCAGATATACAATCAGTTGAATAATAAAAATATAAAAGAAAGCACATTATACAAACGGATTCGTAGGATTTATCATTTTAATACCCGCATCGGTTTTCCCATCCTAAGGTTCATTGCCAAGTTATTCCCCAGAAAAGAATTACGCCATTCTTTTGGCACCGCCTATTTCAAACCGCGCTATACAGACGATATTTTTCCACTGACAGAAATGGAATTTGAAGGAAAAATGTTCCCCGTACCACGCCAAACAGATGCTGTGCTAAGGAAGATATACGGTGACTATATGCAATTACCAGATTTAGAGAATATACATCCGCATTACAACAAACTCGAATTTTACAAATAAAGGAGATTGAACTATGAAACCGTTCCTTGTAGATGTACCTGTACTCATTTTGTTCTTCAACCGCCCGCAACAGCTGTCGCAAGTGTTTGAACAAGTCAGGAATGCCCGTCCCTCCAAGCTTTTCCTCTATCAGGACGGACCACGCAGCGAACACGACCTGCCCGGTATAAAAACATGTCGTGAAGTGACAGATCAGATAGACTGGGACTGCGAAGTCCACCGTATGTATCAGGAAAAAAACTACGGTTGCGACCCTTCGGAATACATTTCACAAAAATGGGCTTTTTCTATGGTTGACAAATGTACCGTATTGGAAGATGACGATGTGCCTTCCGTTTCTTTTTTCACATTCTGTAAAGAAATGTTAGACAAATACGAGCAAGACCCCCGTATCACCATGATTGCGGGTTTCAATAACGAAGAGATTACTCCGGGTGTACCATACGATTATTTCTTTGCCTCCACTTTCTCTATCTGGGGATGGGCCAGTTGGAAAAGGGTCATTGACCAATGGGACGAACATTATACTTTTCTAGAAGACAAGTTCAATATGCAACAACTGGAACAGCTCATTAAAGAACGGAAATTCCGTAAAGACTTTATCTATATGTGCCATCGCCATAAAGAAAACAACAAAGCCTATTATGAAACCATCTTCCACGCTTCCATGCTTTTCAACTCGGGACTGGCTATCGTGCCCACCCGCAACATGATTAACAACTTGGGAGCCACGGCAGATTCCACCCATTTTGCCGGTTCTGTGCATACACTACCTAAAGGATACCGCCGCATCTTCACCATGAAACGGTATGAAGTAGAATTTCCTCTCAAGCATCCTCGTTATGTCATTGAGAATGTAGCTTATAAAAAAGCTGTCTACCGCATTATGGGGTGGGGACATCCCTGGATTAAGATAGGACGTTCTTTTGAAGAACTATTTCTGAACCTGCGATACGGCAATTTTTCCATCATCACTAAAGCAATAAAAAACAGAATTAACAAATGGCTGAAAAGAGACCAACACCGGTAAAACCACTCACTATTTATTTTTATCACACCCGATTAACCCGTGAAAGTTACGAGGAATGGAAAGATTATAAGTTTCCGGGACATATCCTCTACGGACTTCCTTTGCTGGAAAAATATGGAATCCGGTCGGTGATGCATAAATACAAAGCTTTCCCCAGCCGTCTGAAACTAATGTTCTATGCCACTAAAGAGATTCTGTGCTGCAAAGAGCCATACGAAGTGCTCTACGGTACATCTTTCCGTGGGTTGGAACTTATCATCCTACTCAGAGCATTAGGCCTCTACCGCAAGCCCATTGTCATTTGGCATCACACTGCTTTAAAAACCTCATCCAGAAAAATAAGAGAACGCATCTCACGTTTCTTTTATAAGGGCATTGATCATATGTTCCTGTTCAGTAAAAAAATTGATTAAAGACTCATTAGCAACCGGAAAAGCTCCCGAAGAAAAGCTTCAGCTTATCCATTGGGGGCCGGACCTCGCTTTCTATGACCATCTTCTGCAAACAATGCCGGATCGGAAACCGGAAGGTTTTATCTCCACCGGGAAAGAAAACCGGGATGTAGACACAATGCTGCAAGCTTTCTGCGCCACCGATCAACAACTGGACTTGTACATAGCCCCCACCAATGGAAGTGTAAACTACCAACAGATTATTGAAAGCTTCTGTCTGCCCGATTCTGTACGAGTACATTATACGGACGGTGTCATCCCATACTTGTTGGCACAGAAAAGTGGCACGAAAAAGCTGTGTTGTCATCTGCTGCATGGATTTTCCTTATACCGTAGGTCTTACCACACTGGTAGAGGCCTTTGCATTAGGCATCCCTGTCATTTGCTCACGTAATCCTAATTTTGAAATGGATATAGACAAAGAAGAAATAGGAATTACCGTAGCCTATGATGACGTGGAAGGGTGGATCAATGCCATTCATCGCATAGCCGACCATCCCGAAGAAGCCCAAAAAATGGGCGCCACGCCCGAAAGCTGGCAGAAAAACGTTTCAATTTGGAAATCTTTTCCCGTGAAATAGCAGAAAGCTTACTGGAAATATCCAAGATGTCCCCTAAAAACGTACAATTTGCATAAACTTTTATGCACATGAGAGTACTTATCATCAATACGTCTGAGCGAATAGGTGGAGCCGCCATTGCAGCCAACCGCCTCATGGAGGCTTTAAAAAACAACGGAATAAAGACAAAAATGCTTGTACGCGACAAGCAGACCGACCAGATAAGTGTCGTTGAACTAAAGAAATCATGGTGGAAAGTATGGCAATTCATCTGGGAGCGTGTCGTTATCTGGCAAGCCAACCACTTCAAGAAACATAACTTGTTTGCCGTTGACATAGCGAATACCGGCACCAATATCACAGCATTGCCCGAATTTACCCAAGCCGATGTCATTCATCTGCATTGGATTAACCAAGGTATGTTGTCACTGACAGATATCCGGCGTATCATCCAATCCGGCAAGCCCATCGTTTGGACAATGCATGATATGTGGCCTTTTACTGGTATCTGCCACTATGCAGGAGATTGCGATAAATATGCCACACAATGCCACAACTGTCCGCAACTTTACAAAGGAAGCAGGAAAGACATAGCCTACCGTACTTTCCAGAAAAAGAAAAAACTGTTTGAAGGAGCACAAATCACCTTTGTAGCTTGTAGCCGCTGGTTAGAATCATTGGCTAAGAAAAGTGATCTGATTAAAGGTCAGACCATTACCAATATTCCCAATGCAATCAACACCAACCTGTTCAAACCTCGTGATAAAAAACAGGCCAGAGAAAAATGCCACCTCCCGCAAGACAAGAAGTTATTGCTTTTCGGCTCCGTAAAAATTACAGACAAGAGAAAAGGAATAGACTATTTGGTATCAGCTTGCAAACAAATAGCTTCCTCGTATCCTGATTTTAGTAAAGAGTTAGGTGTAGTGGTTTTTGGCAACCAAGCCGAACAATACGCTTCCCTGTTTCCTTTCCCTATCTATCCGATGAATTATGTCAGCAACGAGAAGGAACTGGTAGATATTTACAACGCAGTCGACTTATACGTCACACCTTCTTTACAAGACAACCTACCCAATACCATCGTAGAGGCAATGGCCTGTGGTATTCCGTGCATAGGGTTCAATGTAGGAGGTATTCCACAAATGATTGACCACCTGCACAACGGCTATGTTGCCGAATATCAGTCTTCCAAGGATCTGGCAAACGGAATTCACTGGGCATTGACCGAAGGAGAATATGAAAGTCTGAGCGAAGAAGCCTGCCGTAAGGCAGTATCCAGCTATTCGGAAAGTACCATCGCCAAGAAATATATTGAAATCTATAACAAGATTACAGGGAATCATGCATAACCATCATCCTCATCCCAAGTTTTCTATTATTACTGTCACCTACAACGCCGCAAAAGTATTGGAGGATACTATACAAAGTATTGTTACACAAACTTATAAGAATCTGGAGTATATTATTGTAGATGGGGGATCAACAGATGAAACACTGGATATCATTCACAAATACCAGGAACATATCACCACTGTTATCAGTGAACCCGACCAAGGTTTATACGATGCCATGAACAAAGGAATAAAACTGGCAACCGGAGATTATCTTTGTTTCTTGAATGCCGGTGACGGCCTGCACGAGGATGATACTTTGCTGCAAATGGTACATTCCATCAATGGAACAGCCCTGCCGGGAGTACTATATGGAGAAACAGAAATTGTGGACAGTCAAGGGCATTTTTTATATATGCGCCGCCTGTCCGCACCCGCAACGCTTACCTGGAAAAGCTTCAAGCAAGGAATGCTAGTCTGCCATCAAGCCTTTTTCGCCCGCCGTGATCTGGTGGAACCATATGACCTGAGATATCGGTTCTCGGCAGATTTTGACTGGTGTATCCGTATCATGAAGAAAGCGGATGTACTCCATAACACCCATCTTACTCTTATTGATTACCTGAATGAAGGAATGACCACCCGTAACCATAAAGCCTCCTTGAAAGAACGCTTCCGTATTATGAGCCGTCACTATGGATGGGCAAGCACAGTGACACACCACTTATGGTTCGTTCTGCGCCTGCTTTACAAATAATCCGGAGTCTGGCTTACGACGGGCCTTAATCAATTTTCCTACGGGCTCTTCTGACCTGCAAGAATAAGAACAAGACCAGCACACAGGTCAATACACCCAACGCCACAAAAGCCACCGTTTCCGTAACATGCAGCGATTTCGGATCGAACTTAAATTCCACTACATGCTTTCCGGCCGGCACATTCATCGCCCGAAGAATATAATCCGCTCTTCCGTGCGGTGCTTCCACACCATCAATATATGCCTGCCAACCAGGATAGTAAATTTCCGAAAAAACCACTGTTCCTCCTGTCTTCGAATTAACCTCATATTTCAAGTCATTAGGTTCGTACGCAGTCAGTTTGATTGTACCCAGTGTATCTGTTTCAGCCGCCGATTTTACCTCCGCACTGAATTTTTTATCTACGACAGCCGTTTTTGCCGGATCTATCCGATGCAAAGCATCTATCTCTTCATTGGCATTATCCACATACTGCACCTCGTTTACAAACCAAGCATTGCCCAGCGTATAAGGATTCTGTATCGGGACAGTCTTTCCACCTTGCAGCGGAAAAAATAAAGTAACGGGTATTCAGCATATTCAACACAGGAAAACCGGACGGAGCCACCTTCTGCATATCGCCTCCCGCCTCCGAAACAGCCTTGAACACGCCATTCATCTCAGTGCTGATATGCTCCTCTATCATTTCTTGATAGCGGCGCAGCTTGGCGGCATGATATCCACCGATGCTCTTATGCCAATAAGAAGTCGTATTTTCATTAAACGTATTGCCGGCTAGGTTCAGTACCCGGAAATCCAACGTTTTATCGGCCAATATTGCCTTATCCGTTTCGGTCGGTTTAAAGGAATTATCCTGCTGCACCTTCTCCACAAATTGTTCATCATACAAATAACGTTTGTTCACACTCCACATATCTGCCAGACAGAGGACAGCCAATGCCAGAATCGTCACCTTCGCCTTTAGTTTGCCCATGCCATATAACCAAAGAACTGCCGTACCTATCATAATAACAAAGAAACTGCGCCATGCATCCGAAGTAAAGATACTCTGACGGATTTCTTCCAGATTAGCAAGTAACGGAGCCAGCTGATCTGCCGGAATACCCTGCAATGCCTGCATTTCCATACTTGAAACATACGACGGGAAAAAGAAACCGGGAGCTAATGCAAACAATAAAGCGATGCCACCTGTCAATCCCAGACTGATATAAAACGACCGGGCCTGTTCCTTAACCAACTGAGGGCGTGCCATTACCTCCTTTAAAGCAAGGACAGCCAACAAAGGTATGGTAAACTCAGCAATGACCAAAATAGAAGAAACCGCACGGAATTTATCGTACATCGGGATATAATCCAAAAAGAAATCGGTGAATCCCATAAAATTCTTTCCCCATGACAGCAGGACAGACAAAACTGTAGCACTCAAAAGCGCCCATTTCATAGGACCTTTCACTATAAACAGCCCAAGAACAAACAGAAACATCACAAACGCCCCCACGTATACAGGACCGGATGTACCGGGTTGCTCACCCCAATACTGACCTATCTGGCTATAGATACTATTATACATAGGATTCGCCTTTTCCATCGCCTTTTCGTTAGCTGCCAAAGGTACGGAAGCACCACCTTTCACATTAGGGACAAGCAAAGAGAAAGTCTCACCGATACCGTAGCTCCACTGAGTGATATAATCTCGTTCCAGACCACTTTTTTGTCTGATTATGACTATCCGGTTTCACCAACTCACTCTTTCCACGCATCGTTTCCTTACTATACTCATACGTATGATATAAGTTAGATAGATTTATACAAACTCCCAAAATACCGGCCATCAACAACACACCAGTTGCTTTCAGAAATCGCGGCATTTCCTTCTTCTGCCAAGCATCCACTCCGAACGCAACCGCCATAAAGAGCATGACAAAAAGAAAATAATAACTCATCTGCACATGGTTCGACACTATTTGCAAAGCAACAAAAACCGCTGTCAGCAAACCACCTGACAGGTATTTCCCTCTATAAGCCAATACCATACCGGCTATAGTGGGTGGAATATAAGCCAAGGTTACAAATTTCCAGATGTGTCCGGCAGCTATAATGATGAAAAAATAAGAAGAAAACGCCCACAACACAGCCCCCAATGAAGCCAGCCAGACCGAGAAATCGAATGCACGCAATAATATATAAAAGCCCACCAGCATGACAAATACATACCACACATAATTCGGGAGATACAAATGATATAACTTCTCCACTCCCTTCAGGGTATCCGTAGAATCATAACTGGGTGCCATCTGATAAGTAGGCATACCACCAAAAATAGAATTAGTCCAGCGCGTACGCTCTCCCGTACGTTCCAGATATTCTTTCGCTTCTTCACCGGCACCAATGCCCGCCACAGAGTCATGTTGTGAAAGGATACGCCCTTCTGTCACTGCCGGAAAAAAATAGACGAATGAGATGACAGCAAAAAGGATAATCACTACTATATCAGGTAGTATTCTTTTAAATAAGTTCATAAGTATATCTGTTTATTAACGTTGCAAAGATACGATATACTCTGATAAAATGCGTACATTTGCAGCCATAAATAAAGTTGAATTATGAAAATAGGAATTATAACAGCCATGAGTTCCGAGCAGAAACAAGTAGCGCAACTGCTCGAAAACAAGAAAGAATACACCGAAGGTCCTTTCCAATATACTGAAGGCAGCATTAGAAATAATACCATTATCCTGATGAAATGCGGAATAGGTAAAGTGAACGCTGCTGCCGGTACTGTAGAACTGATCCGTACCTTCCAACCCGACTGTGTCATCAGCACCGGTGTAGCAGGAGGCATAGACAGCTGCCTGAAAATAATGGATGTTGTGGTGAGCCGACAAATTGTATATCATGATGTATGGTGTGGAGAAGGCAATATGTACGGACAGATACAAGGACTTCCCGCCCGATTCGAAGGTAATGCCACATTGTTTGATTGCGCCATGTCACTGGATACTCCGACCGCCATTCATGGAGGTCTGATATGCAGCGGAGACAAATTCATCACCGACCGTTCCGAACTGAACGACATTAAAGAAAAGTTCCACGAAGGGCTGGCAGTAGATATGGAATCGGGAGCCATCGCCCAAATCTGTTATATATATAAGGTACCGTTCATCAGTTTCCGTATCATCAGCGATACGCCGGGATCCGACAACCATTGGGAACAATACACAAATTTTTTGGGAGACTATAGCCGACCGTTCCTTCGAGGTCACTCATACCTTCCTTTCCTCATTACCAGCTAATTTATAAAAACGAATAATATGAAGACAATACCCAGTTTTACCATTGACCATATCCGCTTGCTTCGCGGTATCTATGTATCCAGAAAAGACGAAGTGGGCGGTGAAACGGTCACAACCTTTGACATCCGCATGAAAGAACCCAACCGGGAACCTGCTTTGGGGCAAGGAGCCTTGCATACCATAGAGCATCTAGCCGCTACCTACCTGCGTAACCACCCTATATGGTCTGAACAAAATTGTCGTACTGGGGACCGGATGGGATGCCTCACCGGTAACTACCTGTTAATGAAAGGCGATTTAAATCGGAAGATATTATAGAACTGATGCAGGAAAACGTTCCGCTTTGTAGCCGACTTTGAAGGCGAAGTTCCGGGAGCCGCCCCTAAAGATTGCGGTAACGTACTTGCTTCATGACCTGCCTATGGCCAAATGGGAGTCGGCCAATATCTGCATGAAGTATTGGAACACATGACAAAAGATAATCTGTATTATCCTACTAAAGAGTAATTCTCAACAACAGAACAGTAGAAACGTAATAACAGAAAATAGAAAAGCCGCTTTCTTTTCAGAGAGCGGCTTTTCTTTAAGTCCTTTTCAATAGAGATTGAATTACTTACGTAATCCTAGTGCTTTAACAATAGCACGATATCTTTCGATATCACGGTTCTTCAGGTAGTTCAACAACGCACGGCGTTTACCTACCAAAGTTGTCAAAGCTCTTTCAGTGCTATAATCTTTTCTGTTGAGCTTCAGGTGCTCAGTCAGGTGAGAAATACGGTATGAAAACAAAGCTATCTGCGCTTCAGCTGAGCCAGTATCAGTGTTAGACTTTCCGTACTTTCCAAAGATTTCTTGTTTTTTAGCTGCATCTAAATACATAATTCTTAGATTTTTTGATATATAAAATTTTCATTTAGCAGGTGCAAAGATAGACATTATCTTTTATATCACAATGAATTAGAGCGATTTATTTTAAAAATAATCTTCTATCTCTTTTACTGTCGCATCTTTCAGCATATCTTCGAACATTATAGCAAAGGCTGCCCAACTGACATTGAATGAAATTGTAAACCCGATTTCTCTCCATCCGATGAATAAAAAGTGCCCAGTCCGAAACCATTTCTTCACGAATTTCGGACTGGACCCTTTTTAAACTATCGCTATTTTATTTCAACCAGCCACTCATGGAACCTATAGTGCAATACATATTCGGATTGGCTATGACTGATAACTTTATCCCAAGAAATCCGGTTTACATCAATTTCCGCCCTTGCCAGCCACAAAGCATTTTCCATCACATAACGGTCTAAAGAAAGCTCAAGCATCATCCGGCTCAAATAAAAAGCAGACTGTTCATAGGCATACCATTTACCGCATGATTTTTTATCCATGATTTCTAACAGGCTGCTCATAACATTCTCCTTTTATACTTAATACCGGATCTTTGTAATAACGGATGTCATGATACCTGTCATGAGATGGTTCGTTATAATGACATCTCCACCTTCAGAAAGCATTTTGTCGATTTCTATGGCACCACCCCCTCTACATTTAAAAGTAAAGAAGATACGGAAGATAAAAAATAATCGTTAACAGCCAAATATTTTTTAGAATAAAAATCGTACCTTTGCAGCCAAATATATAGGTATAGTATGCAAGACATTAGAAACATTGCGATCATCGCCCACGTAGACCACGGAAAAACGACTTTGGTGGACAAGATGATGCTGGCGGGACATTTGTTCCGCAACGACCAGACAAATGGTGAACTGGTATTGGATAATAATGACTTGGAACGCGAAAGAGGGATAACTATCCTTTCAAAGAACGTTTCAATTAACTACAAAGGAACAAAAATCAATATTATTGATACTCCGGGACACGCCGACTTCGGTGGCGAAGTAGAACGTGTACTCAATATGGCTGATGGATGTATCTTATTGGTAGACGCATTCGAAGGCCCGATGCCGCAGACACGCTTCGTATTGCAAAAGGCATTACAGATCGGATTGAAACCTGTAGTTGTAGTGAACAAGGTGGATAAACCCAACTGCCGTCCGGAAGAAGTATACGAAATGGTATTCGACTTGATGTTCAGCCTGAATGCTACAGAAGATCAGTTGGATTTCCCCGTTATCTATGGTTCTGCCAAAAATAATTGGATGAGTACTGATTGGAAGACCCCGACAGAAAACCTGGTTCCGTTGTTGGACGCTATTATTGAGCATATTCCGGCACCGAAGCAGTTGGAGGGAACTCCTCAAATGTTAATCACCTCTTTAGACTATTCAGCATATACAGGTCGTATTGCTGTAGGACGTGTACATCGTGGTACGCTGAAAGAAGGTATGAATATTACACTAGCAAAGCGTGATGGTAGTCTGATAAAGTCTAAAATCAAAGAGCTACATACTTTTGAAGGCTTAGGACGTAAAAAGACAAATGCCGTTTCATCGGGAGACATCTGTGCTGTAGTAGGTGTAGAAGGCTTCGAAATTGGTGATACTATCTGCGATTTCGAAAATCCGGAACCATTGCCCCCCATCGCCATTGACGAACCGACCATGAGTATGTTATTCACTATCAACGATTCTCCTTTCTTCGGCAAAGAAGGTAAGTTTGTGACTTCACGCCACATCCAAGACCGCTTGACCAAAGAATTGGATAAGAACCTGGCATTGCGTGTACGCAAAAGCGAACTGGAGGACGGTAAATGGATTGTTTCAGGACGTGGTGTGCTTCATCTTTCTGTCCTGATTGAAACCATGCGCCGCGAAGGATACGAATTACAAGTGGGCCAGCCTCAGGTTATCTTCAAAGAAATAGACGGAGTAAAATGCGAACCTATCGAAGAATTAACGATCAGCGTACCCGAAGAATATTCCAGTAAAATGATCGATATGGTAACCCGCCGTAAAGGTGATTTAGTTTCTATGGAAACACAGGGTGACCGTGTAAACATTGAGTTTGATATGCCTTCGCGCGGTATTATCGGTCTTCGTACCAATGTACTGACAGCATCGGCCGGAGAAGCGATCATGGCTCACCGTTTTAAATGCTACCAACCATACAAGGGCGAGATAGAACGTCGCAGCAACGGTTCTATGATTGCTATGGAAAGCGGAACAGCTTTTGCATACGCTATTGACAAATTACAGGATCGTGGCAAATTTTTCATTTATCCGCAAGACGAAGTATATGCCGGCCAAGTAGTAGGTGAACATGTTCATGAAAACGACTTGGTTATCAATGTAACTAAATCGAAGAAGCTTACCAATATGCGCGCATCAGGTTCTGATGACAAGGCACGCATCATTCCTCCGGTAGTATTTTCGTTGGAAGAAGCATTGGAATACATTAAGGAAGATGAATATGTAGAAGTTACTCCAAAGAGTATGCGTATGCGTAAAGTGATTCTTGACGAAACAGAACGTAAGAGAGCTAACAAAAGCTAATCAATCTACCTTTAATATAAAAAATCCCGGAGACCATATTACCTTCGGATTTTTATATTTAATCTACAAACTTTACTTTACTAACTTCTCTAGGTTTAGCAGCCGGCATTTCATCGGGATAACCGAAAGCAATCGCATAAAGCAACTCATACCCTTCACTGAATCCCAACTGTTTCATATATTCGGCAGCTGCAGGTGATTTCATGAAACGCACAGGCCCTCCCAAACAGCAGGAACCTATTCCCATTGACCAAGCAGACAAAATCATATTCTCACCCAACAGACCACAATCTATCTGTGACATATCATATGCAGGATCGTTAGCAATAAACACTACTGTAGGAGCATTATTGAACATATTCTGAAATCCCGGACGTCTGCCGCTTTGGGATTTTCTTTTTTGAAAATTTCAGTCAAACCATTGATAAATTCCGGATTATCTACTACACGAACCTCCCATGACTGTTTATTCATTCCATTAGGTGCATTGATTCCACATTCCACTATAGTCTGCATTTTTTCACGTTCCACAGCCTCGGGCTTATACTTCCGTATACTACGGCGGCTCATAATAGTTTCTATTACAGGGTCTACCTGACTCACGGAAACACTATCCGTAACAACTTCCTTCTGTTGAGAACCTTGCGATGTACAGCTGCATAATACGAACATACCTGCACCAACTAACATTAATCTAAATAATTTCATTTGCTATCATATTTGGTTTGCAACAAATCTAGGCATTTTCAAGCATAAAAAAAAGTGGTTCCCGATAGGAACCACTTTTTATATGTTAAATCTGTAAAATTCAGATTACAATTTCGGACCGGCAGCAACCAATTTCTTACCTGCTTCGTTACCAGTGAACTTAGCGAAGTTCTTGATGAAACGACCAGCCAAGTCTTTTGCTTTTTCATCCCACTGAGCAGCGTCAGCGTAAGTGTCACGAGGATCAAGGATCTTCGGATCAACACCCGGCAATTCTGTAGGAACAACGAAATCGAAGTAAGGAATAACCTTAGTAGGAGCCTTATCAATAGAGCCATCCAAAATAGCATCGATGATACCACGAGTATCGCGGATAGAGATACGTTTACCAGTACCGTTCCAACCAGTGTTAACCAAATATGCTTTAGCACCAGTCTTTTCCATCTTCTTAACCAATTCTTCAGCATACTTAGTAGGATGCAATGACAAGAAAGCAGCACCGAAGCAAGCAGAGAATGTCGGAGTCGGTTCAGTAATACCACGTTCTGTACCAGCCAATTTAGCTGTAAATCCAGACAAGAAGTAATACTGAGCTTGTTCAGGGTTCAAGATAGATACCGGAGGCAATACACCGAATGCATCAGCTGACAAGAAAATAACTTGTTGAGCGTGAGGACCTTTAGAGATAGGTTTAACGATGTTTTCGATATGATAGATAGGATAAGAAACACGAGTATTTTCTGTTACGCTCTTATCAGCGAAATCAATCTTACCGTTAGCATCAACTGTTACGTTTTCCAGCAAAGCGTCACGTTTGATAGCAGCGTAGATATCGGGTTCACTTTCCTTATCCAAGTTGATAACTTTAGCATAGCAACCACCTTCGTAGTTGAATACACCTTCGTCATCCCATCCGTGTTCGTCGTCACCGATCAACTTACGTTTCGGGTCAGTAGACAAAGTAGTCTTACCTGTACCAGACAAACCGAAGAAGATAGCCGAACTAGTTCCTTCCATATTTGTATTAGCAGAGCAGTGCATAGAAGCGATACCACGAAGCGGGTTCATGTAGTTCATGATAGAGAACATACCTTTCTTCATTTCACCACCGTACCAAGTGTTCAGGATAACTTGTTCTTTAGTCTTCAAGTTGAAAACAGTAGCTGTTTCAGAGTTCAAGCCCAGTTCTTTATAGTTGTCAACTTTTGCTTTAGATGCATTGAAACATACAAAATCAGGTTCTCCGTAAGCTTCCAGTTCTTCAGCAGTCGGGCGGATGAACATGTTAGTTACGAAATGAGCCTGCCAAGCTACTTCCATGATGAAACGTACTTTCATACGAGTTGCAGCATTAGCACCGCAGAATGTATCAACAACGAACAAACGCTTGCCGCTCAATTGTTTTACAGCTTTAGACTTCAAGTCAGCCCAAGCTTCTTCAGTACAAGGTTTGTTATCGTTTTTATATTCGTCAGAAGTCCACCATACTGAATTTTCAGAAGCTTCATTCTTAACGAAGAATTTATCTTTAGGAGAACGACCTGTGTAAACACCAGTCATTACGTTTACAGCACCCAGTTCAGTAACCTGTCCTTTTTCGAAACCTTCCAATCCCGGTTTAGTTTCTTCAGCGAAAAGCACATCATAAGAAGGATTGTGGAGAACTTCCTTCACGTCGGTAATACCGTACTTGCTTAAATCTAAATTTGCCATTTTTTAATGATTTAATTTGGTTATTGTATAATGTTATTTTTACTCTTTATTTTCTGAAAGAAGATGTTTTTCAACACCCCCTTGTCTAAGGCGCTACAAAATTAGTGCTTTATTTTAAAAAAAAGAAGTTATTAGAGAAAAATTTCCGTAATAATCAAATATTTATATTTGTGTAACAAAAATGCAATTCGTACTTTACAAATCTAGAAATTATTTGTTTCTTTGCAGGTCAAAGTCAACAATATAACAAAAGCATAGATATGAAAATCATCAATCTCAGTGAAGGCAATTCTCTCCTAAACCAATATGTAGCGGAATTGCGCGATGTACATGTTCAAAATGATCGTATGCGTTTCCGCAGAAATATTGAAAGAATAGGAGAAATCATGGCATACGAGATGAGTAAAGCACTAACCTATTCCGTAAAGCAAGTACAGACACCCTTGGGAACTGCCACGGCCAGCACACACGATGACAAAATAGTGATCGCAACGGTATTCCGTGCCGGACTGCCGCTGCACACCGGTTTTCTGAACATGTTCGACCATGCCGACAACGCTTTCGTTTCCGCATTCCGTTTTTACAAAGATGATGAACACCGTATTGTAGATGTACACATTGAATACATCGCCGCTCCTTCATTGAATGACAGAACCTTGCTTCTCGTTGATCCCATGCTTGCCACCGGTGAAAGCATGGAACTTGCCTGGAAAGCGTTCCTTACCAAAGGCAAACCAGCTAAATTGCAGATGGCCTGTGTCATTGCCAGCCAACAAGGGGTAGCGCATATGGCAGAACTTTTTCCCGGCGATGATGTCACATTATGGTGTGCCGCCATAGACCCTGTCTTGGACGAGCACAAATACATTGTTCCGGGGTTAGGGGATGCCGGTGATTTATCATTCGGCGAGAAACTCTAAAGCTCAAACTATAAGGACAGTTTCAGGTGTGTTCTCTTACACACTAAAATTCTAAATTAAATGGTTAGTAACCGGCAATTATTCACTGCCTATTACTAACCATTTAATTTTTAGAACAACTCTGTAGATCCGGTTCCTACAGGGAAGATGAAAAATATTATTTCACTTCCCAAATATCATTTGTCATCAGTAATTCCTGGAAATTATGATATTTTTTCTTTGCGGCCACTTCTTCAATCTGTGCATTAACGGCGTCATCATAAGTAGGCGCTTCCACATCACGGATCACACCTAATGCAACCGGAAAATCCGGTCCTTCCATCAATGCCAGTTTCAACTGCAAAGTATTATCCAGACAATGAGCATCGTGCACTAAAATGTCTTTTTCCGTCACACCATTCTCGCCAATCTTTACCACTTTCAGCCCGAAACCTTCCTGCATCAGCCCGTATTCTTTATCTACCCCAAACAACATCGGTTTACCGTGTTCCAAATAAATGGCATTCTTTGAACGACCTTCTTTCGTATATACTGATTCGTGTGTTCCATCATTAAAAATGACGCAGTTCTGAAGAATTTCACATACAGCCGCACCTTTATGATTGGCAGCAGCTTTCAGAATCTCCACTGTACCAGGACCATCCGTAGCTACCGCACGGGCAAAGAAACGCCCACGCGCACCAAAACATAATTCAGCCGGATGAAACGGATCTTCCACAGTGCCGTAAGGAGATGATTTGCTAACAAATCCACGGGGAGAGGTCGGAGAATACTGTCCTTTGGTCAAACCATATATACGGTTGTTCAACAAAATCATATTCAAGTCGATATTACGACGAACGGCGTGTATAAAATGATTTCCACCAATAGCCAGCCCATCACCATCCCCTGAAATCTGCCAGACAGTAATCTTCGGATTAGCCACCTTGCAGCCTGTAGAAATAGCAGCCGCACGACCGTGCACAGTCTGCATGGCATATGTATTCATGTAATAAGGCAGACGGCTGGAACATCCGATACCCGAAATAACGGCAGTATCATGAGGAGCCACTCCCAATTCAGCCATCGCTTTGTGCAGCGAAGCCAAGAAAAAATGGTCACCGCAACCCGGACACCAGCGAGGTTGTCCCTTTTTGAAATCTTTTGCTGTATATTCGTTCATAGTCTTTACTTTCTTTACGGTTATTATTTATTTAAAATCTCAGTGAAAGCATCAACTAACTCGCTGACTACGAACGGCTGGCCTTTTACCTCATTAAACTGATAAGGAACAAATCCGTCCACTTTCATACGGAGATATCCGGCAAACTGACCAAGATTCTGCTCAGCCACGACTACCTTCTTATATTTCTTCAGCACTTCTGCCGTATTGTGAGGCAGCGGGTTCAAATGAACAAAATGTGCCAAAGCAACCTTCTTGCCCGCATGGTTCATTTCCTCCATTGCTGAATATAAATGACCGTAAGTTCCACCGAAACCTACTATCAGCAAATCTGCATCCTCTACGCAGCCTTGCACCTTAACACCAGGCACTGGAATTTTAGCAACCTTCTCGGCACGCAAACGGCACATCAAATTATGGTTTTCAGGCTCGGTAGAAATAGCACCTGTATCACTGTCTTTTTCCAAGCCTCCCAAAATATGCATATAACCTTCCTGTCCCGGCAATGCCCAATAACGGACACCTGTTTCGGCGTTACGCTTGTAAGGAGTATAATTATCCTTCATTTCCGGAGTAACATAGGGTGGGTTAATAGCCGGATAGTTCGCCAGATCAGGCAACTTCCATGCACCGGAACCATTTGCTACAAAACCATCAGTCAGCAACACCACCGGGGTCATGTGTTCCAAGGCAATCTTACAAGCATCATAAGCAGCATCAAAACAATGAGTTGGAGAAGCTGCGGCAATGACCGGCATAGGAGATTCACCGTTACGGCCAAACAAAGCCTGCAATAAATCTGTTTGCTCAGACTTAGTAGGCAAACCAGTAGAAGGACCGCCGCGCTGTACATTAATAACCACCAATGGTAATTCTGTAATAACAGCCAGATTCATAGCCTCTGATTTCAGACAAACACCCGGTCCCGAAGTAGAAGTAGCTGCTAACGCACCTGCAAACGAGGCACCGATAGCCGTAGCGCAACCTGAAATTTCATCTTCACATTGAACCGTAGTCACTCCCAATGATTTATGTTTAGAAAGTTCATGCAAGATATCTGTTGCCGGAGTAATGGGATAAGATCCCAGGAACAAACGCAGACCTGCTTTCTCGGCAGCAGCAATTAAGCCATAAGCCGTAGCCTTGTTTCCGCTGATATCCATGTACTTTCCAGGTACTTTAGACTTAGTTTCCACCTTATAAGTATGATCCACAGACGCATGCGTATTGTGCCCATAATCATATCCGGCGTGTATCACTTTAATATTCGCTTCAGCTATTTGCGGCTTCTTTGCAAATTTCTCGCGCAAGAAATTTTCAGCAACCGCCAAGTCACGATTAAACAACCAGCAGACCAATCCCAAAGCAAACATATTACGACATTTCAACATTGACTTGTTGTCCATGCCTGTATCTGCCAGACAATCTTTCACCATCTGCGAAATAGGAGCAGCAATTACATCCTGCTTAATACCCATTTCTTCAATCGGATTGTCTGTTTTGAAAGCCGCCTTGTCCAGATCTGATTTCTGAAAACAATCTGTATCAATAATGATACAAGCTGTGGACTTCGCAAATTTGTATTGTGTTTTCAATGCAGCGGCATTCATTGCGACCAGCACGTCGCATTTGTCACCAGGGGTAAAAACTTTACCCGCACCGATATGCACCTGGAAACCTGACACACCGGTCAACGAACCTTGCGGGGCACGTATATCCGCCGGGTAATCGGGGAATGTACTGATATCATTTCCCACTGTAGCCGAAATATTAGAAAAGATATTTCCGGCCAGCTGCATACCATCGCCTGAGTCGCCTGAGAAACGGACCACCACTTGGTCCAACTCCTTGACTATCATTTCATCTGCCATAACTTATTATTTAGGGTTACAAAATTTCACTGTTTGCAAAGTTCGGAAAGTTCTGTCAAAGGACAAAATATTCCGCTATCAAACTACGTTTGAATATCAAAATGTACAAAATTAAAGGTTTATTTGTTTCCAAGCTAAGAAAAAGCAGAGATAATTACCTGTTTAAAAGCATAAATTCCTATCATTATGACAGTATCAAAAACGATTCATTTTTACAATTTATTATTTTTATCCATGTTTTATGAACAACATGAAAGTTTATAGCAGAATAACAACATTATTAGATTATAAAAAACAGACAAAAAACAACAAAACAACAAAGAAAGGATTATTTTCTTCCCACTTAAGACATTTTTCAATCTTTCATATTGCCATTTTAACAAAAAGAAGTACCTTTGTACCCATAAAGGGGCCTTGTAGTTCAACGGATAGAATAGAAGTTTCCTAAACTTTAGATAGGGGTTCGATTCCCCTCGGGGCTACAAAGAGCAGTAAACAATTGTTATACAACCGTTTACTGCTCTTATTTTACTGGATAGCTTTCAAATCTGCTTATTTAATCACCCCAAGTTCTTTGCCCACTTTAATAAATGCAGCAATTGCCTTATCCAAATGTGCCTTTTCATGCCCGGCAGACAACTGGACACGGATACGTGCCTGTCCTTTCGGAACAACCGGATAATAGAAACCGGTTACATATATGCCCTCTTTCTGCATCTTGGCGGCAAAATCCTGAGACAGTTTCGCATCATAAAGCATCACAGCACAAATCGCGCTCTGAGTTGGTTTGATGTCAAAACCGGCAGCCAGCATCCTGTCACGGAAATAATTCACATTATCCATCAGCTTAGTATGCAAAGCATCACTTTCTTTCAATATCTTAAACATTTCCAGACTAGCACCGATAATGGCAGGAGCTACAGAATTAGAGAATAAATAAGGACGGGAACGCTGGCGCAACATATCAATAATTTCTTTCTTACCGGTGGTAAATCCTCCCATTGCCCCACCAAATGCTTTACCTAATGTACCAGTAAAGATATCCACACGCCCGTATGCATTAAACTGTTCTGCCACGCCATGCCCTGTAGGACCTACTACACCGGCCGAATGAGATTCATCCACCATAACCAACGCGTCATACTTTTCCGCCAGTTCACAAATCTTATCCAATGGAGCCACATTACCATCCATCGAGAATACACCATCTGTAGCAATAATACGATGACGCTGTGCCTGCGCTTCCTGCAAACAACGTTCCAGGTCAGCCATATCAGCATTGGCATAACGATAGCGTTTTGCCTTACACAAGCGTACACCATCTATAATAGATGCATGATTCAACGCATCTGAAATAATAGCGTCTTCTTCTGTAAACAGCGGTTCGAACAAACCACCGTTAGCATCAAAACAAGCTGCATAAGTATAGTATCTTCTGTTTTAAAATAATCAGAAATGGCAGCTTCCAGCTGTTTGTGCAAATCCTGAGTTCCACAGATAAAGCGTACGGAAGACATACCGAAGCCATGTGTGTCCATCGCCTCTTTGGCAGCATTGATCAAGCGTTGATTATCTGACAAACCTAAATAATTGTTGGCACAAAAGTTCAACACATCTTCTCCGTCATTCACCTTGATGTCCGCACGCTGAGGTGTGGTAATTATACGTTCATTTTTATACAATCCGGCTGCCTTAATATCAGCCAGTTCCTTCGCAAGGAACTCCTTCATTTTACCATACATAGCTTTGTTTTTTTTATTAAGTATATAGTTTAAGTTTTAAAAATCAGTCTGACTTGACAAAGTTCTTATTTTTTTTTGATATCCGATTAAATTATAGAGAAAATTTTGATAAAATATGCAGTTTTCTATCTATCTTTGCTTCCAAAAGAAAACTTAAAGCAAATAGCAAACTATGAAAAATGTATTAATTATCGGCTCCACCGGTCAGATCGGTTCGGAACTAACCATGAAATTGAGAAGTATTTACAATGGTAATATCGTAGCCGGATATATTCCCGGTGCCGAGCCTAAAGGGGAATTAAAAAGAATCAGGCCCTTCTGCCATCGTAGATATCACCAACGAACAACAAATTGCCGAAACTGTATCAAAGTACAACATCGACACTATTTACAACCTGGCAGCCTTACTATCGGCTGTAGCAGAAGCCAAACCTCAACTAGCATGGAAAATAGGCATGGGAGGCCTGTTCAACGTATTGGAAGTAGCACGCGAAATGGGTTGCGCCGTATTTACCCCAAGTTCTATCGGTGTCTTCGGCAACAACACCCCTAAAGACAAGACCCCGCAAGACACTATCCGTAATCCGCGTACCATGTATGGCGTTACAAAAGTATCAGGAGAATTACTGAGCGATTATTACCATATCCGTTTTGGCGTAGATACCCGCTCCGTTCGGTTCCCCGGATTAATTTCGTATGTCACACCTCCGGGTGGCGGAACCACTGATTATGCTGTAGACATCTATTATTCGGCTGTAAAAGGTGAAAAATTTGAATGTCCTATTGCAGCCGGTACATTCATGGATATGATGTATATGCCTGACGGTTTACGTGCAGCCATTGAAATCATGGAAGCGAATCCCGACAAACTAATTCATCGCAATTCGTTCAACATTGCTTCAATGAGTTTTGAACCGAATACAATCTACCAGAATATCCGTAAATATCTTCCGGAATTTGAAATGCAGTATCAGGTAGACCCATTGCGTCAGGCTATTGCAGAATCATGGCCAAACTCATTGGATGATACATGTGCCCGTGAAGAATGGGGCTGGGAAACCGGAATATGATTTGGATGCCATGACTCAAGATATGCTTGCGAAACTGAAAGAACGTTTTGGAACGTTAATCGTCCAACGATTTGATGCTACATAATTAAAATCCCCTCACTCCCTGTATGATTACAGAAAAGAGTGAGGGGATTTCTTGTATAGGAATTTCTTTTGTTAGAAGATACTTTGAAAAAATGTCTTGATGGCTTCTGGCTTTATGTAATGAAGCGTATGCTCTTTTAATATTACGGAATCCATCAGGCAATGCAGCCCTTTGTAGCCGTCCGCTGATTCTTTCAATACTTTTTCTGTATAGATGTTTTCTGCTTTCTTGTTTTTCTGACTTTCCGGTTGATTTTTAAACTGGCCGATATAGATGTTTTCTTCAAAAGCATTTCGGGTAGAAGATGTAAATCAAAACGGCTGGGCTCTGCTGCGTAATAGATATTTTGACGGAAACAAGTACTGTCTGCATATCCATCCCAGGAGTCGGAAGTGATTATCGTGCGGTCTACTGCATCAGACGGTTTAGGGTTGGCGTGGATGATATTACGTTCGATTAATGTTTGTTTTACGGGACCAGCTATGTGGATACTGGGAGAAAACATACCTTGACGTGTTTCTTTCGGGCGTATACCGTCTCCTATGCTGATATTGTATCGAACAATGCTTCCGATGTTTCCGCAGCTATAATCTCCGGTATTTCCACTGTTGCATATAAGTACCATTCCTCCGTAATTGTCGTGACTGTAATTGTATTGTATAAGGGTGTTCTGGCAATTGTAGTCGGAATCGAATCCTTGTGCATCCCAGGGTGCTTTATGTCCCCATACTTCGTTATATTGTATGATGGTATTGTCACAACTCCAAGGCCAGATGCCTGCTGCTGCC
>OKWC01000004.1_pt1 | contig 34270 bp, 38 predicted proteins | sample 1606971 | NCBI WGS metagenome assembly OKWC01 (sample SAMN04414076, study PRJEB24778) | human gut metagenome | material: faecal | host: Homo sapiens
GGAAACGGAGCGTGAGGGTTGGTTGCTGACCGGGATAGACGCATTGAATTACCTGTACCGCAATTTTCCGGAAACTTCTCGAATGACGTATGCCAACAGGAACTCCGGAAGTGGATTCATACTTATCCGGCTGTGAAAACAGTCCCTGAAGCTTATCTGGCTTTGGCACAATTCCTACAGTATCAAAATAATCAGGTAGAGCGCTTGCGGATAGTTCGTGAAGGAATAGCCGGATACCCCCGTTACGAAGGTATCAACCAACTGAAGAATATAGAAAAGGAAATTCTGAATGCAAGCCTTTCACTGGAAATAGCTACGGCCTATCCGGGTGAACAGCAGTCGGTGAAAGTAAATTATAAAAACCTTACCGGCATCACCTTGCAGTTATATAAGGTGAATTTACCCGTTACCTCTGCCGTATTGCAGAACAGAACCACCCATTTTGAAAGTAAATATGCCCGTTTGCAACGCGAGGAGCATTTTTCTTTGAAACCTACTACAGATTATTTGAATGTCGATACCACCCTGACCATACAGGCTCCTCAAGCGGGAATTTATTTCTTAAAGGCAGTGCCCGATGGGAAGAAGGGCGTTTCGGACGGAACATTAATGAATGTCACCGCTTTAAAGACCATTTATCGTCCTCTGCCGGATGGTACGTTGGAACTGGTGGTGGTAGATGCAGTGAGCGGACAGCCTGTTTCTGAGGCGGAAGTAACCATTTATACGGAGAAGGGGGGAGGTTATTCTCCCCAACAGACCTACCAGGCGGATAAACAGGGTACTTTGAAACTGGATTTCCTGAATAGTAACAAATACTGGTATAATGCACATACGGCGGCTGATAATGCGATGCCCATCTTGAATCTTTGGAAAAACGATTATTACTATAAAGAGAGCAAGAGGAAAGAAGTTTTGCAATTATTTACCGACCGCTCCATTTACCGTCCCGGTCAAACCGTATATGTATCCGGCTTGGCTTATGAAATGGAAAAGGATTCTACGCGTGTGCTTGCGGATAAAAAATATACGGTATCCCTATATGATGCGAATAATAATGAAACAGGAAAAGTGGAAGTACGGACGAATGGTTTTGGCTCGTTCAGCGGACAGTTTGTTTTGCCCTCTCCTTGCCTGACCGGTTATTTTAGCTTGCGTGCGGCCGATACTTCTGTCAGTTTTAAGGTAGAAGAATATAAACGTCCCACCTTTGATGTCACGTTTGAGCCCGTGAAAGTGGAGTATCAAGTGGGTGACTCTATAGAAGTGGTGGGTATGGCAAAGACTTTTGCCGGTGCGCCTGTGCAGAATGCCAGGGTACACTATAATATATCTCGTTCCTATGCCTGGGTCTGGCGGTTTATGGGCAGAGGTTCAGCCCGTTGGGAGGGAGAGGCAATGACCGATGCGGATGGTAAGTTCAGCGTTCCGGTGCATTTTGAAATAGACTCGGACAGGAGAGAATCTCCGTTGTGGTATTATACGTACAACATACAGGCGGATGTGACGGATGGTGCAGGTGAGACACAGCAAGCTAATTTGTCATTGCCTTTAGGAAGCACTTCAATGGTGCTGAATATGGATAATCTGCCCGATAATTTGGTGAAAGAAAAGAAGCTGGAAATAAAACTGACAGCCATGAATCTTTCGGGTGAGCCGGTAGATACTCCGGTTACTTATCAAGTAGTCGAAATGGAGGAGCAGAAAGACGGTCAGGAAAAAGAAGGCAGAAAGGTATTGACCGGTACGGTGGAAGCCAACAAGAGTTTTGTTCCAGAGGCTATTTATGCCCTGCCTTCCGGCAATTATCGTTTGAAGCTCTCGGCTAAGGATACGCAGGGCAGAGAGTGTACGGCATCTAAGAATTTCCTTCTGTTTTCATTGAACGACAAGCGTCCGCCTTTCGTGATAACGGATTGGTTCTATCAGGATGGTCTGGAATTTGATGCAGCATCTCCGGCTACTGTATATATAGGTAGCAGCGAAAAGAATGTCTATCTGCTTTATGATGTATTTGCAGGAAATAAGCGCTTGGAAAGCAAACGTATAGAGCTTTCTGACTCGGTGGTCAGTTTCCGCTTCCCTTATAAGAAGGAATATGGTGACGGCATTCTGGTAAGTATGGCATTTGTGAAAGATGGCAGACTTTACAGTCATAATGCAAGGATTATGAAACCGGCCCCTGAAAAGAAGTTGCAGCTGAAATGGACTACGTTCCGTGACAAACTCCGTCCTGGACAGCAAGAGGAATGGAAACTGACGGTACTTTATCCGGATGGAAGCCCGGCTGAGGCTGAAATGCTGGCTACTATGTATGATGCTTCTCTGGATAAAATCTATAGTGCACATAAGTTGGACTTTGGAGTGGACTTTCATTATGTGGTTCCTTTGACTTATTGGAATACATCCTATATGCGGAATGCTTATTTGTATGTTGATTTCCCGTTGAAGAGGCTCCGTGCGGTTCCTTTGGAATATAGTGAATTGATCATTCCATCTACAGGAAGAATGGAGGCTATGGTGGTAGGTTACGGAGGCAGTCCTCGTGCCACTCTTGCAGGAGCTTTGAAGATTAGAGGCAGGAGTGCCGCAAATGCTGTGATGAACCAGGAGGCTGTTACTGATATGGTGCTCCAGGAAGAAATGGTAGAAACGTCTGCACAGGAAAAGGTAGAAATGGGCAGTTCTGAAGAACTGGCAGAAACGGGTGATATACAGATACGTGAAAACTTTGCGGAAACGGCATTCTTTTACCCACAGCTCCGCACCAATGAAAAAGGTGAAGTCAGTATTTCCTTTGTACTACCCGAAAGCCTTACCCGATGGACGTTTATGGGCTTGGCACATACCCGGAATGTGGATTATGGAAAGATAGAGCTACCGCTACTGCCAGCAAAGAGTTTATGCTTCAGCCTAATATGCCCCGCTTTGTCCGCGTGGGAGATAAAGCGAATATTGCCGCTTCACTGATGAACCTGTCGGACAAGGGAGTGAAAGGGACTGTCCGCATGGAATTGTTCAATCCGGAAACAGAAAAGGTATTCTATTCACAAAAACAGAAGTTTGATGTGAAGGGAGGAGAAACCGGGCATGTGAACTTTACTTTTGAAGTGAGTGACAAATATGCGGTAATGGCATGCCGGATGGTAGCGGATGGAGATACCTTCAGTGATGGAGAACAGCGTTACATCCCCGTTCTGACAGACAAACAGTGGGTGACGGAAACCGTTCCTCTGAACGTGAATGGGGAAGGTGCGCATACTTTCTCTTTGGAAAACCTGTTTAACAAGCATAGCAAAACGGCTTCCGAACAACGGTTGACCGTAGAATTTACTGCCCATCCGGCTTGGGTATGTCGTTGGCAGGCTTTGCCTGTAGTGGCTAATCCTCAGAATGAAGATGCGGCTTTCCTGGGCTACCGCTTATTATGCCCATTCATTGGCTGCGTTTATAGTCAAAGAAAATCCCCGTATCAAGCAGGTCTTTGATAGCTGGAAGGCTCAAGGTGGCACGAAGGAGACTTTTATGAGCAATCTGCAAAAGAATCAGGAACTGAAAAATATCCTGCTCGCTGAAACTCCCTGGCTGACAGAAGCTACCAATGAAGCCGAACAAAAACAGCGTATCGCCACTTTGTTTGACCTGAATACAATGAATAGCCAACTGGCTGTTTCTGTAGAGAAACTGGGAGAATTGCAAAATGCCGATGGCGCATGGAGTTGGTATAAAGGTATGCAAGGCAGCCGCTATGTAACCACTCAGGTAATGGAAATGCTTGTCCGGCTGAATGCATTGACTCATCAAGATGCTGACAGCCGGATGCAGCCTATGATTCAAAAAGGGTTCGAGTATTTAGGCAAGCAGGCAGCCGAAGAGTATAAGTCAATGAAAGAAGCTGAAAAGAAAGGAGCCGTCGGCCTCCGTCCGTCAGAGCAGGTTCTCAGGTATTTGTATATCTGTGCTTTGGATGGCAAGGCTCCGGTTGATGAAAAGGTGAACCGGTATTTCATAGACAAGTTGTCCGGTGAGGGAAAAGAACTGACGATTTATGGAAAGGCGTTGGGAGCTATCATCTTGCAGCAGGCCGGTAAGGTGGCAGAAGCCAGGCTGTTTATGCAGTCATTGATGGAGTATTCTGTTGTGACGGATGAAATGGGGCGTTACTTTGATACTCCTAAAGCCCGATATTCATGGTTCAGTTATAAAATTCCGACTGAAGTGGCTGCTATGGAAGCTATACAGCGTATAACAAAAGATACGAAAGCTATTGATGAAATGAAACGCTGGCTGTTGAAGCAGAAACAGACACAGACTTGGGAAACGCCGATTGCCACGGCTGATGCGGTGTATGCATTGATGGCTACAGGAGCTTCGGATTTATTGGCAAATACAGGAGGAGTAGAGATTACTTTAGGTAAAGAAGTGATCCGGACTCCGGCAGATAATGCCATCGGTTATATCAAGAAGACGGTGTCCGGTGATGTGATGAATATCAAGAAAGTAAGCGTGGATAAAGAAGGAACCGGAATGGGTTGGGGAGCCGTTTATGCCCAATATCTGGAAAGTATGGATCAAATAGGTGAGCAGGGAAACGGATTGTCTGTCAGCCGTCAATTATATAAAGGAGATGAGGCTTTGAATGAATCAGCTCCATTGAAGGTTGGCGATAGGATTACCGTTCGCCTGACTGTGAAGGCTGACCGTGATATGGATTTTGTTCAGATCAAGGATGACCGTGCAGCTTGTATGGAACCGTTACAGGCAGTTTCGGGATTCCGTTGGGGTAACGGGCTGGGATATTATCAGGCTACCAAAGATGCTTCGACTCAGTTCTTTATCGATCAGATGAGAAAAGGAACTTATGTGATAGAGTATCAGGTGTATGTGAACCGGACAGGAGAATATCAGGCCGGAATTGCAACTGTTCAGTCTGCTTATGCTCCGGAATTCGGAGGGCATACGAGAGGATATCGGGTGATGGTGGAATAAAGACACGGGATGTCTGGAATTAATTGTGTGATTTCATAAAAAGTAAGTTAGCTTGCTAACTTACTTTTTTCTTATGCTTCTGCCGTCCACCCATTCTAGTCTTATTTCAAAACCATCTTCAGCCGTGCCATAAAAATAGCGGCCTGAAAACGGATGGATATTCAATTATAAATGTATAACCATCTGAATAATATAGATACAACCAACCGTTTTGAATTTCCCAGTCAAACTTATATACCCTATAAAGTTCATCATTATGGTAACAGCGCTCTTCCGTACCTACACCATGATCTGTGAAAGCACCTGAGGTGAATGTGATGTAACTGTAAAGAGGTTCTCCATATCGGTCTTCAAATCCCATATCGCCCCACCAAGTCTTACCGTATAATCCTGAAATGTCAAATCCTCTTTCCTCATCGCTTTCACATGAAGAAAAACTTATCATTGTAATCAATGCAATGGCAACGAACCAGTAATGTTTTACTATTTTCATAATTTATCTGATTTTTAATGCGGGACAAAGATAAAGGTTATTCATAAGATAAAATAAATTATAGGCTGAAAAAATGGGTAAAGGATGTTTTTTGTCTATCTTTGCTATCTAAAAAGCATAAAATAATTGTATGAAACATATTATACTGATAGTAAGTTTGTTAATGGGAGTGACTTTGGGAGTACAGGCACAACCCAAAGCATTATTTGATAAGACAACGCATGAATTTGGAACTATTTTATGGAAAAATCCGGTGACGGCAACCTTTAAAATCACTAATAAAGGAGATAAACCTTTAGTGATATCTAATGTGACAACGTCTTGTGGCTGCACGGTTGCTGATTGGACCAAAGAACCGATTGCACCGGGAAAGACCGGGGATTGTCAGTTCTACTTTTGACGCCAAAGCCATCGGACGTTTCAGAAGAGCGTAGGCATTTATTGCAATGCCTCGAATAAACCTATCTATCTGGCTATCCGGGGAGAGGTAACAGCCGATCCTAAGAATTACACTTTCACACATCCTTTTCAAATTGGCGCTATTCGTCTGGATAAGGAAGAAATAGAGTTTGAGGATGCCAATAAAGGTGATAAACCGACTATGGAATTGTTGGTTGCCAATACGTCAGATAAACTATATACCCCTGTGCTGATGCATTTGCCTCCTTACCTCAGTGCTGTTGCAACTCCGGAAAAATTAGGAAGGGGACGTACGGGTAAAATCAAGATCACTCTTGATACGGATAAGCTGCCTAAATTGGGCTTGACAACAGCTTCTGTTTATCTATCCCGTTTCCGGGTAGATAAGGTAGGAGAGGAAAATGAAATTCCGGTTTCTGCCATATTATTGCCGGATTTCTCGCATATCAGCCAGCAGGAACGCTTGAATCCGCCTGCCATTCATCTTTCTGCCAAAGAGTTGCAGATGGGAGAACTGAAAAGCGATGAAAAGAAAGCACATACGATTATTGTTAAGAATGTAGGAAAATCTAATCTGGAAATTCTTGATTTGCAGGTGTTTAATTCTGCTTTGGGGGTCCAGTTGAAGAAACGTGTCTTGAAACCGGGTGCGTCTACCAAGTTGAAGATTACTGCTTTCGGTCAAAATTTGAAGAAAGTAAAGGGTACTCCGCGTGTCTTGATGATAACCAATGATCCTAACAATCCGAAGATAATTATAAAAGTAAAAGTAACCTCAAAAAAATAGCTATGGAACATCCTGAAAATAGTGAAGAATATAAGGGATTGACAGTGAACAAAGGTATTGAGCAACCATCTATTGTGAATCCTTATTTGAAACTACGTAAAAAACCTCGTCGTCGTGAGTTTTCCGTAGGTGAATATGTAGAAGGCATCGTAAAAGGTGATGTGACCGTATTGAGTCAGGCGGTTACTTTGGTGGAGAGTGTAAACCGGAACATCAGGCTATTGCCCAGGAAGTGATAGAGAAGTGTTTGCCTTATTCCGGAAATTCTATGCGAATCGGTATCAGTGGTGTGCCCGGTGCCGGCAAGAGTACATCTATTGATGTATTTGGATTGCATGTGCTTGAGAAGGGAGGAAAATTAGCTGTTTTAGCTATTGATCCCAGTAGTGAGCGTTCTAAAGGCAGTATTTTGGGAGATAAGACCCGCATGGAGAAACTATCCGTCCATCCGAAGTCTTTTATACGGCCTAGTCCGTCGGCAGGTTCGTTGGGAGGGGTAGCTCGTAAGACTCGTGAAACGATCATACTTTGTGAGGCGGCGGGCTTTGATAAGATTTTTGTTGAAACGGTTGGAGTAGGGCAGAGCGAAACGGCAGTGCATTCTATGGTGGATTTCTTTTTGCTGATCCAACTGGCCGGTACTGGTGATGAATTGCAGGGGATTAAGAGAGGTATCATGGAAATGGCGGATGGAATTGTTATCAATAAAGCCGACGGCAGCAATATTGAGAAAGCAAAACTGGCTGCCAGTCATTTCCGCAATGCTTTACATTTGTTTCCTGCTCCTGATTCGGGCTGGAGTCCTAAAGTAATGACGTATTCCGGCTTTTATGGTATTGGAATTAAAGAAATCTGGGATATGATCTATGAATACTTCGCTTTTGTGAAAGCGAATGGTTATTTTGAATATCGCAGAAATGAACAGGCCAAGTATTGGATGTATGAGTCTATCAACGAGCATTTGCGTGATAGTTTCTATAATAATGAAAAGATAATTTCTATGTTGGCTGCAAAAGAGGAAGAGGTGCTGAATGGCAAACTGACTTCGTTTGTTGCTGCCAAAAAGTTATTGGATGCTTATTTCTCAACCTTGAAATAAGGTTTTGCTGCCAACAGGCAAAACAAAAAACGCAGATTATGATTATTCATTAAATCTGCGTTTTTTTATTGTCTGTGGTGGATGAAATTAGATAGAAAGTTCGTGAAGTACATTCACCAATTCTCTGTCTATAGGCTTGTCGTTCTTTATAGCTTTAGCGAAAGGTACATAAACAATCTTATCATCATCAATACCAATCATTACATTACGTTGTCCTTCCAATAATGCTTGGATGCTGGCCACTCCCATACGGCTGGCAATGATTCGGTCATGCGCTGTGGGGCGTCCGCCACGTTGTAAATGTCCTAATATCGTTACACGCACATCGTATTGCGGATATTCGTTCTTCACACGTTCGGCATAGTGCATTGCACCCCCGGTCAGTTCGCTTTCGGCTACTAATACGATGCTACTGCTCTTGGATTTGCGGAAACCATGTTCGATGAATTCTTCCAATTGGTCAACTTCTGTGCTGAATTCCGGAATAATAGCTGCTTCTGCACCTGCGGCAATAGCGCCGTTCAATGCCAGGAAACCTGCATCACGTCCCATCACTTCAACAAAAAATAAGCGTTCGTGAGAAGTTGCCGTATCACGGATTTTATCTACTGCATCCAAAATTGTGTTCAAAGCTGTATCATAGCCGATGGTGGTGTCGGTTCCATACAGGTCGTTGTCAATCGTTCCGGGCAGACCGATACAAGGCACATCAAATTCCTGAGCAAAGATACGTGCACCGGTCAACGAACCGTCACCGCCGATAATGACCAAAGCATCAATCTCGTGCTTTTTCATATTTTCGTAAGCTTGTGCCCGTCCTCGGGTGTCGTGAATTCTTTGCAACGGGCGGTTTTCAGAATGGTACCTCCCATTTGTATGATGTTGCTAACATTTTGGCTTTTGAATTTCCTGAATTTCATCTGTTACCAATCCTTTGTAACCTCTATAAATGCCATATACTTTCAAGCCGTTATAGATGGCAGAACGTGTGACTGCACGAATGGCAGCATTCATTCCCGGAGCATCTCCTCCAGAGGTTAAAATACCAATACTTTTAATCGTTCCCATAAATACCCATTTTAATATTTTTATGTCGCAAAGTTAACAAATTATCAGTTGGACAACGATAATTTTCTATTTTTTATTGGTCTATTTTTCGTTTTAAGATTGCTTTTTTACATTCTTCCATCAACCATTTGGGGGTGGAAGTCGCTCCACAAATGCCGATGGAACGGACGTCCTCGAGCAAGTTCCGGTCTATTTCTTCCGGCTGGTCAATGAGGTATGAATTCGGATTGATCTTTTTGCATTCTTGATATAAGATCTTTCCGTTTGAGCTTTTTCGTCCGCAGACAAAAAAGATCAGATCATGCGCTGCTGCAAATTTGCGGATGTTAGGCATCCGGTTGGCCACTTGCCGGCAGATTGTGTCGTAATATTCAAAAGTGGCATCGGGTGAGAATATGCTCCTTGATATATTCTATGATTTGCCAGAATTCTTCCAAAGACTTGGTTGTCTGGGAGTACAAGCGTATGTCTTTGGTGAAGTCCAGATGAGCAGCTTCAGCAGGTGTTTCTATGACAATTGCTTTTCCATGAGTTTGACCTACCAGCCCCAGTACTTCGGCATGACCGTTCTTGCCATAAATCACGATTTGTGTGTCTTGACTTGCCGGAACATTGTCATACTCCTGTTTGATGCGCTTTTGGAGGCGTAATACTACCGGACAGGTGGCGTCAATGATCTCGATGTTGTTGGTACGGGCTATAGCGTATGTTTCAGGAGGTTCTCCATGTGCGCGCAACAGTACTTTGGCATCGTGTAATTGGGCAAACTCTTCGTGGTTTATTGTGATAAGCCCCATTTTTTTTAGGCGTTCACATTCCTGTCCGTTGTGTACAATGTCTCCCAGACAATAAAGAGTGTTTCCTTTTGCCAGTTCTTCTTCTGCTTTACGGATAGCTGTGGTGACTCCGAAGCAGAACCCAGATCCTTCGTCTATCTCTATGTTAACCATTTATCGCTGCTTGAAATTTTTCGGTCAGCCACTTTTTCTGTTCGGCAATGCTCATGTGGCTGTTGTCCAACAAGATAGCGTCATCCGCTTGCCGTAACGGGCTGACTTCACGGGTTTGGTCTATACGGTCACGCTCTTCCACATTTTCCAGAATTTTTTCATAAGAGGCCTCTTGCCCTTTACTTCTTAATTCATCATAACGGCGCTGTGCACGTATGGCAGCCGAGGCGGTTACAAATATTTTCAGTTCGGCATCGGGGAAAACAACGGTTCCAATGTCCCTTCCGTCCATGACAATTCCTTTGGCCTTTCCCATTTCCTGTTGTTGTCTCACCAAAGCCTCACGTACAAAACCCAAGGCGGCGATAGGACTTACATGAGAGGAAACTTCCATGCTGCGGATGGCATCCTCTACATTTGTATCGTTCAGGAAAGTCATGGGGCGTTGTGTTTCCGGATTTAACCGGAATGAAATATGTATATCGGGCATCGCTGTTTTTAACGCTTCGGTGTCGATGCCTCTTTCCGTAAAGAACCCTTTCTGCAGGCTATATAATGTAACAGCACGATACATGGCACCGCTATCAATATAAATGTATCCTATTTCACGTGCCAAGTCTTTGGCCATCGTGCTTTTTCCACATGATGAATAACCGTCAATGGCAATAGTTATTTTTTTCATATATAATTAATGTATAGGTGACTACTAAAAACGCTTCAAAGATAGATAAAAAGTTGGGTGTATGTCTATGAAATCGGATGAAAATAAAATGAATTAGCATATTTTTCATGTGAAAATACTTTTTATTTAAAAGATTTGTGTTACATTTGCCCTCAAGTGAGAAACACTTAATTTTAAAACACAATTTATGGAAGTTAAAAAATCGCCTAAAGCAGATCTCGAAGGTAAAAAGAGTACCTGGCTGCTTATCGGTTATGTATTTATCCTTGCTCTCATGTTTGTAGCTTTCGAATGGACTGATCGCGACAAGCAAGTGACTACGGAAACAGGTATAACCGATGTCGTATTTGAAGAAGAAATTATCCCTATTACGGAACAGGAACAAAAACAAGCTCCTCCTCCTCCCGAAGCTCCTAAGGTAGAAGAAGTGCTTCAGATCGTTGAAAACGATGCTAAAGTAGAAGAAACTGCCATTCAGGCTTCTGAAGAAACAGGTCAGGCTGTGGAAGTTAAATATGTTCCGGTAGAAGTGGAAGAAGAAGAACCTGAAGAACAGCAGATATTCCAAGTTGTAGAGGAAATGCCTGAATTCCCCGGAGGTATGGCTGAATGTTTGAAGTTCTTGGGTAAGAATATTAAATACCCCACTATTTCTCAGGAAAACGGTGTGCAAGGTAAGGTTATCGTTCAGTTTGTCGTTAATAAGGACGGTTCTATCGTTGACCCGGTAGTTGTGCGTAGTGTAGACCCCTACTTGGATAAGGAAGCACTCCGTGTAATCAAGACCATGCCGAAATGGAAACCTGGCAAACAGCGTGGTAAAGCTGTACGTGTGAAATATACAGTGCCTGTAACTTTCAAATTACAGTAATAAAATACTTTAATATCTTAATTAAGAGGCTGCCTTTAAAAAGCAGCCTCTTTTTCTAGAACCCCTTAATCAAAATAATTTATGGCTTTTTCTGCAGACCAGTTATTGGAAAAGGTAAATACTTATCTTGCTACGATGCCTTATGTGCGCGAACCAAAAGGATTGTATGCTCCTATAGAGTATGTCTTGTCATTAGGCGGTAAACGTATCCGTCCTGTTTTGATGTTGCTTTCCTATCAGCTTTACAAAGAGAATGTGGATGATATTTTGCCACAAGCGGCAGGTATAGAGACTTATCATAATTATACATTGTTGCATGATGATTTGATGGATTGTGCGGATATGCGCAGAAACAAGCCTACCGTGCATAAGGTTTGGGATGAGAATACGGCTATTCTTTCGGGGGATGCCATGCTGGTGTTGGCTTATCGGCTGATGAACAATTGTCCGGAGCGTTATTTGAAGCAAGTGATGGATATTTTCAGTCAGACTGCTTTGGAAATTTGTGAGGGACAGCAGTGGGATATGGAATTTGAAACCCGGAATGATGTTACTGTTCCCGAATATATGGAGATGATTCGTTTAAAGACATCGGTACTTTTATCTGCTGCGTTAAAAATTGGTGCTGTATTAGGGGGGCTTCGGAAGATGATGCCCGCAAATTATACGATTTCGGTATCAAAATGGGATTGGCATTCCAGTTACAGGATGATTATCTGGATGTGTATGGGGATTCGAAAGTGTTTGGAAAAATATAGGTGGAGATATTTTATGCAATAAGAAGACTTTTATGCTGATCAATGCGTTGGCTTTGGCAGATGGGATACAACGGAAGGAGTTGGAAAAATGGATAGCTTCTACTGCTTTTTGTCCGAAAGAAAAGATAAAAGCTGTAACAGCTCTTTATGATAAGATAGGCATCGGCGGAATTTGTGAAGAAAAGATTAACGCTTATTATGTCGAGGGGCTTTCGTTGTTGGAAAGTATAGCTGTGCCTTCTGAAAGAAAAGAAGAGCTGAAGTCTTTTGTTTGTCATTTAATGAATAGAAAAGTATAATATGATTGACACGCATTCTCATTTGTTTGTTGAGGAGTTTGATGAGGATTTGCCGGCTGTGATAGAACGTGCTCGGGATTCCGGAGTGTCTAAAGTCTTTATGCCCAATATTGATGACACCACGGTGGAAGCGATGTTGAATGTCTGTACGGCATATAAGGGGTATTGTTTTCCTATGATTGGATTTCATCCGACTTCTGTTGGGGCTGATTCGTTATTCCGTATTTATGAGATGAAAAAGCTGCTTTCCGGTGAACATCCTTTTGTGGCTGTAGGTGAGGTTGGAATGGATTTGTATTGGGATAAGACATATTTTGAAAGAAACAACAGAAGGCGTTGGATATACAGATTCAATGGGCATTGGAATATCATCTGCCTTTGGTGTTGCATTGCCGTGAAGCTTTTCCGGAGTTGTTTGAAGTGATGGAACCTTATAAAAAAACTGAGTTAAGCGGTATCTTTCATAGTTTTACGGGTACTCTGGAGGAAGCAGGGCAGGTTTTAGAGTATGCTCGTTTTTTCTTTGGGATCAATGGAGTCGTTACATTCAAGAAGAGTAGTCTGGCTGAGGTCTTACCTCATATTCCCTTAGGCAGAATCGTTCTTGAAACGGATTCTCCTTATTTGGCTCCTGTGCCTTTCAGGGGAAAACGGAACGAGTCTTCTTATATAAAGAATGTAGCGATGAAACTTGCCGAAATCTATGGTCTGGATTTTAAAGATGTGGATAGAATTACTGCCAATAATGCTTTAAAAGTGTTCAAAATGGCTGAATAAGTTTTTAAAGTTTATTAATTTTGATAGGTAATTTAAATATTGGCAGGGCTAATTCTACGTAAGACGAAAAAAAGAATACATTTGTAGCTGAAATCGCTTGCAGTTCCCGATTTTCTTTGTAATTTGCACCCGATTTTAAAAAAAGATAGTATTGTGTCGCCCGAAAAGGAGAGATGCTCGAGTGGTTGAAGAGGCACGCCTGGAAAGCGTGTAAACGCCAAAAGTGTTTCGCGGGTTCGAATCCCGCTCTCTCCGCATTGTAATGGAAAGCACAACAGACTGGAAGACAATTAAAACAAATAAATAACAATTAATTAATTAATCTTAAAAATTAGACACACAATGAAAAAGTTATTTGCAATTCTTGCAGTGATGGGAGTCCTTACTTTAGGATCAGTTCAGCCTGTTATGGCTCAAGACGCAGCTCCGGCTCAAACAGAACAGACTACTGAAGCAGCAGTGGTTGAAGAAGGTGGTGGTCTTCACAAAGAGTTAAAAACCAAATTTATTGAAGGTGATGCCAGCTTCATGTCATTGGTAGCTATCGCATTGGTTTTAGGTTTGGCTTTCTGTATTGAACGTATCATTTATTTGAGCTTGGCTGAAACGAATACAAAGAAGTTGATGGCTAACATTGAGGCTGCTTTGGAAAAAGGTGATGTTGAAGCTGCTAAAACTGTATGTCGCAATACTCGTGGTCCGGTCGCTTCTATTTGTTATCAAGGCTTGATGAGAATAGATGAAGGTATTGATGTAGTAGAACGTTCAGTTGTTTCTTACGGTGGAGTTCAAGCCGGTTATTTGGAAAAAGGATGTTCTTGGATTACATTGTTCATCGCAATGGCTCCGTCTTTGGGATTCTTGGGTACTGTAATCGGTATGGTTATGGCGTTCGATAAGATTCAGCAGGCTGGTGATATTTCTCCGACAGTTGTAGCTGGTGGTATGAAAGTGGCTTTGATTACTACTATCTTCGGTTTGGTTGTAGCATTGATTCTTCAGGTATTCTATAACTACATCCTTTCTAAGATTGAAGGTTTGACAAGTGAAATGGAAGACTCTTCTATCACTTTGTTGGATATGATCACTAAATATAACTTGAAATACAAAAAATAATTAGGAGATGGCTAAGTTATCATATAAAGTGTCTTACTACATAATGTACATTTGCTTTGCGCTGATTCTTGTCGTGCTGGGAATGTTCTATTTTGTAGGATACAATAATCCGGTAGGTGAATATAATGCACCTGAACATACGGAAACATTGATTTACTTAATGTATGCAATGTTTGGAATATGTGTGGCAGTAACTGTAATTGGTGCGATAGCACAATTTGGCGCTGCTTTGAGAGATAATCCTAAAAGTGCAATAAAGTCTTTGATCGGCTTGGTCTTGTTTGTGGTAGTATTGGTCGTTTCTTACGGTATGGGTTCTGACTCTCCTGTTGTTTTGGCCGATGGTAGTGCTTACACTGATACAGGTTGGTTGAAAATTACTGATATGCTGATTTACTCCATTTATTTCTTGTTTGGTGTGGCTGCAATCGGTACTTTAGTAAACTTGAGCGGTATCTTTAAAAGATAATATTATCTACATTGATTAAATAATTTAAAACGAAGTAAGTAAAATGGCAAGAAAAAAAAGAGGCGTACCTGGAATTAACTCCAGTTCAACAGCTGATATTGCCTTTATGTTGCTTATTTTCTTCCTGATAACAACATCAATGGATACTGACCGTGGCTTGGCGAGACGGCTTCCGCCTCCTCCCGAAAACAAGGATCAGAAAGATGATGATATTATTGTAAAGGAACGAAACATCCTTCAAGTCCGTCTGAATAAAGACAACCAGCTGATGTGTGGTACGGACTATATTGATGTGAAGCAATTGAAAGAAAAGGCAAAAGAGTTTATAGCCAATCCGTATGATGATGAAAATCTGCCTGAAAAGCATAGAAAGAATATTCCTTTGCTGGGTGATTGTATGATTACGGAAAATCATGTAATCTCTGTTCAGAATGACGTTGGAACTAGCTATCAAGCATATATTGATGTGCAAAATGAATTGGTTGCTGCGTATAATGAACTTCGTAATGAACTAGGTAAAGCTAAATTTGGAAAGCTTTATAATGAGTGCAACGAAGATGAACAAAAAGCTATTCGTGAATATTATCCGCAGAAGATTTCTGAAGCTGAACCTAAAAAGTATGGAGGTAAGTAATGGGAAAATTTAATAAAACAGGTAAACGTGGAATGCCTGAGTTGAATACCTCTTCATTGCCTGACCTTATCTTTACCATGTTGTTCTTCTTTATGATTGTAACAACCATGCGTGAGGTTACATTGAAGGTTCAATTTCAGGTTCCTCAAGGAACAGAATTGGAAAAGTTGGAAAAGAAGTCGTTGGTTTCCTTTATTTATATAGGTAAACCGTTGCCGGAATTCCAAAAGAAAATGGGTGCTGAAAGTCGTATTCAGTTGAATGATAAGTTTGCTGAAGTGTCAGAAGTTCAGGACTACATTTATCAGGAACGTGAGAATATGAAAGAAGAAGACCAGCCATTTATGACAGTATCCTTGAAAGTTGATAAAGATACAAAGATGGGTATTGTACAGGATGTAAAGCAGGCACTTCGTCAAGCTTACGCTTTGAAAATAAACTATTCAGCTACTCAACGCAGTAATAGTTATATAAGCATAGATAAAAAAGGAAGCTGTTTTTAACAGCTTCCTTTTTTATGTTTTCCATTCTATTTGTTATGGACGAATTTATCCGTTACCTATGGCTAGTAATAGTACGTACAATGGATTTTTTGAGGACAAACTCCTGTGGGGTGGCTCAGGGAATTGAAGAAAAAGAATGTTCAGATCTCTTGTCCGTAAACTTCTTTGTAAAGAGTCTTTTTAACTTTCTCAAAATCACTTTCCATATCTATATCCCCATAGGTCATTAAGAGCATTGGTAGGCCGCTATCTCCCTTACGGTAGGGAGGTTGTATATAGGGCTTTTTATGTAAAGTGAATTCCAAACGTTTATAGAAGTGAATACGGCGTGTGCTCATTTCATCATTAGGCTCCTCTACTTCCAATACAATTGGACCTTTTAACTGTTTTTTTATCATTTCCAGCACACGTTTTCCATACCCTCCGTTTCTGAGGCTGGGATCAATAGCGAAATGTTCGATATAGTAAAAATCTCCCATTGTCCAATAGCTGATCATACCAATGCTGTTACCGTTTTCTAAAATAATGTTGTTGCAGAACCGGGGATTATTATCAGAATATTCTCTCTGCTGTACGGTATCACGGCGTTCTTCTTGAGGGAATGCCGTATGCATTAATTTTTCCACAAAGGTATAATTAACCTCATCTTGTGTTTTTACTTGTTTAATTTCAATCATTTTATCTGTCTTTGTTTAGTCTTAAGTTATGAACCTATTTCGCAGTATAAAAGTTTATTAGTCTTTCTAATGCACGTTGGCATACCGGGCAGAATGCAGGTGCTTCGTTTATCTTCATTCTGCATTCGGTAGTAGGACGATAAAGTCCTTTTTGTGTATAGCCTGCTCCTTCATAGACACCCACCTTGGTGTATAAGTCGGCATTTTCTGTAGCTACCGGAGTAGGTATGGCAGTACCTTCCGGAATCATATCTTTCCATTTACTGTCGAAATCAATTAATGTGGTGATATTTGGCTCCCAAGGTTCCACTTCATATGGATATTGCGGGCTTGGGGCTTCGGTATATGCATATTCATCTGCTAATCCTCCAAAACTATGGCCGAATTCATGGACTACAACCGGTTGAAAATCAGGATGGTGGGCTGTGGTCAGTGTATATGAGTTATAGATGCCACCTCCTCCATAGGTGTCTGTATTGGCTAGAATAATGATATGCTCGTAAGGAATTCCAGCCAACCAATTATGAATACTTTTTACCCGACTGGTAGTGAGATACCGGTCGGAATAGAACGTGTTGAAATGTGAACTTACAGCTGTAGATTTCCATTTGCCTTGTCCCGGTATGCTGACTCCGCTGTCTTCCGAAGGGCTTGCCACAGCGACAATATTAAATTTGTCCTTCAGTTTCTTGAAAGGTTCATGACTGAACAGGGCGTCACACGCTGTCTGGGCATCTTTATAAAATATATCCATCTCTTTTCTGTATATCCTTCTGCCATGATTGCTACATCGATGCAATCTGCGGCATTTCCGTTTTGCAGAAGATAGCGATGAGGGGTAATATGGTTTGTTCCCCTCTGATGGATCAGAATATCATTGGGGATTATTTCATGTGTGAGTGAGGCATTTACTTTATGATATACATCTTTTAGAGATATGGTCACTACTGCTTCTTTTTGGGATAAGGCAAAAGAAAAGAATTCTCGAAGCCTCTTTTTATCCTACTTGCTTCTTCTTCGCTTACCCATTCTTGGAAAAGGCTAGAGAATGACGTTCGATAAATGGTTTCTCCTGTTGCTTTGTCTTTCATTGTGATTTCACCGTTGCCTGCCAAAGGAAGTTCTGCTAGATGATGCTTGCGTCCTGCCCATTGCGGAAGGCTTGACAGTTCGTCCAGATATACTTCTTGTTTTTTGGCATCTCCGGTAAAAATATAATCTGCCCGAAGTGTTTTATCTTCGAAATAATCACTGAAATTTTGAGCGTTTACAGTCATGCTGAATAAACTGCACAAGGTAAAAATAAATGTCTTTTTCATCGTCTTTGCATTTTCTGCAAAGATAGGACATTCTAATTAAATTATTGGTATTTATACAATAAAAGTTATGAATCGCACGAATATTGTCGGGAAAAGTCATATCTTTGCAGAAAATTAAACTAAAAAGAATGGGACATCATCAATTAGACAGTTTGGATGAGCAGATTTTGAGGTTGATAGCCAGTAATGCTCGTATTCCGTTTTTGGAAGTAGCCCGTGCTTGCAATGTATCCGGTGCAGCCATTCATCAGCGTATTCAGAAATTAACTAATCTGGGAATTCTTAAGGGATCTGAATATGTTATTGATCCAGAAAAGATCGGATATGAGACATGTGCATATATTGGTCTTTATCTGAAAGATCCGGAACAATTTGATTCAGTGACAGAGGCTTTGAAAAATATTCCTGAAGTCGTAGAATGTCATTTCACTACGGGACAATATGATATGTTTATCAAGATTTATGCAAAGAACAATCATCATTTGCTTAGCATAATTCATGATAAGTTGCAACCATTGGGCTTGGCTCGTTCAGAAACTATTATATCTTTTAATGAGGCTATCAAGAGACAAATGCCTATCCTCGATTTAGCTGATGAAGATTAATCGTTACTTTATCCGGCTATAATTAATAAAACTATACGGGTAGAGATGTTTTTCATCTGTCGGGTGATCTTCTCTGCCTGTTTCTTTCCATTCCTCTTTCTTTATTTCGGGAAAATAAGCATCAGCTTCCTTGGATGTGTCATCAATAAATGTGATATATAATTGTTGGGCTATATGCATTGCCTCTTTATACAAGCTTGCACCGCCTATAATAAATATTTCTTCTTCTTCTTTGCAGTGGGATAAAGCGATTTCCAATGCAGGGAAACATTCAGCTCCGGCAAAGACTGCTCCTTCCCGGCGGCTTAATACAATATTCCGGCGATTGGGAAGTGCTCCTTTGGGAAGTGATTCAAAGGTTTTGCGTCCCATGATGATAGTATGTCCGGTTGTTAAAGCTTTAAAACGTTTCAAATCGTTGGGAAGCCAATATAATAATTTATTTTCAAATCCAATGCCGTGGTTGCGTGCTATTGCTACTATAATTGAAATATTCATAGTGATGAGTGGTTAGTGGTGAATGTTTAGTGATATTAGTGGTAAGTGATGAATAAGCTTGTGCAGCCTATTCACCATAACTGCTAAACAGATACTTTACCCGCAATGTGTGGCCATGGATCATAATTCACCAATTCAAAATCTTCATATTTAAAACTGAATATATTCTTGATATCCGGGTTGATTTTCATTTGAGGTAAGGGACGGGGTTCACGGCTCAATTTGAAGTTTTACTTGTTCCAAGTGGTTGGTATAGATATGTGTGTCACCTAGTGTATGAACAAAATCACCGGTCTGTAATCCGGTAACTTGTGCTACCATTTGCAGCAACAATGCGTAGGAGGCGATATTAAAAGGTACTCCCAGGAATGTATCTGCACTGCGTTGGTAAAGTTGTAGGCTTAAACGCCCGTTGGCAACGTAGAATTGAAAAAAAGCATGGCAAGGGGGAAGATTCATGTTATTTAAATCGGCTACATTCCATGCACTGACAATGATGCGTCGTGAATCCGGATTATGCTTGATCGTTTCTATTGCTTCGGAAATTTGGTCAATAAAGCCTCCATTGTAATCTGGCCAGGAACGCCATTGATAGCCGTAGATATGTCCTAAGTCTCCGTTTGCATCGGCCCATTCATTCCAGATGCGTACCCCGTTGTCTTGCAGGTATTTCACATTGGTATCCCCTTGCAGAAACCACAGAAGTTCGTGAATGATGGATTTTAAATGCAGCTTTTTGGTGGTGACCAAAGGGAAACCCTCTTCCAAGTTGAAGCGCATTTGATGACCGAATACGCTGATGGTTCCTGTACCGGTGCGATCCTCCTTGTGAACACCTTCGGTCAGGATACGGTTTAATAGGTCTAAATATTGTTTCATGTTCGGATATTCATTTTATAGATTGCAAAAGTACACAAAATCTTTCTTTTTCCGAGCATGAACCCAGTTCTATTTAAGTTTTCACCATTTCAGGCTGCATACACGTTGTAAGCCGATGATGATAAGAACCGCAGTGGCGATAACCAGTGATTGGAAATTAGTATCACTTACCAAATAATAAGTTTTGGGAAGTAACTATGTCACTGATTGTCTGGCATAGAATTTCAAAGCCATTGAAAATATAGAATAATGCACAACAGACAATGGCGCAAGTTACACTGAGTATATCCGATAACCATTGGGCTGGTTGGGGGAGGCGGCGGATAACCCCGCGTGAAAATCCATTGTCCTCAATTTCATGTTTGTTGGCAAGCATGAAATTCTTAATTAATGTATCATCGTTTTCCATCATAACCATTCTGTTTTAAGAAAGTTGTCAATTTTGTTTTTCCGCGTGATAAATGGGACTTGATTGTTCCTGCAGGCATTCCTGTAATCACTGCAATTTTTTTCTATCGGAAGATCTTCCATAAAAAATAAGGTAGATGCAGGTTCGCTCTACCTCTTTTAATTGGCTCAATCCCCGATATATGTCCATGTGTTCACCTACTTGCCTTTGTTCTGTTTGGTAAACAGCGTCTATTTCCCAAGTTTCCAGTCCGGACGTTTCTTTTTTGCTGCGAATATAGTCATAAAATATATTATAAGCAATACGGTAAAGCCATGTGGAGAAACTGGACAAATTTTTAAATGAAGCCAAGTTGGTGTATGCTTTTATAAAAGTTTCCTGTGCCAAGTCATCGCTGAGCTCTGTATCTCCCAATGTTTGGTGCAGGAAAAAACGCCTGATGGGCGATTGGTACTTTTTGACCAAAGTATCAAACGCCCGGGTGTTTTTAAAGACCACCACTTGTGCTACCAACGCTATGTCGTTGATTTGGCTCATTTTTATTCTTCGTTGTAGGGAGTGTCTATATTGTTCTTTATGTTTTGTGTTTCTTTGGCCTCTTTGTTACGTCCCAGTTCAATATTTTCAATTTTCATTGATCTGACTCCGTTTTCATCCTGGTTTATTCGGGTAGGAGGGAAAGGATCATCTTTTTTCTTTTTGTGTGGAGTGGTAGTGTAAGCTATCAATACTTGTCCCAACCCCATACAGAAAATAAGGAATCCGATAGCTGCCAATCCTTCTTCTTCTGTCAGTACCCAAAGGAATACTCCCAAACCAATGCCTAAGAATATATTCTTGATCCCCTTTGTCATTACAGCATTTCCTTGTTCTTCGGGGTCATTGAACAGTTCGGCCGGAATGGTTCGTCCTGCTGCCAGAGCCTCTGCAGCCAGTTTGTATTTGGCTTGTTTGTTCTTGTACCTGAACCAAAGTACAATAGCTACGATAAAGAAAGGGAGTCCGCAACAGATGATGAGTGCGACAATTGCTACCGAAGTAGGAGGACCGCTATTCCAATCACCGAAATCCGAACTAATGTCATGCATGGCAGCATTCTGATCTTCATTTACATCTTGCAGGTCGCTTATAACGACTGTATCCATCCGAGTGCTGTCAAGGGCTGAAGGTACTAATTTGATTGTTTTGGCATGGGTTGCGAAGCAAGTCCCTATGAGTAAGGTCAAAATAAAAAGTAACTGTTTCATGTTTTTATATCTTTATTATTGTTTTCTGCTAGTTAGACGGAACGAATAAGGAAATAGGTTGCAAATAGACAGAAAATTTTCTGATAATCCCAAAATATCATCGTATTTTTGTAACATAAAAAGGAAGGAACATGAAATTACCATCAGAATTTGAAGCAAGAACCCTGGAATGGATGGGAGAAGAAACTTATCGCGCGTTGGAAGCGGCTTTGCAGACGGAGCCTCCTGTCAGTATTCGTGTCAATCGTACGAAGTGGAGTGGGGAAGTTGCAGGAGAACCGGTACTTTGGGCATCTGCAGGGGTTTATTTATCGCAACGGCCCACTTTTACATTCGATCCGTTGTTTCATGCTGGTTGCTATTATGTGCAAGAAGCATCTTCCATGTTTGTGGAACAGGTATTACGCACTTATATTACCGGACCTGTAGTGATGCTCGATTTGTGTGCTGCTCCCGGTGGCAAGTCTACTCATGCGCGTTCAGTTCTCCCCGTAGGTAGTTTGTTGGTGGCTAATGAGGTGATGCGTAACCGTTCTCAGGTATTGGCTGAAAATTTGATAAAGTGGGGAAATGCAGAAGTTGTGGTGACGAACAACGATCCGGCCGATTTCACTTCTTTGACAGAGGTGTTTGATGTTGTCTTGGCGGATGTGCCTTGTTCCGGTGAGGGGATGTTCCGGAAGGATCCTGTGGCTGTAGAGGAATGGAGTACGGACAATGTGCAGGTTTGTTGGCAACGTCAGCGTAGGATTTTAGCGGATATATGGCCGGCTTTGAAACCCGGTGGTCTGCTGATTTATAGTACCTGCACTTATAATAGGGAAGAGGATGAGGAAAATGTGGCTTGGATTGCTGATGAATTGGGTGCGGAGATACTGAAAGTGCCAGTGGCGTCGGAATGGGGGATAATAGGAAATTTGGCGGGACAGGATTTTCCTGTTTATCGTTTTTTGCCTCATAGAGTGAAAGGAGAAGGATTTTTCTTGGCTGTATTGAGGAAGAGTGCTGCCATTTCTCATGTTGTTCCTTGTATTCGTTGTCAGGATGACAAAGAGAAAATAACAAAAAAGAAGAGAAAAGGAGAAAAGGGGAGCTTGTCTCAGGTTGTTCCTTTTCCCAAAGAAGTAAAAAGTTGGTTAAAGCAGGCGGAGGATTTCCGGTTTGAGGTAAGAGGCACGAAGGTGATGGCCTTCCCCAATGTCCATCTTTCAGAATATGATCTGTTCCGTCAGGAATTAAAAGTTGTTCATGCGGGTGTTACTATAGGTGAGTTGAAAGGAAAAGACGTTATACCGGATCATTCGTTGGCAATGAGCACATTGCTGAATCATGATGGTTTCTCTCGTTTTGAATTGACCTATGAACAGGCTATTGCTTATTTGCGTAAAGAAGCGATCACATTGGATGCTTCTGTTCCGCGTGGTTATATACTTTTGACTTATAAAAACATTCCATTAGGATTTGCCAAGAACATTGGCAATCGGGCCAATAACCTCTATCCGCAGGAATGGCGTATCCGAAGCGGTTATTTACCCCGAAGAACTTTCTTTTGTATGCTAAAAGGAGCCATAGATTTGTTCGGGGAAGATTGTGCATATTGTTTTTTATAGACTGGCGCAATGCTTCTCCGGGTACAGACTTGTTTGTATTCTATAATATACAAATTTGTTTGGCTTCGTACAAGGAAAATGTGATTATCAGAAAGGCTTCCTGTAGGTACACCCGTTTTTCCATTCTGAGCAGCCATACGCGGTTTTTCCTTTTATAATCGTTCCTTTGCCACATAGCGGGCAGGATTTTCCCACCAATTCGTATCGGATGGGATAGTGGGAGCGGGCGTGGCTGAAGAAGCGTTTTTTCGTGAGGTCCCTGCCTTTTTTTTCGGCTGTTTGACCGTAGAGGTTGTTGCAGTTTTCGTTGCTGTTTCCTCTATTGTGGTGACGCGGCGGTTTGTATTATCACTTAAAACGCTGTATACTATTTCACTTACCATTTGCTTTAATTCATTTAGAAAAGTCGTTGCATCATAGCTTTTCTTTTCTATTTCACGTAGTTTCTTTTCCCATATTCCCGTTAATTCGGCGGATTTCAACAGTTCTTCGCGAATTAGTCCCACCAGTCTATTCCGGTAGGGGTTGCGATCAGATTTTTACGTTCTTTACGGATATAATGGCGTTTAAATAGGGTTTCAATAATGGCTGCACGTGTAGACGGACGTCCTATTCCATTTTCTTTTAATGCATCGCGTAGCTCGTCATTATCTACCAGCTTACCGGCAGTTTCCATAGCGCGTAGTAAAGTTGCTTCTGTATATGGCCGTGGGGGTTGTGTCCACTTCTCGTCCAGTTTGGGCAGATGCGGCCCGCTTTCTCCTTTCACAAAAGCGGGCAAGGAGTGTTCTTCGTCATTTTCACGGGCTTCTGCATCGGGATCGGTCATACCTTCTGGCAGATTGGTTTGTGGTTTGGCAAAGATAACGCGCCATCCGGGATCTAGAATCTGTTTTCCTGTGGCTTTGAATTCTATACTGTCAGCTTCGCCTATTACGGTAGTAGTGGCAAACTTGCAGTCGGGATAGAATACGGCAATAAAGCGGCGTGCTACCAAATCAAATACCCGTTTCTCCATTTCTGTCAGATTTACAGGAGGTTGTCCCGTAGGAATAATGGCATGGTGATCCGTTACTTTTGAATTGTCAAATACTTTTTTGGACTTGATGAGCTTTTGTCCTGCCAACGGAGCGGTAAATACTGTATATGGAGTTAGTCCCGCCAAGATATTGGGACATTTGGGATAGATGTCATCGCTTAAGAAAGTAGTATCTACACGAGGATAAGTAGTCACTTTCTTTTCATACAATGACTGGATAAGTTTTAGAGTTTCGTCAGCTGAATAAGCAAATTTTTTGTTACATTCCACCTGTAGGGAAGTCAGGTCAAAAAGACGGGGAGGTGCTTCTGTGCCTTGTTTTTTTGCTACTTCTGTCACGGTAAAAGGAACATTTTTGATACGTTCCATAAGTGCCTGCCCGGTAGCAAGATCGGTGATGGGAGGAATTCCCCTGTTCCCTTCAGCCTTTTTGGCTTTCTTGGGGTTCTCTTTAGCATCGCTTTCTTCCTGAGCCAGTTCCTCATCGCTTTTGCGGATGATGGCAGAGAATGTGGTTTCCCGGTATAAAGTAGCCAGTACCCAATATTGTTGAGGAGTGAAGTTCTCTATTTCTTGCTGACGCTTTACTATCAGTGCCAAAGTCGGAGTCTGCACCCGTCCTATCGATAGAATTTGTCTGTTTTGTCCGTACTTTAAGGTATAGAGCCGGGTGGCGTTCATGCCCAATACCCAATCGCCGATAGCACGGCTTAATCCGGCTTCGTATAAAGGTTGGAATTCTTTTTGATCTTTTAGTTTGCTGAATCCTTCGCGTATGGCTTCTTCAGTCAAGGATGAAATCCATAGACGTTTCACCGGGCAGTGTGCTCCTGCTTTCTGCATGACCCATCGTTGAATAAGTTCTCCTTCCTGGCCGGCATCACCGCAATTTATAATTTCATCGGCATTTTGCATCAGTCCTTCTATAATACGAAATTGTTTTTCAATGCCCGGATCGCTGATTAGCTTAATGCCGAAACGAGGTGGAATCATAGGAAGGCTGGACAGACTCCATGCTTTCCATGAGGGAGTGTATTCATGAGGCTCCTTCAAAGTACAGAGGTGTCCGAATGTCCAGGTAACCTGATATCCGTTTCCTTCTATATATCCGTCTTTTTTGGTTTTTGCTCCCAGTACATCCGCTATGTCACGGGCTACGGAAGGTTTTTCGGCAATACAAACTATCATATTTTTTTCGTTTCTGTTCAAATAGGATTGCAAAGGTAATAAAAACCTCGGAAGAGATTTTGTTTTGTCTTTATTAGTTCTTCTTTTATAAGAATTTAAAAGTAGGTATCGGGGGCTTTAAGGTCATTTCAGTGCAAATGGGCTGTTAGGTATGGCTTTTCTGTTATTTGCTGTTTGACGAATGTCTTTTGAACTTTTCTCTATGATTTCAGTTTCTTTTCAGAATCCTATAAGAATTTTGCATCAAAAAGAAACTATAAAACAATGTAATTATGAAAAAGAATTGGATGTTATTTTTATTTTTCGCAGCTTTTGCTGCACTAACTTTTAGTGGTTGTAGTGATGATGACAATAGTGATGTTCCTGAAAACACACATTTGGTTTCAAAAGAAGTACAGGCTGCATTTAATGCAAAATATCCGCAAGCCAAAGACGTGGAATGGGAGCTGAAAGGTGATTATGCTGTAGCAGATTTTTATTGGGATGGTGGAGAGCATTCTGCATGGTTCAATCCGTTATCGGCTGCCTGGTATATGACAGAAACAGATGTTCGTTATGAAAATCTTCCCGAACCTGTACTTGCTGCCCATAAAGCAGGCAAATATGCTGATTGGCGGGTGGATGATGTGGATAAGTTGACTCGTGAGGGAATGGAAACTCTTTATGTCATTGAGGTGGAGAAAGGAGAATCCGAGCTGGATTTGTTTTATTCGTCTACAGGCATATTGGTAAAAACTGTTGTAGATACCGGACACGAAGAAGATTATGATGATTATTTGCCGCAGCCTGATGCAAACGGCATTATAGCTATTGTCAAGCAGAAATATCCCAATGCGACAATTGTAGAAATAGAACGTGAAAAAGGTTTGCAGGAAGTTACTATTTTAGATGAAAACAAAGAGAAAGAGGTTTATTTCAATGAGCGGAACGAATGGGATGGGAACAAGCTGGGATGTACAGGTGGCAAATTTACCGGAAGCGGTAAAAAAAATCGGTTATGGAAAAAATATTCAGACTATGTGATAGATGATGCTGATTATGTGGTGACACCTGATAATGAATGGTATATACTTGATTTGGAAAACAAACAGATCGATAAAGAGCTTAAAGTAAAGATAGATAAGGACGGCGTTTGGTTGTAATTTTATTATCCCCTAGGTTATGCTAGGTAAACAGGCGGATGTTTCATAGGGCCGGACAGCTTTGGGGTTTTTAAACATTATGATTTTTGTGGCAGGCAGTTGAAGTGTGAATTTGTATTTCTGTCATACATTTTTTGTGATTTTGATGAGAGAGTAAAAGATGAATGTGGAAAAATAGATTTGTATGATATACGATATTCAGTTACATTTGCATTTTAGAATAAAAAAATAGCATGATGAAAACAGGATTAACTTATACTTCGACTGTTGTCGTTTCAAAAGAAAATGTAGCTGCCACCATGGGTAGCGGCGATTTGAATGTGTTTGCCACTCCCTCTATGGTGGCGTTGATGGAGAATGCTGCCATGAGTGCCGTGGCAGATGAGTTGCCTGAAGGTTCCACTACAGTAGGGGCCATGATGAACACTACTCATATCAAGCCCTCGGCTGTGGGAGACACGGTTTCGGCTACTGCCGTATTAAAAGAGGTGGAAGGCAGAAAACTTACTTTTGAAGTGCGGGCGCAAGATAGCAAGGGCGTGATTGGAGAAGGTACACATGTACGTTATATTGTGGACAAAGAGAAGTTTATGAGTAAATTGTCTTAATAATTATTTGAAATTATGCCACAACTGAGAGCTTCCCTTCTTTTGTGATTCTGAATATTATTTGTTCCGATAACGGGAGAATCAGAAAGAGGAATGAAGAACGTGTTTTAATAAAAAATATTTAAGGAGAGCAAAACGAATGACAATCTGAAAAAGAGTGTCATGGAGTTCTGCCCTCCTTCTTTTATTCTTGCAGCGCCAAGATATATTCGTATAACTTCTTATAAAACGGATGTTTCGTCAGCGTAGAGGCATCTCCTAATATAATCAGTTTCATGCGTGCACGTGTAATTGCTACATTCATTCGTCGCAAGTCATTTAGAAAACCAATCTGTCCCTCTTCATTTGCACGTACTAAACTGATGAGGATAACGTCTCGTTCCTGTCCCTGAAAACCATCTACCGTATTGATGGTGATAAGGTGTCGGTAAGGCTTGAAGAAAGCATCTCGTTTTATCAGTTGACGGAGATATTGTACTTGTGCTTTATAAGGAGAAATCAGTCCCACATCAATCCGTTCTTCCAGAAAACGGTCTTTACCTATTTTATTGATATAGTTGGTAAGTTGGGAAATGGAGAGTGCCGCCTCCTCTTTATTGATACGGCCGAAGCTTTCACCCACAAACTCTTCGTTGCATTCCATTCCTTCCGTATTTATCCATTCTATCGGTGTGTCATAGTCCAATATACTCCGATATTTTACTTCGGGAGCTGATTTCAGTTCACCCTGATAGAACCATTCTGAAGAGAAACGCATAATTTCATCATTCATTCTATATTGTACCTTTAACAAGGATACAGTGTCGGGTTTGTTGTCTGCAATCTCCTGCATCAGTGTCCGGTCTAATCCTCCACGAGCTGCTTCCATGCATTTAATGGTAGGAGGAAGCTGGCAATAATCACCGGCCAGAATGACACGGTCTGCTTTGCGGATGGCAATCCAGCAGGCAGGCTCTAGAGCTTGTGCGGCTTCGTCTATGAATAAGGTACTGAATTTGCGTCCTGTCAATATTCTGTTGGCGGAACTTACCAGTGTGCAGGCTATCACACGTGCTTCGCCGAACAATGCTTCGTTGATGCGAATTTCCAGTTCGGTGGCACGGTCTTTCAGTGAGTTTATTTTCTGTCGGATATTCTCACGCTCCGCTCCTTTGCGCGAACGTCCGTAGAGCTCGCGTATTGCTTTTCGGATACTCCATAATTGCGGATAATCGGGATGGCTTTCAAAACGGCGTTCATAGGTAAAAGCAAGCATTTTGTCATTGACGCGGGTGGATTACCAATACGGAGAACGGGAACGCCCCGGTCCACCAGTTTCTCGCTAATCCAATCGACAGCCATATTGCTTTGTGCGCAAACCATCACTTGATTTTCCCGGTGAAGGGTCTCGTAAATGGCTTCTACCAATGTGGTAGTCTTACCGGTTCCGGGCGGACCGTGGACTATAGCAACATCTTTGGCATGCATCACTTTATTTACTGCTTCCTCCTGCGTATTGTTTAACCAAGGGAAACGGGTGAAGCCGAAACTGAAAGTTTCCGCCTTTTGGCTGCCATGAAAAATCTCACGTAACTCTGCCAGGCGATTCCCTTTTGCCTTGAGGACTTGTCCCAACGCTTCGAACATCAACCGGTAACTGGTTTCATCAAAATAAAGCTGTACTCCCAATTGTCGCTCGGTTGCCTGTATGCTGAGCAATGCATCTGCCGAGGGGAGAACGATTACCATTCGGTCTTCGTCCACGTAGTTGACAGTTGCCGTAAAATTGAAATAATGTAATTGGCCTGATGCATTTTGCGTAAAAAAGCATACCGGACGGCCGAATTCAAATACATGTTCTATGTCTTTGTCTTCTTGCCTTTCAACTTCTACAACCAATTGGTTCAATGAGTTATAATAGCTTCTGCCTGCCGATATAGGATACCAGCACATACCCCGTTTCACTTTGTGCCCGATGCCCATTGCTTCAGTCTGTTGCCTGAAAGTCTCTTTTTCGTAATCATATTCTAATTTTAGTAACAACTCTTTGCGTTGTAGTTTGTTAATTATATTAGAAAGGGGTATATGTTGGTTCATAATGATGCTTTTTTCTATAAGAATTGCAAAGATAATAATAATCCTTTAGGTAGGACTTTATGTTTTATTTTGTTAAACGTATTATAGATAACACAAGAATTCAAATATTATTCCTATATTGCCAAAAATAAAATAAGATTTAAAACTGTAATAATTATAAATAGTAAAAGGTATGGTATATGACTTGGACATGTTAAAGGCCTTTTATGCTTCTTTCGAAAGAAGATAGGTCGGGTAAGAGCCGTGTTGCAGCGTCCGCTGACATTGGCTGAGAAAATTCTGTATACACATCTTTATGATGATGCTCAACTGAAGAATTATGAACGTGGCGAGGATTATGTGAATTTCCGTCCCGACCGCGTGGCTATGCAAGACGCGACGGCGCAAATGGCATTGTTGCAATTTATCAAATGCAGGAAAGGATTCCGCTGCCGTACCTTCTACTGTGCATTGTGACCATTTGATTCAGGCATATAAAGGAGCGGGCCCGGATATTGCAACGGCTACGGAAACCAACCGTGAGGTATACGATTTCTTACGAGATGTTTCTTCGCGTTTCGGTATCGGGTTTTGGAAACCGGGAGCAGGAATCATTCATCAGGTGGTACTCGAAAACTATGCTTTTCCCGGGGGAATGATGGTGGGGACGGATTCTCATACCCCTAATGCCGGAGGATTGGGAATGGTGGCAATCGGAGTCGGTGGTGCCGATGCTGTGGATGTAATGACCGGTATGGAATGGGAGTTAAAGATGCCGAAACTGATTGGAGTTCATTTGACCGGAAGCTTGAACGGATGGGCTTCGCCAAAGGATGTGATTCTGAAATTGGCCGGTATTCTGACCGTGAAAGGTGGAACGAATGCCATTATAGAATATTTTGGAGAAGGGACAGCTTCACTTTCGGCAACCGGTAAGGCTACTATCTGCAATATGGGTGCAGAAGTGGGGGCTACCACATCCTTGTTCCCCTATGACGACCGGATGGCTGTGTATCTGAAAGCTACCGGAAGAGAGTCTGTAGCAGAGATGGCCGGAAAAGTGGCAAATGATTTACGTGCCGATGCTGAGGTTGTTGCCAATCCTTCTGCTTTCTACGACCGTGTGATTGAAATTAATTTGTCCGAGTTGGAACCTTATATCAACGGGCCGTTTACACCGGATGCCGCAACACCTATTTCAGAGTTTGCCGAAAAGGTATTGGTTAATGGTTATCCGCGTAAGATGGAAGTCGGGCTGATAGGTTCATGTACCAATTCATCTTATCAGGATTTAAGTCGGGCTGCTTCCATTGCCCGTCAGGTAGCTGAAAAACATTTGGCTGTGGCTGCTCCTTTGATTGTCAATCCGGGTTCTGAACAGATTCGAGCCACCGCCGAGCGTGACGGGATGATTGATGCTTTCCAAAAGATTGGGGCTACTATTATGGCGAATGCTTGCGGTCCGTGCATCGGACAGTGGAAACGCCATACCGATGATCCTGTCCGCAAAAACTCGATTGTCACTTCTTTCAACCGTAATTTTGCCAAACGTGCCGATGGTAATCCGAATACACATGCATTTGTGGCTTCTCCTGAATTGGTATTGGCTCTGACTATTGCCGGTGATTTATGTTTCAATCCGTTGAAAGATACGTTGATAAATCAAGAAGGCGAGAAGGTGAAATTGAGCGTTCCCGAGGGAGATGAATTGCCGTCGGCAGGTTTCACTCAAGGTAATCCCGGTTATTTGGCTCCTGCCGGTGCACAGGTAGAAATTAAGGTGAATCCCGAATCACAGCGTTTGCAGTTATTGGCTCCGTTTCCGGCATGGGATGGAAAGGATTTTACGGATATGCCTTTACTGATTAAGGCTCAAGGTAAATGTACCACAGACCATATTTCGATGGCAGGCCCGTGGCTGCGTTTCCGTGGTCATCTGGAAAATATTTCGGATAATATGCTGATGGGGGCGGTGAACGCTTTCAATGGTGAAACGAACAAGGTGTGGAACCGATTGACAAATACCTATGAGAGTGTATCGGGCGCGGCTAAGCAGTATAAAGCGCAAGGCATCGGGTCTATGGTAGTTGCGGAGGAAAATTATGGAGAAGGTTCCAGTCGTGAACATGCCGCTATGGAGCCTCGTTTCCTGAATGTAAAGGTTATTCTGGCGAAGAGTTTTGCCCGCATCCATGAAACGAATCTGAAGAAGCAGGGAATGCTGGCGGTGACTTTTATAGACAAAGCGGACTATGACAAGATTCAAGAACATGATTTGATTACCGTCAGCGGATTGGCGGACTTTGCTCCCGGAAGAAATCTGACTGTGACTTTACACCATGAAGATGGCACTCAGGATCGTTTTGAAGTACAGCATACTTATAATGAACAGCAGATAGGTTGGTTCCGTGCCGGCTCTGCTCTAAATGCAAGATAAAAGATGAAAAAGACAGTACCTTATATTACAGGAGACGGAGTGGGAGTAGAAATCACTCCCTCCATGCAAGCCATAGTGAATGCGGCCGTGAAGAAGGCGTATGGCAATGAACATGAAATAGAATGGATGGAAGTACTGGCAGGTGAACGTGCTTTCAACGAAACAGGTTCCTGGTTGCCGGATGAGACGATGGAGGCTTTCAAGAAATATGGTGTGGGCATAAAAGGTCCGTTGACTACTCCCGTAGGAGGTGGTATCCGTTCCTTGAATGTGGCTTTGCGCCAGACGCTGGATTCTGTATGTGTGTCTGCGCCCCGTACGTTGGTTCAGCGGAGTGGTATCTCCGGTGAAAGAGCCTCAGAAGGTGGATATGCATATTTTCCGCGAAAATACGGAGGATATTTATGCAGGTATAGAATGGGAAGCAGGCACGCCGGAAGCTGAGAAGTTTTATCGTTTTTGCATGATGAAATGGGAATGGCTAAAGTGCGCTTTCCCGAATCTTCTTCATTTGGCGTGAAACCGGTGTCCAAAGAAGGAACGGAACGTCTGGTACGTGCGGCATGTAAATATGCTTTGGAGCATGGCTTGCCGTCAGTGACGTTGGTGCATAAAGGAAATATCATGAAGTTTACTGAAGGCGGCTTCAAGAAATGGGGATATGAACTGGCGGAACGTGAATTCGGAGATGCCATTGCGTCAGGCAAGTTGGTGATAAAAGACTGCATAGCCGATGCATTCTTGCAGAATACGTTATTGATTCCCGAAGAATATTCGGTGGTGGCTACCTTGAATTTGAACGGAGATTACATCTCGGATCAGTTGGCTGCCATGGTAGGCGGCATCGGAATTGCTCCCGGAGCGAACATCAATTACAATACCGGTCATGCCATTTTTGAAGCGACTCACGGTACGGCTCCCAATATTGCCGGAAAGGATGTGGTGAATCCTTGTTCATTAATCCTCTCGGCTGTCATGATGTTGGAACATTTTGGCTGGAATAAGGCGGCGGAGCTGATAGTGAATGCCTTGGAATCCAGTTTTGGCGAGGGACGTGCACACATGACCTTGCCCGTTTTATGCCCGGAGGTGTCTCGCTTGGCACGTCGGCATTTACAAAAGAAATAATAGAAAGAATAAACTCCTAAAAACTCACGGATATGAAGAAAGAATATATCATTTACAAATCTCCGAGGATATGAAGAATGCAACCCGGATTGAGAACGAATTGTTCAAGAAGTTTGATGTAAAGCGCGGATTGCGTAACGAAGATGGCACCGGTGTTTTGGTAGGGTTGACCAAGATAGGCAATGTAGTAGGGTATGAACGTATTCCCGGTGGAGGATTGAAGCCGATTCCCGGCAAACTTTTCTATCGTGGGTATGATTTGGAAGATTTGGCACATAGTATCATTAAGGAGAAACGTTTTGGTTTTGAGGAGGTGGCTTATCTGTTATTGTCCGGTCATTTGCCTGACAAGGAAGAGTTGGCGTCTTTCTGTGAGTTGATTAATGACAATACTCCGTTGGAACAGAAGACCAAAATGAATATCATTGAGTTGGAGGGAAATAACATTATGAACATTCTGGCCCGTAGCGTGCTTGAAATGTACCGTTTTGACCCGCAGGCGGATGATACTTCGCGTGATAACCTGATGCGTCAGAGTATTGACTTGATATCCAAATTCCCGACCATTATTGCATACGCTTATAACATGTTGCGCCATGCCACGTATGGTCGTTCGTTGCATATCCGTCATCCGCGTGAAAAACTGTCTATCGCAGAAAACTTCCTGTATATGTTGAAAAAGGATTATACGGAACTTGATGCGCGCACGCTTGATTTGCTGTTGGTACTTCAGGCTGAACACGGAGGTGGTAATAACTCTACTTTTACCGTCCGTGTAGTTTCGTCCAGCCGTACGGATACTTATTCGGCCATCGCCGCAGGTATCGGCTCGTTGAAAGGTCCGCTTCATGGAGGGGCAAATATCCAGGTGGCGGATATGTTCCATCATTTGCAGGAAAATATCAAGGATTGGACCAATGTGGACGAAATTGATACTTACTTTACCCGTATGTTGAATAAGGAAGCGTATGATAAGTCCGGTCTGATTTATGGTATCGGTCATGCGGTCTATACGATATCCGATCCTCGTGCCATCTTGTTGAAAGAATTGGCTCGTGATTTGGCAAAAGAAAAAGGCAAGGAAGAAGAATTTGCTTTCCTGGAATTGTTGGAAGAACGTGCCATCGCTATGTTCGGAAAGATTAAGAATAATGGCAAGACGGTGTCCAGTAATATCGATTTCTATTCAGGTTTCGTATATGAAATGATTGGTCTGCCACAGGAAATATTTACACCTTTGTTTGCGATGGCTCGTATCGTGGGGTGGTGCGCACACCGCAATGAGGAGCTGAATTTTGAAGGAAAACGCATTATTCGTCCGGCATACAAGAATGTGTTGGAAGAACTGGAATATGTGCCTTTGAAACAGAGATAACGGTTTAGAGGCGCTTTTCGGCTGCACAGGCGAAGATATGGTGCAGGAGATGAAACCTTACTTTGTTGATTTTCCGAACGTAAAGAACAACTGCCTTCGGTTTGAGGTCAGCCCTTCAGTGGAAGAAAGTGCAGGCATG
>OKWC01000006.1_pt1 | contig 31397 bp, 28 predicted proteins | sample 1606971 | NCBI WGS metagenome assembly OKWC01 (sample SAMN04414076, study PRJEB24778) | human gut metagenome | material: faecal | host: Homo sapiens
CTTCAAAACTGGCTGTGATGTCGAGAAAAACCAGTTCGTCGGCACCCTGCTCACTATAAGCACGCGCCAGTTCTACCGGGTCGCCCGCCTGGCGGAGGTTCACGAAATTGGTACCTTTCACTGTCTGCCCATCTTTAATGTCGAGGCAAGAAATGATTCTTTTTGCTAACACGGCGGTTTGAGTTATAAGTTATGAGTTATAAGTGATTAATTTTCACCTTTCAACTAACAAAGTTTTCCAGTTCTTTGAAGGTGATGCGGCCTTCGTACAGAGCCTTACCGAAAATAACGGCAGGTATGCCGACAACTTCCAAATGGCGTATATCATCGGCACAGCTTACGCCTCCACTGGCTATCAGATAGAGTTCAGGATGGTGCTCCAGTATCTCCTTATACAACGCTATCGATGGTCCTTGCAGCATTCCGTCACAACTGATATCAGTACAGATAACCTTACGGACCCCCTTCTCTACATAGTCTTTCAAGAACGGAAACAGTTCGCAGCCACTCTCATCCTTCCAACCATTGACGGCTATTTTATGCTCTTTCACATCAGCGCCAAGAATAAATTTTCTCGGAACCATACATTTGAAGCCATTTGCAGAACAATTCGGGATTCTTCACAGCAATGCTGCCACCGGTCACCATCTGCGCACCGTTCTCAAAAGCTATCACCAATCTTCATCACTCTTCACCCCACCTCCAAAATCAATAATAAGAGACGTACGCACAGCTATCTGTTCCAACGTACGGTAGTTTACCTGGTTAACCACCGGGCACGATTTCATGTCCTTACAAATACAACCGGATAAGACGTTAAAACAATTGAAATTCCAGACAGGGCTTCTGCCTGTTAATCATATGTTGGTAGAAGTTCTGAAAGGGAGGGGATGTCTATGGGTGTCGGCCTTTGACCGTCCTAGTTTCATTGTACATCTGATGGATAATATGACCAAGGATTATGCCTTGCCCGCTTTGGCGGACAGAGTAAACCGCAGTCCGGCTGTAATGGCTTTGTGTGATGACGGAGACGGTATGATGTGGATGATGCAAGAAAGAACCGGGTTGGTGTTATATGACTTGAAGCAGGATAAAGTGAAAATCTATTCGGATTTTCCCGAGCTTGTTTCGTTGTCTTTGGATAACGGACGAGAGATGACTCGAGCACGTATTAATAACGGTATTTGGGTGGCAAAAGATTTGAATAGATTGGTTTATGGTATGATCCGTAAGGGTATGGAGATGTATCTGGTGGATCTTATTGATTTGAACGGGCAGGTGGAATCGAACGCTACGGTGACCAAATTGTATGAAGACTCGCACGGAATCTTGTGGATAGGCTTGAACAAAGGACTTTGCAGTTATGATGTCCGTCAGAAAGAATTAAACAGGTTTATCCCGATGTGGGGCATGTGATGGGAATCGTGGAGAATAAGGAAGGGTTGATATGGATTTGTACTCAAGACAACGGTTTGTTTCAGACAACGGCGGATGAAAAACTTCGTTCTTTCAAATTGGACAAGAATTTCTTCTTGTCTGTCTATTGCTCCCGATTGGATTTTGTGGTTGGGAACTTGTGACGGAGGAGTCTATTCTTATGATCCTTCAGAGAATAAGTTGGTCAGTTATAATGAGGCTTGCGGTATGAACGGTAATCAGGTGAATCAAATAGTGGCTGATGCATATAATCATATTTGGATTGATACAAACCAGAAACTGATAGAATTTAATCCTCGTAACGGTTCGTTCCGCACCTATCTTACCACGGATGGTTCTATCTTGTTGCATCGCTTTCTTCCCACTGCTGTTTGTCAAGCAAAAGATGGCAATATTTATTGGGGCGGCATTCCGGGTATTTGCATGGTTACTCCATCAAACGGGTTGGAAAGAAAGGCTAGTGCAGTGAAGACCAAGATAACTGATATAAAGTTGCAAGGAGAATCATTGATATTCGGAGATAGAAAGAGTAGCAATTCCATTAACCGGATAGAATTGCATCCCGATGATCAGAATTTGGAAATTAGTTTTTCTTCTCTTAACCACCGTTATGCTTCAAAAATACGCTATGCTTATCGGTTGATAGGAGTGGACAAAGCGTGGGTATATGTGGAAGGTGGAAAAAACTCGGCTTTTTATAATCATCTGAGTAAGGGCACTTATACTTTTCAGGTGAAAGCGACGGATGAAAATGGTCTTTGGAGTAAAGAGGTAACTGAACTGACTATCCGACGCCTTCCTGCTTTTTATGAAACTTGGTGGGCGTATTTGTTCTATGTATTGATAGTGATGGGTGTATCCGGTTATAGTCTGTATCTTTATCTGAAACGCGTGGACCGTAAGAATAATGAAATGTGGGCGGACAGCAAGGAGATGATTAAAATGCGTATTTATTTGGATAGTAAGGTGAATTTGCCTGAACCTGAGTTTGTACAACTGGACAAACTTCTATTGGAGAAAGCGGTAAAAGCCGTGGAAGATAACCTTACTGAGCCTGATTTTGATGTGACAGCTCTAGCTGATGCCATGAATATGTCCCGTTCTACTTTGACCCGTAAATTGAAAGCCATAACAGGCCGAACTCCATTGGATTTTATCCGGAACATCAAGATGAAGCATGCCAGACACATGTTGGAAGATAAAGACAAAAGTGTAACAGAGGTTGCCGCTACGTTGGGGTATTTTAATCGGAAGTATTTCACCACTTGCTTTAAGGAGGAATTTGGAATGACTCCCAGTGAGTTCCAGAAATCACAACACGAAGAATAAACATCTTCCTGTCCTTTAATTGTTGCAAATAGGGGGTACAAATGCGTCAAGTTATAGCTAGAGCTATTTGTATCCCCTGTTAGCATGGTTCTTCACCTGTATTTCTATTTCCTATTTCATTCTTTTGCCACAACCTTTTACGGGGAGAAAAACACATCTTCTTCATTCATTCCCGCAGTAAAGGTATGTATAACTTTAAATTTAATATAGAATGAAACATTTGTTTTTGTTGCTTACTCTGTTAAGCTTTTCATTAACGGCCTTAGCCCAGCAAAAAGTGACGGGTAAGGTGAAAGATTCTTCCGGCGAGCCTGTCATAGGAGCCAGTGTTGTTGTAAAAGGCAATAATACCATGGGAACCATTACCGATTTTGATGGAAACTTTATGTTGGATGTTCCGGCAAAGAGTGTGTTGGTTATTTCTTATATTGGCTATGTCACTCAGGAAGTCCCGACAGCAGGAAAGAATTCATTAGAGATTGTTTTAAAGGAGGATACCAAAACCTTGGATGAAGTGGTGGTGATTGGTTACGGTACACAGCGTAAAGGTGATGTGACCAGTTCTGTAGCTAGTGTGAAAGCCGACAACTTTGTAAAAGGAGCCGTGAAAGATGTGGGACAGCTGATTCAAGGAAAAGTAGCCGGTCTGGCCATTACCAACCTAACGGTGACCCGACGGGAAGTACTCAGATACGTCTTCGTGGTACAAATACCATTGGTGGAGCTAATACAGCTCCTTTGGTATTGATTGACGGAATTCCGGGAGAACTCGGTACAGTGGCTCCCGAAGATGTGGAGAGCGTGGACGTGCTGAAGGATGGTTCTGCTGCCGCTATTTATGGTACGCGCGGTACGAATGGTGTGATTTTAATTACTACCAAACAGGCTAAAGGAGTGGATATTAACCAGGTGGAGTATAATGGCTACGTCAGTACTTCTCTTATAGCCAAAAAGTTGGATATGCTGAATGCAGATGAGTTCCGTACCCTTTATCCTGACCAGGACCATGGGGCTGATACGGATTGGATTGATGAGATTAGCCGTACACCGGTTAGCCATGTTCATAACTTGTCATTGATGGGTGGCAATTCAAAGACTAATTATATTGCCAACTTGAACTATGCCTCTCGTCAAGGGATCATGAAAAAATCGGATTTCGAAAGTTTTCAAGGACGTATTGAGGTAACCCACCGTATGTTTGATGATAAGTTGAAGTTGAAATTCGGTTTGTTTGGTAAGAAAAACCAGATGGAATCTACAACTAGTGGGGGTAGTTTCAGAGGTTGGGTATATGGCCAGGCAACTCGTAGAAACCCGACTGATCCGGTAAGAAATGAGGATGGTACATGGAATGAGAATGTGAGCAAATTCGAATACGAGAATCCGTTGGCTTTGTTGTATGAGGCTGAAGGAAATGTAAAAAAGACGCAGTTGCGTTACAATGGAAATATTGTTTATAATCCTATCAAAGATTTGACTCTTTCTGCCGTATTCTCTTATATTCGTGACAATATGAACCGTGGCTACGGTGAAACTTTGAACCATATTTCTGCTTTGCGTGATGGATTGGCTGGTTGGTCTTCGGTAGGTGCTTATACCAAGATGGAGAAGTTGATGGAACTTACTGCACAATATAACAAAGAAATCGGTGCGCATAAATTTAGTGTCTTGGGTGGTTATAGCTACAATGAAACAGACTTTGAAGAGCTTTGGATTGATAACTATGGTTTTCAGGATGATTATTTTGGCGGATGGCATAATATTGGCATTGGTTCTGCTTTGAAAGACGGTAAAGCGAATATCGGCTCAAAGAAAACTCCTACAAATTTGATCGGTTTTTTTGGGCGGGCTACCTATTCGTTCAAGAATCGTTATTTGTTGATGGGAGCTCTTCGTTATGAAGGAGCCAGCCAGTTATGGGGTACTGATAATGCATGGGGGCTTTTCCCATCTATATCTGTAGGATGGAGAATTACCGAAGAAGCATTTATGAAGAATCAGAAGATATTTGATGATTTGAAACTTCGTGTGGGATATGGTGTGACGGGTTCACAGCCTAAAGATCCTTTCCTGGGGGTGGCTATGTTGAAATACGGCTCGTATGCTTTTGTAAATGGGAATTGGGTACAGACCATTGTTCCGGCATCCAATCCGAATCCTGATTTGAAATGGGAGGAAAAGAAAGAAACCAATATTGGTTTGGACTTCGTTTCATGGGGTGGCCGTTTGTCCGGTTCTATTGATTATTATAACCGTGATGTGGATGGCTTGATATACGAATATGGAGTACCGACTCCTCCGAACTTGTATAATAAGACGATGGGCCAATGGGGGTACAATGAGAACCGTGGTGTGGAAGTGTTGGTAACTGTGGTTCCTGTTCAGAATAAAGATTTTGAATGGAGCACTACCGGAACATTCTCTTTGAACTCTAATAAGCTAATCAGTTTGTCTGGCAGCATCTTTAAGTCGGATTATGACTATTTTAATACGGGTACAGTGGAATACTCCGGTCAGGTAGCCGATTCTCACAGAGTACAGGTAGGTGAAAGCATCGGTAATTTTTATGGCTTTAAAGTAGTAGATGTGGACAGTGAAGGTCGTTGGATCTACGAAGACAGGAATGGTGAGTTGGTGAACTATAAAGATTTTACTCATGCTCCCGAAGATAAGCATGTTATTGGTAACGGTCTTCCTAAATGGTATGCGGGATGGAACAATACTCTTCGTTATAAAAACTTCGACTTGAATGTGACGATGCGTGGCGCGTTTGGTTTCCAGATAATCAATGGTGGACGTATGAATTATGAGAATGTAAAAAACAGCCGTTTTGAAAATCGTTTGAAGTCTGTGAATGACTTGGTATTTGGCAAGCATACGTTGAGTCCGGAAGTGGAACCGGAATTCAATAGCTATTATGTAGAAGATGGTGACTACTGGAAGATTGACAATATCACTTTGGGATATAGCTTCGGTCAGGTAGGTAAATATATAAAGTCACTCCGTATTTATGGTTCGGTATTGAATGCTTTGACTATAACCGGATATAAAGGTATTGATCCGGAAGTATCAACAGATGGTTTGACTCCGGGGTATGATACACGTGACAGATATCCGAGTGTGCGCTCATTTACTTTCGGCGTTAATGTGAAATTTTAATGAACTAAAAAGGAATTGAAGATGAAAACAAATATAAAATTATGGACAATGGGACTGATGACAGCCGCATTGTTGGGAAATACAGCTTGTACTGATTTACTGCATGAGAGCTATGGACAGGTAGTGTCTGAGGATTACGTACCGAAAACGGAGGAAGATGTCAGTTATCTGGTAAATGCCGCTTATATACCTTGGCGTGAAACGTTGCTGCAATGGAACGGAGTGGTTCGTGCACAGGAATTGTGTGCGGATCAAGATGTTCTTCCTGCCCGTGATGGTATTGGATGGGTAGACGGTTATATCTATAAAAGATGGCATCAGCATACTTGGACTACCGAGGATGACGGTGTGCTTCAAGGATGGGAACGTACGTACAATGGTGTGAATACCTGTAACCGTATTTTATCTCAGATAGAAGAAGGTGTGATCAGTGTGGATGGAGAAACGAAAGAAAAGTTGATTGCCGAATTGAAAGTACTGAGGGCTTCATATTATTATATTTTGATTGATTTGTATGGTAATGTGCCCATTGTGACAGATTTTAAAGATACTTCTTTGCCGCAACAGTCTACTCGTAAAGAGGTCTTTGACTTTATTGTGAAAGAAATAACGGAGAATATGGATTTGTTGTCCGAAACGCCGAGAGGTTATTATTATGGACGTTTCAATAAGTGGGCGGCTCATACATTGCTGGCCAAAATGTATTTGAATGCTGAAGTTTGGTCGGGTACTGCTCAATGGCAGAAATGTATTGACGAGTGTGATATCGTGATTAATTATGCCGAGAAGTCCGGAGAATATGCATTGGAGAATAATCAGAAGGATGTTTTTGTAACGCATAATGAGAATTCTAAAGAAATTATCTTTGCATTGCCGTTTGATGAAATTTATGTGACAGGATGGAATGATTTTGATTTTCATATGTACACTTTAGCACCTGAGAATCAAGATACTTACCAATTGACTGCACGTCCTTGGGGAGGCGTGTGCGCAGTGCCTCAGTTTATTAATTCTTTTGATGAGGATGATGCACGTTTAGAGGATAACTATATTCAAGGTCAGCAATATACCTATTCCGGTGAAATCTTGAAGCGTAGTATTGATGGAAAACCATTGATTTATACGGTAGATGTCCCCTCTATTGATCAGTCGGATGTGGATGATGGGTTCCGTTGGGGTAAATTTGAATATGCCACCGGTATAACCAACCGTTTGAGCAATGACTGGCCGTTGTTACGATATGCGGATGTATTGATGATGAAAGCGGAGTCATTGATGCGTTTGGGCAAATCGGGAGCAGGTGCTTTGGTGACTCAGGTACGTGAACGCGCCTTCAAGAATGAACCTGAAAAAGCGCAAGTTACAGACGCGGAACTGATGGGAGGAAGTGTATATGATTATGGTCGGAGAGATAGTTATAAGACAGAACATGATGGAGGAACGGATATTAAATATGGTCGTTTCCTTGATGAGCTTGGTTGGGAGTTTTGTCAGGAAGGACGCCGCCGTCAGGACATGATTCGTTTTGGCATCTTCACTACAAAAGCTTGGTTCTCTCATGATAAGAGTGATGAAACCAAAAATCTGTATCCTATTCCAAATAAAGTATTGTTGACCAATAGTAATCTGAAACAGAATCCGGGATATTCTAAATAGTATTTATTGGATGTTTTTTTAAGGATGAAAAGGTTGTTTTTTCTTTTCTACATTAAATTAGAAAGAATTATGAGTAAAAAGATTTCAATAATTTTGTTGCTCCTCTGTCTGGGATTATTTTCCCAGGCACAGAGCTATCAGAAAATATCGCAAGGAGTTAAGACTACTGTACAAGGTATGGATGTTGAAGTGGCATTTTATTCTCCATCCATTGTCCGGGTTTATAAGACACCGGAGGGAAGTTCGTATGACAAGAAGAGCCTTGTAGTAATGAAAGAGCCTGAGGAGACCTTTGTGGAGTTTGCAATGAATAAAGAGTATATTCGTTTAAAGTCGGATGTATTACAAGTAGAGGTAAATTCATCTACAGGTGGAATCAATTTCTATGATGCAACCGGAAGGGTGTTGTTAAAAGACAAGGATTATGGAACACAGTTCACCCCGTTTGATGATGCGGGTACTTTTTCTTACAATGTCCGGCAGGCTTTTTTATTAGATAAGGATGAAGTGATTTATGGATTGGGGCAACAACAGACTGGAAAAGTGAATCAGCGCAATCAAAAACTTTTTCTTCGTAACAAGAATATGAGTATCTGTATTCCTTTTATTCATTCAGTGAAAGGTTACGGACTTTATTGGGACAATTATTCCCCAACTATGTTTACGGATAATCCGCAAGAAATGTCATTCGATTCTGAAGTGGGCGATTGTGCCGACTATTATTTCATTTATGGTAGCAATGCGGACGGCGTGATAGCCGGAGTCCGTGATTTGACCGGGCAGGCTCCTCTTTATCCGCTGTGGACACTTGGATTCTGGCAGTGCCGCGAGCGTTATAAGAGTCCGGATGAACTGTGCGAAGTGGTTGATGAATACCGTGATCGGAAAGTTCCTTTGGATGGAATCATTCAGGATTGGCAGTATTGGGGATGTGATTCTAACTGGAACTCCATGAAGTTCCAGAATCCTCGCTATATTAATAAGATGGGCGACAAAGAATACATGAAATATCTTCCGAATGGTGAGAATCCGGATGCACGTTATGGTACTCCAAGAATAAAAAGCCCTCAAGAAATGATTGACTATATACACAAGCGGAATGCGCATATCATGATTTCTGTATGGGCCTCTTTTGGTCCGTGGACAGAGATGTATCATAAGATGGACAGTCTGAATGCTTTGCTTCATTTTGAGACTTGGCCGCCTAAAGCCGGAGTGAAACCTTACGATCCGTTCAATCCTGTAGCAAGAAGTATTTATTGGAATGAAATGAAAAAGAATATCTTTGATCTAGGTATGGACGGCTGGTGGTTGGATTCTACCGAACCCGATCATCTGGAGATTCAAGATAAAGATTTTGATACAAAAACTTATTTAGGTTCTTTCCGAAGAGTTCACAATGCTTTTCCTTTGATGTCCAATAAAGGTGTTTATGAGCACCAGCGTGCTACCACTTCCGACAAGCGGGTATTCTTACTTACCCGTTCTTCATTCTTGGGACAGCAGCGTTATGCTTCACATTCATGGAGTGGAGATGTCGTTTCTACTTGGGAAGTGATGCGCAAGCAACTGGCAGCTGGCCTGAATTATTCTTTGTGTGGTATTCCTTACTGGAACACTGACTTGGGAGGATTTTTTGCTTGGAAATATAATAATGATGTTAATAATATTGCTTATCATGAGTTACACGTCCGTTGGTATCAGTGGGGAGCTTTCCAACCTATCATGCGTTCTCATAATTCCAGTCCTGTTGCTGTAGAGATCTATCAGTTCGGCGATAAAGGTGATTGGGCTTATGATGCATTGGAGAAATATACCCATTTGCGTTATCGCTTATTACCTTATTTATATAGTACTACTTGGGAAGTAACAAATAAGGCAGGCAGCATTATTCGTCCTTTGGTGATGGATTTTCCGAAAGACAAGAAAGTACTTGATATGGATACGGAGTATATGTTCGGACGTAGTTTTTTAGTACGTCCGGTAACTGATTCTCTCTATACATGGCAGGATAAAAAACAGAATGGTTATCAGAAAAATATGCGGAAAATAGAGAAAACGGATGTATATTTGCCTGAGGGAAGTAACTGGTTTGATTTCTGGACTGGGGCAAAGTTGGCTGGTGGCCAAACCATACAGCGTGAAGTACCTATTGATATCATGCCTGTTTATATCCGTGCCGGTTCTATAATTCCTTGGGGACCTGCGGTGCAGTATGCCACAGAAAAAAGTTGGGATGACCTGGAGATTCGTGTTTATCCGGGTGCTAATGCAACTTTTATTCTTTATGAGGATGAGAACGATAATTACAATTATGAAAAGGGAGTTTATTCTACTATCACTTTCCGTTGGGATGATAGTAACCGTACTTTGCACATCAGCGACCGTGAAGGAAGATATCCCGGAATGTTGGAAAAGAGGAAGTTCAAAGTAGTTCTCGTAAATCATAGATCAGGAGAAGGCGATAAACCATTGAAGGGAGGAAAGATGGTGAATTATACCGGTACAGCAATTGAGGTGAAACTTTAGAATGTTCATATTGAATATCCAGCAGAATAAATAAAGAAACGATAAAATACATTATGAATTTACTTAAAACCATTTTATCCACTTCCGTTTTTGCTATAGCTTCTGTAGCTTTACATGCTCAGCTACCCGCAAAAGTAGAAAGTTTTCCAGTCAGGGATGTGCGGCTCACCGCCAGCCCTTTCAAACACGCAGAGGATATGGATATCCGTTATCTGCTGGGAATAGACCCCGACCGTCTGTTAGCTCCTTATTTGAAGGAAGCTGGTCTTTCCCCTAAAGCCGAAAATTATACCAATTGGGAAAATACAGGGCTGGACGGTCATATTGGCGGACATTATTTATCGGCCCTTTCCTATATGTATGCCGCTACGGGAAATAAGGAGATCAAGGCGCGTCTGGATTATATGATAAGTGAACTGAAACGCTGCCAGGATGCCGCCGGTGACGGTTATCTGTGTGGAGTTCCAAACGGGCGCAAAATGTGGAAAGAAATAGAGGAAGGAAACATTCGCGCGTCCGGTTTCGGATTGAACGACCGCTGGGTTCCTCTTTACAATATTCATAAAATATATGCCGGCCTTCGTGATGCAACTCTTCAGACCGATAGCCGGGAGGCAAAGGAAATGTTGGTGAAACTCACGGACTGGATGATTCGTCTGGTATCCAAGTTGAGCGATGAACAGATACAGGATATGCTGCGCAGCGAACATGGAGGGTTGAACGAAACATTTGCCGATGTGGCCGCTATCACCGGCGACAAACGCTACTTGAAACTGGCTCACCAATTTTTTCTCATCACACCGTGTTGCAGCCTTTGTTGTAGACAGGAGGATAAACTGACTGGTATGCACGCCAATACCCAAATACCGAAAGTGATAGGTTTCAAACGTATTGCCGATTTGGAAGGCAACCGGGACTGGAGCGAAGCTGCCCGCTATTTCTGGGAAACGGTGGTAAATCATTGCAGCATCACTATTGGAGGTAACAGTGTGCGTGAGCATTTTCATCCGGCTGATGACTTCAGCAGTATGCTCACCAGCGAGCAGGGGCCTGAGACTTGTAACACCTACAATATGCTCCGCCTTACAAAAATGCTGTATGAAACGAGTGCGGACGTTCATTTTATGGATTATTACGAACGGGCGCTTTATAACCATATCCTTTCCACGCAAGATCCTGTGCAAGGCGGATTTGTTTCATTTTACCCCGATGCGTGCCGGTCATTACAGGGTCTATTCGCAGCCTCAGACCAGTTTCTGGTGTTGTGTGGGATCGGGGATGGAAAATCATGCCCGTTATGGTGAAATGATTTATGGACACAAGGATAATAATCTGTATGTCAATCTTTTCATTCCGTCTACCTTGCGCTGGGGAGATACCCAAATTGAGCAACAGACGGCTTTTCCCGATGAGGAGGGGAGTACTCTTGTTATTTCTCCGGAAAAGGGAAAGAAAGAATTTACCCTTCTTTTCCGTATTCCCGAATGGACGAAGCCGGAAGCATTACGCTTGTCTGTTAATGGTAAACGGCAGAACGTAACGGTCAAAGAGGGATATGTTAGCCTGAACCGTACTTGGTCAAAAGGTGACAAAGTAAGGCTGGAACTGCCGATGCATTTGCGTGCCATTGCACTGCCGGATGGTTCTGCCAACTATTCCATCTTATACGGACCGATTGTGCTGGCCGCCCGGTTGGGCAAGCAAAATCAGGATGGCATGTTTGCCGATGACAGTCGTGGCGGACACATTGCTGCCGGACCGCGTCTGTCTTTACAAACGATGCCTGTCATTGTGGGGGATAAGAACAATCTTCTTTCTCATCTGAAAAAAGTGGAAGGTAAGCCGTTGACATTTACATTGTCCGGAGTTTATCCCGAACGCTATGAGGGTATGACTGTGGAACCGTTTTTCCGTTTATATGAGTGCCGGTATATGGTCTATTGGCCTGTGCTGTCCGTACAGGAGTTGCAGGCAAGGCAGGAACAGTTGGCAAAAGAGGAAAAGGAGCGTGCCGCATTGGATGGTATGACCGCCGATAAAGTGATTTGTGGGGAACAACAACCGGAAAGCGACCATTTCATCCGGATGGAGAATTCCCGTACGGGGGATGATGAAGGGATTCACTGGCGTGAGGCGGCCGGTTGGTTCAGTTATCGTATGAAGACGAACGGAAAGCAGGTCAATAAAGTGCGTATCCGGTTCCGTTCCGAGATTCGTAAGGATGCAAAAGTATGGATAAACGGGCAGGAAGTAGGACGATTGGCTGGTAAACCGGCTTCGGATGTATCGGTTGGGATATTTGATGTACCTGCATCTATGCAATCCAATGAGCAACTGGAGATAAAGATCGGTAAAGGAAATGAGAAAGTGACTCCGCATATTTATGAGGTGCGGCTGGTGACTGAATGATGATAGATATACAAACCGGCCATGCCTCAGTTGGCATGACCGGTTCGTCTTTTCAGATAATTCCGTTGTCTTTCAAGACCGCTTGTAACTCTTTATCAGTGATATTCTCACGCTCTGATTTATCATAAATGAAATGTAAGCCAATCTCTTTTTCTTCTTTGGATAGAGTGGCGATGAGAGTGATCACTCTTGCTCCACCTCTTTTCCCTTTTCCTTTTGATGCTATACTCATGCGTACTTTGTGTAGGCCATTGCCTAAATCAGTACCCATGTCAGGGTTCTGCATGAGTTCTGCGGCTAAAATTGTCAAGTCTTGCTTCAATGATTTATATCGCTTGGAAAGTTTCTTAACTTCTTTTTCGAAGTGGCGATATACTTTGATTTTATAGTTCATTGAGCAATTCTTCTATGGGACGGCCTTTCAGCTTTCCTTCACGCATCAGTTTGATGTCTTTGCAAGCCTCGGACAGCCCGTCCATTATTTCACTTTTGGTCATGTAGGGTTCTTCATCCTCTGCCACCATGGTAGAAACAGATTCCATTTCCTTTTTAGCATGAACAAGAGTCTTCCTTACAGACTCCAACACCTTTACATTCTTGATGTCCAGGATTTCCCGAATCAGTTCGTTTTGTATTGATTCCAATGTGATTGTACTCATGACGTTCTCCTTTCTTCTTATTATTTATCTCGTATGGCAAAGATAGCGAAAAGGTGGCATGTCTGCTTGTTTTCTGCATGAAAAATAGTTTTCATTTAGAGGTTGTACCTAAAAGAAATACCTTTTTTCATTTAGTTTTCCTATTTTTGCAGGAAACAAACCGAACAGCTAATGAAAATTCTCCATACAGCAGACTGGCATCTGGGCCAGACTTTTTATGAATACGACCGGCGGGAAGAGCATCTCCATTTTCTAGAATGGCTGAAACAGCAGATAAGACAGCATGAAATAGATGTATTGTTGATAGCAGGTGATGTATTCGACAGCCCGAACCCTTCGGCGGAATCACAACGAATGTATTATCGTTTTCTAAGAGAAGTTACGTCCGAGAACCCTTCTTTGCAAATTATCATCATTGCCGGAAATCATGACTCGGCAGCCCGTCTGGAGGCTCCCAATCCCCTGTTGGAGGATATGAATGTCACCGTTCGCGGTGTCGTGCGCCGCAATGCGGAAGGTGATATAGACTTGCAACACCTCATTGTCCCCCTTTACACAGAAGGGGGAAGTGACCGCCTATTGCCTTGCCGTTCCCTATCTGCGTCAGGGGGATTATCCTTCGGCTGAAAATTACTCAAAAGGAGTCCAAACTGCTTTATGAGCAGCTTTTCAATGAAGTGAAGGAGAAAGGACTTCCCGTTATCGCCATGGGACATCTGCAAGCCACCGGCTCGGAAATCTCGGAGGACGACCGTTCGGAACGTACCGTTATCGGAGGCTTGGAATGTGTATCCCCCCGATGCTTTTGATGAGGCTATCGCCTATACTGCATTGGGGCATCTGCATCGCTCCCAGCGTGTGTCCCATCGGGAGAATGTGCGTTATTCCGGAACTCCTATGCCCATGTCTTTTGCTGAGAGGAACAATGCTTCGGGAGTGGTCATGATAACGATAAGTGCTGAGGGTACCGGCATAGAGAGATTGGCATTTGAACCGCTAGCCGGCGTGATGAGTATTCCTCGTCAGGCCCGTCCGCTGGAAGAAGTGCTGCAAGCCATCGGCGATTTGCCCGATGGGGATGTCACGTTGCGGTCACCCTATCTGGAAATAAAGATTTTGATGACCGAGCCGGAACCTTCTTATAAGTATAAGATAGAGGAAGCGTTGAAAGGAAAAGCGGTCCGCCTGGCACGCATCGCCGCTATGCTTCCACAAAAAAAGGCAAGCGGCATTGTCGCCACTTCCTACGAGGAGTTGCAAACCATCCGTCCGCTGGATATGGCACTGGATGTCTTTAAACGGAAATATGGAGGGACGGAGATGCCCGATACCATGAAACAATTGCTGGAAAGTGTAATCAAGGAGGCAGGAGTATGAAAATAGTAGCGATAAGAGGAAAGAATCTGGCTTCATTGGAAGGTGAATTTATGATAGACTTTACCGTCGAACCTTTGTGCTCGGCAGGTATATTCGCCATTACAGGCAGTACCGGAGCCGGAAAGTCAACCTTGCTGGATGCTTTGTGTCTGGCTTTGTTTGACTGTACACCACGTATGAACAAGGCGAAAGAGAATAACGTCTCTGTCATGGATGTTGCCGACAGAGGAATTGCACAGAACGATAGCCGTTCCATCCTTCGCCGGGGTACTGCCGAGGGGTACTCGGAAGTGGATTTCGTCGCTTTGACAGGAGAGGTGTTCCGTTCACGCTGGACGGTGCGACGTTCGCGTGGGAAGGTTAGCGGTTCCTTGCAAAAAGTGGAAATGACGTTGACCAACCTTACCTCCGGAGTGGAACAGCAAGGAACAAAGACCGAATTATTATCCCGCATCAGTGAACTGATCGGACTCTCTTTCGAACAGTTCAACCGCTCTGTGTTGCTGGCTCAAGGAGATTTTGCTACCTTCCTGAAGGCTCGTCAGCCTGATAAAGCCGAAATCTTGGAAAAACTGACCGGAACGGAAATTTACTCGCGTATCTCTGCTTCTATTTATGAACGCACCAAGCGGGCGGAAAGTGAATATAAATTATTGCAGGAACGTATCAAAGGCATTGAGTTGCTGACAGATGAGCAATTACAGCAACTTTCGGCTGAAAAGGAAGAATTACAAGTCCGCTTGTCCGTTTCGAAGAAGAAAGAGGAGGCGTTGTCCGGCAAGTTGAAATGGCTGGAAGAAGAAGGACGCTTGAATACAGGATGCATACAGGCGGAAGAATCACTTTCCGGCATCAGAAAAGAAATAGAAGCCGCCCGTCCACGTTATGAACTGTTGGCCCGTATAGAGCAGGTTCAGGATATCCGCGATGTGTATATGGAACAGCGTAACGCCCGGAAGCAGATAGATGCCGGTCGTTCCCGGTTAGGCGAAATAGAGGTTGCCATCCGGCAGAATGCGGCTTTACAGACTTCCGCGAACGTGCACTGGGAAGCCGCTCAGAAAGAACTGGCGGAATTTAAGGCCTATTTGTCACAGCAAGAACCGCAATTGGATAAAGCCAGAGCATTGGATGTGCAGTTGGTGGAAAATAGAAAGCAATTAGCGGAAAGTCAGAAAGAAGCGGCTTTGGCATTGCAGGCTAAAGATAATCTGTGTCAATCCGTTTGTAAGACAGAGAAGGATATAAGTTTGTTGATGGAGAAGCAAACCGCCTTGCAAACCTGGTTTGAACGATATACCGCTTATTCCCAATTGATTCCTGCCGTTGAACTGATTACCAGCTTGCTTACCAATCTGGAAATGGCAAGGGCGCAAAGCGTATCGAACCGTCAACTGCTGGATAAAGTAAAGAAAGCGAGTGAAGCGGAGGAACAGCGGTTGAAATCGGTACAACAGGAAGCCGAGCGTCTGAACCGACTGTTGCCGGCAGAGGTGCTGTTGCTTCGTGAGCAGTTGGAGGAAGGAAAGCCATGCCCGGTCTGCGGGAGTTTCCATCATCCGATGAGGGAACAGACCAATGTCCAATCCTTGCAGGAAGAGGAACTGAACCGTGCGAAAGAACAGGTTGCTAAAGAAACGGAACAACTGAAAAACACGCTGAATGCCCGCCAACTGGAGATGGCCCGTCTTTCCGCATTGATTGAAAATTATGTGGCGCAAGTTGATGATACGCTGAAAAAAGTAGAAACATACGTATCCATTATCCCCAATTGGAAAGATTTGTTGGAGCAGGGCACATTGAAACATTATGTCCAGCAATTCGGCAGGCAATGGAATGCCCGTTTGCAAGAGCAGACCGAAATAAAAGAGGCTCTTACCTCAAAATCAGCCCAAAGAGATAGTTTGAAAAAAGAAGAAGCCAATGCCATTGGTTTGTACGAAGAAAAGAAACAAAAAGAAGAAAGACAGCAGGCAGAATTGAACGAACGTGCTCGTCTGCGGTCTTCCCTGCTGAATGGTGAATCCACCGAAACAGTGGTTGCAACCCATGCAAGACGGCAAAAGGAACTGGAACAACAACTGGAAAAAGCCATGAACTTGCATCATTCTTTAACTGTGCAGGCGGAATCTTACAAAGGACAGACCGCACAGTTGGAAAAGGAATTAGTCCGTCTGACTGCTGTCTTGCAACAAGACGAACTGAAAATAAACGAGTGGCTCACTCTTCAAAAGGAAACGTATGCCGAGTTGGAACAATTGCTTTCCAAAGACAAAAACTGGATACTGGCTGAGAAACAAGCGTTGGGCACACTGAAAGAGAAGGAAACCACTCTTCAGGCGGTCCTTGCGGAGCGAAGGCAGAAAAGGGAGGAGCATCAGCAAGCTCCTCTGAAACCGGATACCACGGAAAACAAGGAGTCGCTGATTGAAACATTGACTGCCTGCACTGCTGCCAAAGAAATGGAAACCGGACGTTTGGCCCAAATAGAGGTGACGATACAGAACCATATAAAAGGTAAGGAACGCATAGCTGGCATCGAGAAAGAGTTGGAGGAAAAAAACTCTATCTACGAGAATTGGGCGAAACTGAACGAACTGTTCGGTTCCCAGACTGGCGCCAAGTTTAAGGAAATAGCCCAAGGTTATACGCTTGATGTCCTTTTGCTTTATGCCAACAGGCATTTGCAAGACCTTGCCCCCCGTTACGAACTGCAACGCATCCCTGATACGCTGGCCTTGCAGATTGTGGATCTTGATATGATGGGTGAGGTGCGTAGTGTCCATTCCCTTTCGGGCGGGGAATCTTTCTTGGTATCTCTCGCCTTGGCATTGGGCTTGTCTTCCTTGTCCTCCAACCGGATGAATGTGGAATCGTTGTTTATTGACGAAGGTTTCGGATCGCTGGATATGGACACTCTGCGCATTGCGATGGATGCTTTGGAGCGGTTGCAGATGCAAGGGCGTAAGATAGGGGTGATTTCCCATGTGGCGGAGATGATGGAACGTATCCCTGCGCAGGTGCAGGTGGTGAAGACCGGAAGCGGAAGGAGCAAGGTGCAGGTGATGGGACCAATATAAGGATTGTACTCCATTACAGATGACAATAAAATAAAAAAGTGACGGACTATGAAAAAAACATTAATTGGATTATTGGGCTCGACAGTTATATGCGTACTGTTTCTTGCAGGTTGTATTGATGAACATTACGGGGAGGATAGCAATACCATTGTTACCAATCTGACCGGTTATGCATGGGAGAGAACATTTCAGATACGTACTGAGGATGGCAGGAATGCGGAAGTCTGTGAACATTATGAGTTCGGGCTGAATGGTAAGGCTTCCTGTAAATCACGGACGACGTGTGATGGCGAGGAAGTGGAAGAGCATGTACATTATTTCCGATATGATTTTATCACTCCCAATAACAGATATCTTCTTCTGGATTACTGCTACTGGCAGATTGACAGGATCAGTTCTTCAGTATTGAGCATATATGAAACCTTTGAGAATCCTGTGGTTGTGATGGGGCAGACCAGGGAATATAAGAGTTTCTCGGCTGTCCCGTTGGGGGATGACTGATGCGCTATGTCTGATGTGTTTTTAGGAACAGAGGCGTTACAGGCATAAGTGAGGGAAAAATATGATTTTTGTCTCCATATTGAATACTGTTTTTACTTATTACTTATGAGAATCGGACCGGTGTTTTTGATGGGATTTTGTATTAATGTTATAACTGTACGATTACACCGGAAATTCCATATCAAAGACAAGGACGTTTTTTAAAAAGATCAAGAGCTTTTTAAAAAAGAACAGGAGCTTTTTCAAAAACAACAGGATGTTTTTGATGCTTTTCTACTCGTATTGCATAACATGGCAAAATACCTTGTTTTTCTTTCAGAAGTTTCAGCTTCTCCGCAAACGTCCTGTTCATCGGCTTTTCGGCTGAAGGATATACACGATAAAATCCTTCAGCCGAAAAAGATCTTTCAGCGTGACAGGGTAAGCGATGTCGTATTGGTTGGTTTTCTATCGGTATTCGGATTTACCTTTATACATTTATTGACTACGGCTGAAAAGAAAAGAACTACGCGGTTGAAGGATCTCGGTGCATCAATCTGTCAGCCGGAATGCCGATGAACAGGACGTTTGCGGAGAGGCTGAAACTTCTGAAGGATTTTGGGGCATTCTTCAAGAGAGGGGTATTTCTCTTCAAAAGATGGATACGCATATCAAAAAGAAGGTGGAAAGACTTTGAAAACTTGTCGCAAGATGTCGCAATTCTTGTAGCAAGTTTTTCGGAATCTTGTAGCAGGATTTGCAGATTCTTGGTATAGGAATATCTTGTTTGATTTTATAGCTGTCCGGTAAAAATGCCGAAGTTCCCCCAAAAAGGTCTAGCTTTGGGATAAACAGATTCGGTTTTAATGGTAAACAAATATGATTGTATCATTCCACAAACATGTAGCTTGTTTGCGATATATATTCCGATAATTTTAGTATATTTTGTAGAATGTGTCTGTGCAAATTAGACGTAGCATTTACCGTCTGTGAAAAGTGGGATACTTATTATTGAACCTGAATCCGAATCCCAGCATCAGATAGTTGGGATCATGGAAATCCTGTAAATTATATCCGATATGAAGGAATGAGTTGCGCGTAACTTCTATCTTCAGTGCCAATATCTGGTAGAAAGATTTTAAATCTCCGCCTGCATGAATCACATTTGTACCCAATCCTATTCCTACTGTGAAGTAAGGCATCACGTACTCGGCACGTCCCGAAACTCCCAGTGCCAGTTGTTTGCCGGCAGACGGCTTGAGGAGCTCATCGCCGTATCCGTCCGGGCTATACACATTCGCACTGCCGTCATAAACCCCGTCTAATGAAATACCCGCACGGAATTTATATCCGAAATTATACATTGCGCGAAATTAAATCCCAGTACCGGATAAGTTTCAGGAGAAGCAACCATTTGCCCCTCTCCAATCGTTACTCCTTTTCTGCGCCATGAACCGAACAATACCAGGTCATAACTGATATGACGGGGAAATTTAGGTACGGGTGATTGATACAAGGGCTTTGCAAAACATTCTTCTTTTCTATTGATATTGTAAACCAATCCTACCTTTAGTCCGATGGAATTGAGTCCCGCATTCGGGAATTTGGTATTACCGTTAGAGAAATGCGTTACTGCCACACCTGTTGTGAAATCAAATTTGGGAGAAAGCATCCAGTTGAAATAGAAGTTTGTATTCAGATAGGCGTTTACTTTCGAACCTATCACTTTATTATATGGATTCAAATCGCTGTGGTATGGTTTCCAGCCAAATGAAGCGCCGAAATTCCATTCATAGTTTAATGACAATCGTTGGTTGAAACGGGCGATACGCGCTCCTTGAAATAAATAGACAGTAAGCGGGTTGCCCAATTGCGGCTTCTCATACATATTGTAGTAGCCCACGCCAATACCTTGGTAGGCCCCTCTGTAAATACGGTCGTTATAGGTGTTCGGATGAAACTGGAATGAGTACTTCAAGTGAAGCGACAGGGAATTCTCTATGGGTTTCCAATTCAGATTTTCTCCTCTGAAAAAGGAACTGGTGGGGAAAATATATCCGGGACGTGCCTCAATGCCGATACGGTGGATAAAATGACGTTTCAATGACAGGGAATCTACATAAAGCCGGTCGGGGATGTTGGTTTTGTCTGAAATGGAAACCGCTGTTGTGTCTATAGGGTTTCCCTCTGTATATTGATTGATTGTGTCTTTAGCAAAGGTCATGTTACTTAAGAACAGTAATGCATCCAGAAGTATCACGAGTTTCCATTTTTGTATTGTGCCTTTCATATGCCGTGTAATGTTTTTGTGCGTTTTACCGATCTATCGGTATGGTCTGATTTTTTTATTTGTGGCACAAATATAATCATAGTATTTGAAAAAAGAAATTTGTTAGATATAAAAAGGTTTTGTATAACCTTGATAACCACTATTTAAACTATTTTGAGGATGGATTGTAATGTCATCCTCTACCATCGGCTCCCCACATCATTTTATTGCGGAGTGTGTTGAAAAAGATATGGCTGTTTCGTTTTACTACATTTATTTTATAGTCGGCTTTGCGGATAGTGAGCCGGCTTCCTTCACGGCAAGTTTCGCTACGTCCGTCGATGGCAATCAGGAAATTGTGGCTGCGGCTCTCTATATCCAATGTGATTTCCCAGTCGTCGTTGATGACAATGGGGCGTACATTCAGGCTATGCGGTGCTACCGGAGTGATGGCGATGGTGTTGCTGTGTGGCACGATGACAGGTCCCCCGATGCTTAGCGAATAGGCTGTAGAACCGGTAGGAGTGGCAATGACCAGCCCGTCCGCCTGGTAGGTGGTGAGATAGGCTCCATTGATGGCTGTGTGGATGGAAATCATGGAAGAACTGTCACGCTTCAGTACCGCTATCTCATTCAGGCCGAAAGGGTAACCTTTCAGTTCCTGTTCTTTGCAGGATACTTGCAATACGCTGCGGTCTTCTATCCGGTAGTTTCCATTGTAGATGTCATTGAATGTGTCTTCCATCTCTTCAGGAGAAACATCAGCCAGAAAACCTAATCGTCCGGTGTTGATACCTAGTATGGGAATGTTGCGTGAACCCACACGGCTGGCGGCTTTCAGGAAAGTGCCGTCGCCTCCGATACTTAGTATCATGTCGGCTTCAAAATTATTTCCATCGAAAACACCGGCGTGACGGATGCTTATCTTGAGGTCGTCCGTCAGAAACTCGTAGAACTCCCGGCAGATGTGAACTTCAGCGTTATGTTGTGATAGAATGGATAGCAAACGTTCCACATGAGCCGATTTCTTGGCTTGATAAGTGTTTCCGAAAAGGGCGAATTTCATTGGGCGTATATTCATTAGTTAATTTTATAAATCTTTTGTTTGTCAAAATGGACCAGGTTTTAATAAAACCTGCTAACTTTGCACATCAGAACTGCAAAGATAATAATATATTGCCAAGATGACAAAGTTAAGTGTAAATATAAACAAGGTAGCCACCTTGCGTAATGCCCGGGGAGGCAACAATCCGGACGTGGTGAAAGTAGCCTTGGACTGTGAGGCGTTTGGTGCGGAAGGTATCACTGTACATCCCCGTCCCGATGAACGGCATATCCGCCGCAGCGATGTGTATGAACTTCGTCCGCTGCTTACCACAGAGTTTAACATTGAAGGGTATCCCTCACCGGAGTTCGTTGATCTGGTGCTGAAAGTGAAACCTCATCAAGTAACGTTGGTGCCCGATGCGCCCGATCAGATTACGTCTAATGCCGGATGGGATACCAAGACCAATCTTTCTTTCCTTACCGAACTGATGGATACGTTCGGCCAGGCAGGTATCCGCACCTCTATCTTTGTCGGTACGGACAAGGAGATGATAGAATATGCCGCCAAAGCGGGAGCCGACCGGGTGGAACTTTATACGGAACCATACGCTACGATGTACCCTCGGAATCCCGAAGCGGCCATTGCTCCTTTTATAGAAGCGGCGAAGGTGACACGTAGCCTGGGAATGGGGCTGAATGCAGGTCATGACCTTAGTCTGGTGAATCTGAAATATATGCATACGCATATTCCTTGGCTGGACGAGGTGTCTATCGGTCATGCATTGATAAGCGATGCGCTTTATATGGGATTAAAACAAACTATTGAAGAATATAAAAATTGTCTTCGTTCATGATGAATATCACTTTACTGGCTGCACAGGCGGCTTTGGCGGATACCCTTGCCGGGGGTAATCCCGTATTGACTCCCGTTTCAGAGGAGGCTCGGATGAATCTTTGGGATATGGCGATGAAAGGTGGATGGATCATGCTTGTGCTGGCATTGTTGTCTGTCGTCTGTTTTTATATTTTCTTTGAACGCATGGCGGTTATCCGCAAGGCGGGGAAGGATGATCCTTTGTTTATGGAACGTATTCGTGATTATATCCGCACGGGTGAGATAAAGTCGGCTATAAACTATTGCCGCATCACCAATACTCCTTCTGCCCGTATGATTGAGAAAGGTATTACCCGTATGGGACGTCCTGTTGCCGATGTGCAGGCTGCTATCGAAAATTCCGGCAATATAGAAGTGGCAAAACTGGAGAACGGACTGCCTGTTGTGGCGACTATTGCCGGCGGTGCTCCGATGATTGGTTTCCTTGGTACTGTAACCGGTATGGTACAGGCTTTTTGGGAAATGTCCAATGCCGGGAACAACATTGATATCACGTTGCTTTCAGGAGGTATTTATGAAGCGATGATTACTACTGTGGGTGGTCTGGTTGTGGGTATTGCGGCTATGTTTGCCTATAATTATCTGGTAACCCGTGTGGACAAGGTGGTAAGTCAAATGGAAGCGCGTACCATGGACTTCATGGATTTACTGAACGAACCCGTTCAAAAGTAATAGCGTATGGCACTGAAAAGAAGACATAAAATATCACCTAACTTCAGTATGGCGTCTATGACAGACATCATATTCCTGTTGCTGATATTCTTCATGATTACCTCTACCATGGTGTCGCCCAATGCTATCAAGGTATTGCTTCCGCAAGGCAGGCAGCAGACTTCGGCAAAGCCGCTTACGAGGGTAATCATTGACAAGAACCTGAACTTCTATACTGCTTTCGGCAATGAGGATGAAATGCCGATAGACTTGGAAGAACTGCCCGCATTCCTGCAAAGGTGTGCCGAGAAGGAACCCGATATGTATGTGGCTCTTTATGCGGATGAGGCTGTGCCTTACCGCGAAATAGTAAGGGTACTGAATATTGCTAATGAAAATCACTTCAAGATGGTGTTGGCTACACGTCCGCCTGAGAAGAAACGTTAAGCTGTAAGCATGAAGAAAAATAAGATAACAGGACTGATTGGTACGGCTGTACTGCATATACTTCTCCTTATCCTGCTGCTGGTGATTGCTATCCGCCGTCCGCAGGTTCAGGAAGAGGGGGGTGTTCCTGTTATGCTGGGAAATACAGAACTTTCTCAAGGAAATGCCGACCCTTATACGCTGACGGATATAGATATAATGAATGAGCCTGAGGCTCCGGCTCCCGATGTATCTGAACCGGAAACGGTTCCTCCCGTTGAAACGAAAGAGGAAATCATCACGCAGACAGAAGAGGAAACGGTGGCAGTCCCTAAAAAGGAACCTAAAAAAGAAAAACCCAAGAAGGAAACTCCTAAAAAGGACGTACCGAAAAAGGAGGCGGTGAAGCCGAAAGAGAAGACTGAGGCCGAGAAACGCGCTGAAGCAGAAAAAGCGGCGGCTGAGAAGAAAGCGGCTGCCGAAAGGGCGGCAGCGGAAGCGGCGGCGAAGAAGATAGCCGGTGCTTTTGGCAAGGGAACTCAAATGGGAAATAAAGGAACCGGTACCACAGGCTCCGGTCTGGAGGGCAGTCCGACGGGAAACTCTTCGGAAGGGAAGTCCGGCGGAGTGGGCGGTTACGGAACATTTGACCTCAACGGACGTTCTTTGGGTAGTGGCGGTTTGCCGATGCCTGTCTATAATGTGCAGGATGAGGGACGGGTGGTAGTGACTATTACCGTAAATCCCGCAGGACAGGTGATAAGTACCAGTATCAACAAACGTACCAATACAGTAAACGCTTCGTTGCGGAAGGCGGCGGAAGAGGCCGCCCGTAAAGCACGCTTTAACCAAGTGGACGGAGTGAATAACCAGACAGGTACTATTACATATTACTTTAAACTGAAGTAGCTTATGAAAACAATTTATGTATTTTTGGCAGAAGGCTTCGAGGAAGTGGAGGCGCTGACCCCGGTAGATGTGTTGAGACGTGCAGGTTTGCCTGTGAAGACTGTTTCCGTAACAGGTGTGCTGACCGTAAACGGTGCGCATGGTGTTCCGGTAGTAGCCGATATGGTGTTTGAAGAAGTAAAAGAAGGGGATGCGGAGATGATTGTATTGCCTGGTGGTCTGCCCGGAGCGACAAATCTGGATGCTCACGAAGGTTTGGGCAAGTTGATTATGACATTTGCTGAAGCCGGACGTCCGTTGTCTGCCATCTGTGCCGCTCCGTTGGTATATGGAAAGCGTGGTTTGTTGAAAGGTAAGAAAGTAACTTGCTATCCGGGATTCGAAAAGTATCTGGAAGGTGCTGAGTATACGGCCGCTTTGGTAGAGAAAGACGGTAATTTTATTACCGGTAAAGGCCCCGGTGCCGCTATGGCATTCTCATTTGCCATTGCCGAGAAATATGTCGGTGCGGAAAAGGTGACAGAATTGAAGCAAGGGATGATGATTGCAGAATGAACAGGCATGTCATTATAGTTGCAGGAGGCAAAGGGTTGCGTATGGAGGGATATTCCCAAACAGTTTTTGCCTGTAGGGGGCAAACCTGTGTTGATGCGTACCATAGAGGCTTTTTACGCTTTTGATTCTTCTATGCATATTATATTAGTTCTTCCGGTGAGCCAGCAGGCTTACTGGAAAGATCTTTGTGAAACGTATCATTTTGCTTTGCGTCATGATATTGCCAATGGGGGCGAGACTCGTTTCCATTCTGTAAAGAATGGATTGGCATACGTGAAGGGAGAAGGCTTGGTAGGTGTTCATGATGGCGTGCGTCCTTTTGTTTCCCGGGAAGTGATAGCCGGATGTTATGAGGCAGCGCAGACTAAGCAAGCGGTTATTCCTGTAATTGATGTGGTGGAAACCGTGCGTCATCTTACGAAGCCGGGAAGTGAAACGGTTCCGCGTAATGACTATAAACTGGTTCAGACTCCTCAGGTCTTTTGAAGTGCAGTTATTGAAAGAAGGCATATCAACAGGAATATACGGATGCCTTTACTGATGATGCTTCTGTAGTGGAGGCGATGGGCAGGGAGGTCTGTTTGGTGCAGGGAAATAGAGAAAATATTAAATTAACCACCCCTTTTGATTTGAAAATAGCGGAAGTCTTAATTTGAAATGTTCGATATCACTACGCGTGACATAAAATATTTGCAAGGAGTAGGCCCGCAGCGTGCAACCGTCTTGAACAAGGAATTGAATCTTTTTTCCTTGCATGATTTGTTGTACTATTTTCCATATAAATATGTAGACCGCAGCCGCCTTTATTATATCCATGAAATAGACGGAAATATGCCTTATATCCAGTTGAAAGGCGAAATCCTCAGTTTTGAGACTTTGGGTGAGGGAAGACAGCGCAGACTTGTCGGTCATTTTTCTGATGGTACGGGCATCATTGATTTAGTCTGGTTTCAAGGAATTAAATATCTGCTAGAGCATTATAAGACCAGGACAGAGTATATTGTCTTTGGTAAACCGACCGTATTCAATGGCCGTATCAATGTGGCTCATCCCGATATGGACCCTTCAGGCGAACTTACCTTATCTACGATGGGGTTGCAGCCTTATTATAACACAACGGAAAGGATGAAGCGCGGTTTCTTGAACTCTCATGGGCTGGAGAAGTTGATGAAGAATGCGCTTGCCCTGCTACAGGAACCTCTTGCTGAAACATTGCCCCCTCGGTTAGTGGAGGAGCATCATTTAATGTCTTTGGATGAGGCCATCCGTAATATTCATTTCCCCAAGAATCCCGAATTGCTGCGGAAGGCCCAATATCGTTTGAAGTTTGAAGAGTTGTTCTATGTGCAGCTCAATATTCTACGTTACAGTAAAGACAGGCAGCGTAAATATCAGGGCCTGCGTTTTGAACGGGTGGGTGAGATCTTTAATACTTTTTATTCACAGAATCTTCCTTTTGAACTGACCGGAGCGCAAAAACGGGTGATAAAGGAGATAAGAAAAGATATGGGAAGCGGACGGCAGATGAACCGTTTGCTGCAAGGTGACGTAGGAAGTGGGAAAACATTGGTGGCCTTGATGTCCATGCTTATCGCACTGGATAATGGCTATCAGGCATGTATGATGGCTCCTACAGAGATTCTTGCCGCCCAACATTATGAAACCATTCGGAAATTCCTGTTTGGCATGGATGTGCGCGTGGAACTTTTAATGGGATCTGTCAAAGGAAAGAAGCGTGAGAAGATATTGAAGGATTTGCTGACGGGGGATGTTCAGATTCTTATAGGCACGCATGCCGTTTTGGAAGATACTGTGGGTTTTTCTTCTTTAGGAATGGTGATTATAGACGAGCAACATCGTTTCGGAGTGGCTCAGCGTGCCAAGTTATGGAGCAAGAATGTTTGTCCGCCTCATGTGCTGGTCATGACGGCTACCCCTATTCCCCGTACCTTGGCTATGACACTGTATGGTGATCTTGATGTATCAGTTATTGACGAATTGCCGCCGGGCCGTAAACCCATCCAGACTATCCATCAGTTTGACAATCGCCGTGCCAGTCTTTATGCTTCCATTCGCAAACAGATAGAAGAAGGGCGGCAAATCTATATTGTTTATCCTTTGATAAAGGAGAGTGAAAAAAATGGATATCAAGAATCTGGAAGAGGGGTATGAACTGATTTGTGCGGAATTTCCCGATTGCCAGGTCAGCAAGGTGCATGGTAAGATGAAACCGGCGGAGAAGGATGCTGAGATGCAGCGTTTTGTCAGTGGTGAAACCCAGATTATGGTGGCCACTACAGTGATTGAGGTCGGGGTGAATGTCCCGAATGCCTCGGTGATGGTCATTGAAAACGCCGAACGTTTCGGACTTTCACAATTGCATCAGTTGCGTGGGCGTGTGGGACGTGGAGCTGATCAGTCTTATTGTATTTTGGTCACCACTTACAAACTGACCGAAGAAACTCGCAAGCGGCTTGAAATAATGGTACAGACCAATGATGGTTTCGAGATAGCGGAAGCCGATTTGAAGTTGCGCGGTCCCGGTGACTTGGAGGGAACCCAGCAGAGTGGTGTCGCTTTTGACTTGAAGATAGCCGATATTGCCCGTGACGGTCAATTATTGCAATATGTCCGTGATGTGGCAAATCGTATTGTAGATGAAGACCCTGCAGGAACTCATCCGGAAAATGCTATTCTTTGGCAGCAATTGCAAGCATTGCGTAAAACAAATATAAATTGGGCGGCTATCTCTTAGTTTATGTTACTGCATTGTTAAAAGCAAGGATATATGTTGCATAACATGTTTGTAGCGTTTCCCCTTTATTTATAGAGGTTTCTGAACATTTTATCGAAGCATTGTATATAACTTACATACAAAAAGAGTTAAAGAAGTTCCTTCTTTCTCAAGGAAAATCTTTATCTTTGGAAGAATTTTTGGAAAAAGCACAGTATAAACCTTAAATGAACCCAATATTATGATGGAAAAAACGCTGGTTATTTTGAAACCTTGCACTCTGCAGAGGGGCTTGGTGGGTGAGATTATTAATAGATTTGAAAGAAAAGGCCTGCGTTTAGCCGGAATGAAAATGGTTCAATTGACGGATGAAGTGCTTAGCGAACATTACGCTCATTTGAGTTCAAAGCCGTTCTTTCAGCGAGTGAAAGATGCAATGATGGTTTGTCCTGTTATTGTATGCTGCTTTGAAGGTGTGGACGCTGTCCAAGTAGTGAGAACATTAACCGGTCCTACTAACGGACGTCTGGCGGCTCCCGGTACTATCCGTGGAGATTACAGCATGAGCTTTCAGGAGAATATAGTTCATGCTTCCGATTCGCCGGAAACCGCTGAAGTGGAACTTAAACGATTTTTTAAACCAGAAGAGATATTCGAGTATAAGCAAGCCGTGTTCGGTTCCCTTTATGCTAATGACGAATATTAAAAAGAAAAACCTAAAAAAACGGATGATTTTGAAATGTGTTAAAGTAGTCGCAGCGGCAGCCTTCGCCCTGGTTAGCCTGAATGTGTCAGGACAGGATCTGTTGGCACGCCAGGCACCTATCGACCGAAAATTGAAAGCAGTAGATTCTGTTGCATTGATTCGTCAGATAAAGGCGGAAAAGTCAGCTTATCCTGCATATAGTCTCTACCCTAATTGGAGTAACGAGCGTGTACACGCTTATGGTAATACTGTTACTATTCCTGATACATTCCGTATTGATATGACCGGTTTCCGTATGCCGACAGAACACACAAAAATAACTTCTAAATTTGGTCCCCGTCGTCGTCGTATGCACAATGGATTGGATATAAAAGTATATATAGGTGATACGATCCGTGCAGCTTTCAGTGGAAAGGTACGTATGGTGAAGTATGAACGCCGCGGATATGGAAAATATGTGGTGATTCGTCACGAGAATGGATTGGAAACAGTATATGGTCACTTGTCAAAGCAGATTGTGGATGAGAACCAGTACGTAGAAGCAGGAGAACCTATCGGATTGGGTGGAAACACCGGACGTTCCACCGGGTCACATCTTCATTTTGAAACGCGTTTCTTGGGACAGGCCATTAATCCGGCATTGTTATTTGATTTTGAGAAACAGGATATTGTAGCCGATTCTTATTTGTTCAGAAAAGGTAATAACAGATACCAGCGTAACAGGACTAATAGTAAGAATGTGAATTTGCTTGCTTCATCAGATGGTACTATCCGTTACCATAAGGTAAGAAGTGGGGATACATTGAGCCGCATTGCACAGAAAACAGGTACATCTATTGATGCTTTATGCAAGTTGAACCACATTACCCGCAGAACTATTCTTCGTCCGGGACAAGTGTTAAGATGTTCTTAAGCTTTAGTTAATTAAGAAATATAAAATAGGGCGGGAAAGAGTATTCTTTTCCGCCTTTTTGTTTACGCTTAAGCAGAAAAATGCGTAACTTTGCCGCCTAATCATAGAGTGTGATGAAAGATACGAAACAACAATTTGAACATGTGATAGCTATTTGCCGTGATTTGTTTGCGAAAAAACTGCACGATTACGGTGCAGCATGGCGTATCATGCGCCCTTCATCTGTTACCGATCAGATATTTATCAAGGCAAACCGTATTCGTAGCATTGAAACCAAAGGGGTGGCGATGGTGAATGAAGGTATCCGTTCGGAGTTTATCGCTATTGTAAATTATGGAATAATCGGCTTGGTCCAATTGGAACTGGGATATGCTGAAACGGATGACATGACTGAAGAGCGTGCTTTGGAATTGTATGACCGGTATGCCAAACAGGCTTTGGAACTGATGTTGGCCAAAAATCATGATTATGACGAAGCGTGGCGCAGCATGCGTGTCAGTTCGTATACTGATTTGATTTTGATGAAAATCTATCGTACCAAGCAGATTGAAGGTCACGATGGAGCTACATTGGTATCAGAGGGCATTGATGCCAACTATATGGATATGATTAATTATTCTGTATTCGGATTGATCAAGTTGGAATTTGGAGAGTAAACAGTTACATAGTATCATTGGAATCTGGACAAACGCCTGCCGTTTTTTGCTGGCGGCAGTATTTATATTTTCCGGTTTTGTCAAAGCGGTAGATCCGCTGGGTACTCAATATAAAATTCAGGATTATTTGGAGGTTTTCGGTTGGGCTGCTTCGGTGCCTGCCTTTCTTCCGTTTCTGGCGTCTGTATTACAGGCAATGGTCGAGTTTTGTTTAGGAGTATATCTTTTGTTTGGTATCCGCAGGAGAATGACCACCCTTGTTTGTTGTGCTTATCATGGGGGGTGATGACTCCGCTCACCTTATGGTTGGCTCTTTCCAATCCGATATCGGATTGTGGATGTTTCGGTGATGCTGTGACTTTGACTAATTGGGAAACTTTTGGGAAGAATGTACTTTTGTTGATAGCGGCGGTGTCCGTTTTTAAATGGGGAAACCGTATAACTCCTTTGGTGACCAAGCGTTTCGATTGGTTGGTGGCTATGTATACGTTTCTCTATATTTCGGGGATGACTTTGTATTGTTACCGTGAGTTGCCTGTCTTTGATTTCCGCCCTTATCATATCGGGGCAGATATACGTAAAGGGATGGAAATTCCGGAAGGAGAGAAGCCTACTGTTTATGAGACCCGTTTTATTCTTCAAAAAGATGGAGTGGAGAAAGAGTTTACATTAGAAAATTATCCTGATAGCACATGGACTTTTGTGGATTCCAAAACGATGGTGAAGGAACAAGGATACGAACCGCCTATTCATGACTTTTCCATTATTCGTCAAGGAGACGGGGAAGATATAACCGATGAAGTACTGGATGATGATAATTATACCTTTCTGTTGGTGGCGCATCAGCTGAGCCAGGCGGATGATAGTACCATTGACCTGATAAATGAACTGTATGATTATAGTGTGGAGCATGGATATCAATTCTATTGTCTTACCTCATCACCCGATAGTGATATTGAAGACTGGCAGGAGCGTACGGGAGCCGAGTATCCTTTCTGCCTGATGGATGACATTACACTGAAAACCATGATACGCTCTAATCCCGGACTGATGTTGCTGAAGAACGGAGTGGTTATAAACAAGTGGAGTGTGAATAGTCTGCCCGATGAATATGTGCTGACCGACAGGCTGGAAAAACTGCCTTTGGCACAAATCAATGAAAAGACTTTCAGTCATAAAGTGGTGCTGGTATTGGCATGGTTTGTCTTTCCGTTGTTGTTTTTCAGCATGGTGGATGTCATTTGGGAGCATTTTCATAGGAAAAAGAAATTGAAAGAGAATCGAACAAAATAATTTCATTAACCCTTTAATAAAACAAACAAAATGAGAAAAAACATTGTTGCAGGAAACTGGAAAATGAACAAGAACCTTCAGGAAGGTATTGCTCTGGCAAAAGAATTGAATGAAGCTTTGGCTGCTGACAAACCTAATTGTGATGTGGTAATCTGTACTCCGTTTATTCACTTGGCTTCTGTTACTCCTATTGTTGACAAGGCTGTAATTGATGTAGGTGCAGAAAAC
>OKWC01000007.1_pt1 | contig 31034 bp, 42 predicted proteins | sample 1606971 | NCBI WGS metagenome assembly OKWC01 (sample SAMN04414076, study PRJEB24778) | human gut metagenome | material: faecal | host: Homo sapiens
TTTCTGATATGGAGCTGGTCAATACCGGTCGGTGCGTCCGAAATCCGTTGCAGCACAAGGATTTTCGCCGTTTCCAAAAACTGCCGCCACCGACCACAGCAGACACGAAAGTGCCAAGTGCGAACAAGACTCGAAATTTCGGCAGAAGCTGGGGAATTTTCGCTCCCCCTGATTCTCCTTGATATTCCTCAACACAGAAAATCTCAAAATCGAATATTTTTTGCCGTCTCTCCTGTTTTCTCTCCAACGAATTTTTGAGCAAATTTCCGGAAAGAAAACCGGACGAAAATAGACACGGAGAGTTGTCCGAGTGGTCGAAGGTGCAGCACTCGAAATGCTGTAAGACCGAAAGGTCTCTAGGGTTCGAATCCCTAACTCTCCGCCACAAAAAGCCTGTAATCACGCCGATTACAGGCTTTTTTATTTTGCCCAAAGGATAAGCCTGCACGATCTTCGGTTTTCAGGGGAGAAAATCAGCTGTTCTCCCCGGCACTGATCGAACTCCAGCGGCTGCTGAAGTCGCCGCCCTCCGGCAGAGCAAGCCCTGTCTCCATCGCCTGCGCCGAAGTGATCTTGGACTTGTAATCCAAGTGGGCGTAGATGTTCGCCGTGGTGGTAAAGTCGCTGTGCCCCAACCACTCCTGAATGTGTTTGAGGGGGACGCCATTGGCCAGCAGCAAACTGGCGCAGCTGTGCCCTTACGGTATAATTACGACAAACCGGAAAAGCCCCGTATATCAAGGGTTTTCGGTTATCTGGCAAGGTTTTTCATCCTTTTCCAAACCGAAAAATCGAGCCGCGAAGTAGTTATTTCGTAGGGGGTGTTATAGTAACGACAAAAAAATACCGTTTGGGCGGGCTGTCAGCCCGTCCAAAAAATCAGGACATTTCCTCTGAAAAGAAGAAATGTCCTTTTTTTGTACCCAAAATCAGATGCCGACAGGAGGAACACAATGCCTGAAAAAACCGTGCAGAAGGAACCGGGCAAAAAGCCCGCGCCATCCAAAAAGCCGAAACCGCAGCAGGAAGTAGTTGTTCAGATTTCGCTCTCTGAGCTGCACCCGTTCCCGGATCACCCCTTTCAGGTGCGGGAGGATGCGTCCATGCAGGAAACCGCCGAAAGCGTCAAGGAGTACGGCGTCCTCGTCCCCGCGCTGGCACGGCCACGGGAGGACGGCGGTTATGAGCTGATTGCAGGCCACCGCCGCAAACACGCCTGCGAGTTAGCTGGGCTGGCCACCATGCCCGTCATTGTCCGTGACATTGACCGGGACGCTGCCACCATCATCATGGTGGACAGCAACCTTCAGCGTGAGAACATTCTCCCCTCCGAACGCGCCAAAGCCTACAAGATGAAGATGGAGGCCATCAAGCGGCAGGGCGCGCGGACGGATCTGACTTCGCCGAAAATTTCGGCGAAGTTCCGCAGCGATGATGAAGTTGGTCAGGATGCCGGTGTGAGCGGAGATACCATCCGCAACTACATCGCCCTGACGCAGTTAGTCCCGGAGCTTCAGCAGATGGTGGACGAGAAGAAAATCGCCCTCAGTCCCGCCTATCAGCTTGCGGCGCTGACACCCAAGGAACAAGGGCTGCTTCTGGAAACCATCGACAGCGAACAGACCACCCCTCGCTCTCGCAGGCGCAGCGGATGAAAAAGCTCAGTCAGAGCGGCGAGCTGAACGAGGACACCATGCTCTCCATTATGACGGAGCAGAAGAAACCGGAGAAAAACGACATTACCCTCTCCGGTGAAAAGCTCCGCAAATACTTCCCGCGTTCCTATACCCCGTTCCAGATTGAGAACATCATTTTCAAATTACTGGACGCATGGCAGAAAAAGCGCCAGCGCGACCAGAGCCGTTGAGCGGACAAGCAGTTTGTTTGTCCGCTATTTTCATGTCAAAAGGAGGACGCCATGTATATCAACACATTCAAATATACCCCCAAAGATGTGAGCTGCCAGCTCTGTACCGAGTATGTGAAAAGCTGGGCTGTACCGCCCTGCGCTGCCCGTGGCTGGCCGAGCGCATCGAGGCCGGTGTGGTCGGCTACCGCGAGGCAGTCTTAGAGACATTTCCCCATGAACGCCGCCTGTTCCAGCGCCTGAACCTGCTGATCAAGCATTATCCCGGAAGCCTTTGGAGCAACGAGCAGCATGAGCGCAGGATGCAGTATCAGTGCGCCGTGCAGGGCTATCGCCGCCGCAGAGACACCAACGCCTACTATGCGGCCATGTACCTGCTGACCTCCAACGACGATATTTACCGCCGCACGGCAAACTGCTTCTGCAAGGACGGGATCGAGTTCGGCTATGCGGTGCTGAAAAACACCTCGCCGCACAACTACGCACTGTTCATGGCGGCGCGCGACCTCTGCGACAAGACGGAGGCGGTCACGATGGCGGACTTAGCGGAACCGGAGGTCATTGACCCGGAGGCGCTGCGCCTGATCGTCAACGCCACTTTGATCGCCCGCTATGGGCTTGCCGCCTTTCAGATCAGAGCGCGAGGTGCCGAATATGAACGCTGATGATTTTGTCGGCGGTCACAGCATCCTTGCGCTGGAGCGCTTTATGGACGAAACCCGCCACATGATTATTTTCGATGTCCTGTCGTGGAAATCCCCTGTGGGTGAAAAGGGCGAACGGCTGCGGCTGTTCCTCTCCGACGTGGGATATGCCAAGGCGCAGGCATCTGAGAGGCGCGGAGAAATCAAAATCCGCAAACACGCCGCCGTCATTGAGGGGCATATCCTCCCTGACCGGAAAAAGCGGCGTCACTAAAATGATTGGAGGAATTACCATGAGCAGAGTAACTGAGCTGGAAAAAGCGCTGACCACGCTGTTCCGCAAGGGTACGGAGGTCGGCTACACGGAAACGGAGATCGACGAGTTTCTGGAAAACATTGACTATCGCGCCCTGCTGCAAGCCGTTTGGAACAAGGCCGAAACGGTCTATGCCTACCGCGCAGACGGCAAAAATGCGCTGAGCTTGGACTATCGCAGCTCGGAGCTGTTCAAGCAGCGAGCGACGCTTCTCTATGAGGACGTAGGTGACAGCTATATCGGCGCGGTGTTTGCTGCCCGGTCGATGGAGCTGTGGCTGCTGGAGGATATGGGCTTTGCCGTCGTTGCCAAATTCAGCGTGAACGCCGGAGAAGGCGAATACGTCACCGAGTATCGCGTCTACAAGGGGCAGCGATTGGGCAGACAGCGAGATTTCTCTGGATTTGGAGGACTTGGTGGCCGAGCTTGCCGCCCTGTGCGATCCCTACTACGAACACGAGCAGCCCATCTATGAGCTGTGATGTGGGAAAGGAGTGAAAACGGAGCGGCTTCCCCATGCGGGAAACCATTCAGAACACAAACGGCAAGCAGTTTCACGCCGTCAGCCTGTCCGGGGGTAAGGACAGTACCGCCATGCTGCTTTTGATGATCGAACAGGATATGCCCATCAATATGGTGCTGTCAGCGGACACCGGCATGGAGTTCCCGGAAATGTACGAACACCTTGCCAAGCTGGACGAGCATCTTTTCCGGGAGCGCGGCATCCATATCACCACGCTGCGGCATCCCAAGGGCTTTGAATACCTGATGTTCGATGAACCCAAGCAGAAACCCCGCAGTCTGGAAAACCGCGCAAGACTGGGCATCCCGCCCTACGGCAACGGCTGGCCGGGAATCCGCGTCCGCTGGTGTACCGGGCAGCTCAAAACGCACCTCATCACCAAGGAGGTCAACCGGCTCAAAGGCGAGCTGGGCGCGATCCACTATGTCGGTATCGCCGCCGATGAAGCGTGGCGCTGCAAGGATGAGCGGTATCCCCTCGTGGAATGGGGCATCACGGAGGCGCAGGCGCTCCAAGCCTGTTACGACCGTGGCTTTGACTTCGGCGGGCTGTATGAGATTTACCACCGCGCGTCCTGCTGGTGCTGTCCGTTCCAGCGTATCGACGAGCTGCGGAAGCTGCGAAAGCATCACCCGGAGCTGTGGGAAAAGCTGCTGGAGCTGGATCGCCGTGCGCTGGCGCAGTTCGGCACCGGCCCGCTGGGACAGTTCAAGCAGAACTGGAGCGTAAAGCGGCTGGATACGCGGTTTGCCGAGGAGGACGGCCAAACAGGTTGACTGCCCTGCGGAAAGGATTGAAGCAATATGGCTGTATTTCGCGTTGAACGGACGCGGGATTACACGGTGATGTGCAAACCATCACCTGAAAGACAGCAATCTTTCCCTGAAAGCCAAGGGGCTGCTCTCCATGATGCTCTCCCTCCCCGACGAGTGGAATTACACCACGCGGGGGCTGGCTGCGATCTGCAAGGAGGGCGTGGACGCCATCGGGAAAACGCTCAAGGAGCTGGAGCTGGCGGGCTACATCATCCGCCGTCAGCTTCGCGGCAAGGACGGGCGCATTTCCGACACGGAGTACACCATCTTCGAGAAGCCCCGAAATCCCTCTCCACCGGATACGACTTTACCAGATACGGAAAACCCGTATCTGGATAACCCGGATACGGAGGCACCGGATACGGATAATCCCGCGCAATTAAATACTAAGAAATCTAATACTCAAAAATCAAATACTGATCTATCAAGCACTCATTCATTCTTTCTGCCTGCGGCGGACGGAATGACGGATGGATTTGAGAAAAAAGCGGAGATCAGAGAGCAAATCGAATACGACATTCTCTGTCAGCAGTATGACCGGATGCAGCTTGATGAGCTGGTGGAGATTATGCTGGAGGTCGCTATGAACCGCAGCCCCACAGTCAAGATCGGGCGGGATGCGGAGTATCCCACCGGCTTCGTGCAACAGCGCTTTGAAAAGATCACCTCCATGCACATCGAAAAGGTCATGGACGGTATCCGCGAGAACACCACCCGCGTTTGGAATACGAAAGCCTATCTCATGGCGGCGCTGTTCAATTCCGTTTCCACCATCGACAACCACTATGCCATGCTGGTCAATCACGATTTTCACGGCGGCCCCTAAAGGCCGTCATTTTTCATGCCCGATTCCGGGAGAAAGGATTTGATACTGATGAAACGTCCCCTTGCCTACATCACCGCTCCGTGGAGCGAGAATGAGTTTGAGAACACCGAAAATGCTGCCAAGTATTGCAGAGCGGTCTATGACGCGGGCTTTTCGCCCATCTGCCCCACGCTGTTTCTGCCGCTGTTCCTACGCGATGAGATTCCGCAGGAGCACAAGGACTGCATCGACATGGCGCGGGAGTATCTGCGCCGCGCTCGTGTGCTGGTGGTTTGCGGCAGCACTGTGGATGAAAGCGTGAAAAACGACATCGCCGTGGCCGAGCGCCTGCGGATCACCGCCACCACGCTGGACGGCATCCTGACCGTCAAGGGACAGGGGCGCAGAAATGAATGAGCATCTTCTGCACCGGCTGGTGGTACCGCCTTAGTGTCACGGCATTCTCCCTGCAAATCGGAGGAAAGGAGCGTGATAAGTCATGCAGGAAGAAGTTGAACAGAGAATCGTATCCCTGATGATCTCCTGTGGGAAGCTGGGTGAACAGGAATTTCGTAAGGCCGTTGCCAAGCTGCTGGAGCAGCTAAAAAGCGACCATCAGAAGCATCAGTACAGCAAGGCCAATCCCCACGGAAAAATGACCGTCAAGCAGCTCGCCGCCAAGGATAAGGGATTGCAGAGCATCGAAGTCACCGATCAGAATATCGGCTCATTCAACCGGATCGCCCGGAAGTATGGCATTGACTTCGCTCCATTCAAGGTCAAGGGCGAAAAGCGATACATGGTGTTCTTCAAAGCGCCGGACGCTGACGCCATGACCGCCGCGTTCAAGGAATACACTGCCAAACAGGTCAGGAAGGCGGAACGCCCCTCGGTGCTGGAAAAGCTGCAACACTTCAAGTCGCTCATTCAGGCGGCTGTGGTGGACAGGACAAAGCGGAAGGAGCTGGAACGATGAAGCAAGTCAACGTCAAAAAGCTCATCCTTCCCAATATTCCGTATGTGTTCATCGCGCTGCTGGCCACCAAGGTCAGCGAGGCGGTGCGGCTGGCTCCCGGTTCGGACGCTTCCACGAAGCTGCTGAACATTATGACCGGTCTGAACACGGCGTTCCACTCCCTTGTCCCCAGCTTTCATCCCATTGACCTGTGCGTGGGCGTTGCCGCCGCCATCGCCATTCGGCTGGCGGTCTATATCAAGGGAAAAAACGCCAAGAAATTTCGCAAAAATCTGGAGTACGGCAGCGCCCGTTGGGGAACCGCCGAGGACATCAAGCCCTACGTCGATCCCGCATTTGAGAACAACATCATTCTCACGCAGACGGAGCGGCTGACGATGAACAGCCGCCCCAAAGACCCAAAAACGGCGCGGAACAAAAATGTCCTGATCGTCGGCGGCAGCGGTTCGGGCAAGACCCGCTTTTGGTTGAAGCCCAATCTGCTCCAATGCACCTCAAAAACCTATCCCACCAGCTTCGTCGTCACCGATCCCAAAGGGGACATCGTGGTTTCCTGCGGCCATGCGCTGCAAAAGAACGGGTATCAGATCAAGATTCTCAATTCCCTGAACTTTAAGAAGTCCATGCACTACAACCCGTTCGCCTACATCCACTCGGAAAAGGACATTTTGAAGCTGGTCACGACGCTGATCGCCAACACCAAGGGCGAGGGCAAAGCCGGTGACGATTTCTGGGTGAAAGCGGAAACGCTGCTCTACACCGCCCTCATCGGCTACATCCACTATGAAGCGCCGGTGGAGGAGCAGAACTTCTCCACGCTCATTGAATTTATCAATGCGATGGAGGTGCGTGAGGACGATGAGGACTTCAAAAATCCGGTGGATTTGATGTTCGAGGAACTGAAAAGCGCAAGCCAGACCACTTCGCCGTCCGCCAATATGCCAAATTCAAGCTAAGTGCCGGCAAGACCGCGAAAAGCATACTTATTTCCTGCGGCGCACGGCTTGCACCCTTTGACATTCAGGAGCTGCGGGAACTGACGGCCTATGACGAGCTGCAACTGGACACGCTGGGCGACCGGAAAACCGCCCTGTTCATCATCATGTCCGATACGGATGATACCTTTAACTTTCTCATTTCCATGTGCTATACCCAGCTTTTCAACCTGCTTTGTGAAAAGGCGGATGATGTGTACGGCGGACGCTTGCCGGTTCATGTCCGCTGCCTCATTGACGAGGCCGCGAATATCGGGCAGATACCGAGGCTTGAAAAGCTGGTAGCGACGATCCGTTCCAGAGAAATCTCCTGCTGCCTTGTCTTGCAGGCACAGAGCCAGCTCAAAGCCCTGTATAAAGACAGCGCGGATACGATCATCGGCAATATGGACTGTTCCATCTTTTTGGGTGGAAAGGAACCCGGTACGCTGAAAGAGCTGGCGGCGGCGCTGGGCAAGGAAACCATCGACAGCTATAACACCGGCGAGAGCCGTGGCCGCGAGGTTTCCCATTCGCTGAACTATCAGAAATTGGGCAAGGAGCTGATGAGCGTGGATGAGCTTGCCGTGCTGGATGGCGGCAAGTGCATCTTGCAGCTTCGCGGCGTCCGCCCGTTTCTGTCCAACAAATATGATCTCACCAAGCATCCCCTCTACCGCTACACAGCGGATTATGACAAGAAATACGCCTTTGACATAGAGCGTTTTCTGTCCCATCGCCTCAAGCTCAAGCCGGATGATGCAGTTGAGGTGTATCAGGCAGACCTTTCCGGTGAACCTGTCGCCTGACGGCGGCAGACTGTTTTGACAACGACTCGATGAAACTTCGTGGAAGAAATGTACCCTCCAAAATCTAAAACATATTTTTCGGAGGTACTATTTATGGCTTTCTTTAATTCTGCTGTTGGTGTTCTTCAGACCCTCGTTGTGGCGCTGGGCGCTGGCCTCGGCATTTGGGGTGCGATCAATCTGCTGGAGGGTTACGGCAACGACAACCGTGCGACACGTTCGTAAGTGAAAAGCTTACGCACAAAGTCGAAGGGCAATTGTAGCCCGAAACTTTGGAGAACTGATATTCCGATTGGTGAAATGAGGGGGTAACGTCCCGAAGCGCCACCCTAATACTCCGAATGGCGGGGAGCATGCAACGGCTCTCTCCAAAAGTTTATAGAGCTCGGTGAAGTCGGCAGAGAGCAACCGTAAGACTGGTTTTCAGACCAGACACGAAAGCTGTCCAGAGGTGGATGGTGTTGCCTATATGCCGGGGGTCGGATATCCATGGTGAGAATGTATGAAAATACTGACGAAATTCTGAATGTACGAGTCTAAACGTTGATGCTGTCGAAAGGCAGTACACCCTTCATGGTGGTATCTGTGGGCGAGTAAAATTGGTTGTTATGAAAGTCCATGCATCGTTACAGGCGGTGCGGTTATGCATGACCAGATACAGGCTTAGAGGAAGAACCTAAAGATATCCAATGATAGGAATATCGGAACGTGGAAAGCTGGGAACACGGAGGCGGTTGCAAGCCAGTGATGTGGTGGATGGGAATACCTTCGCGAGAGGGCAATAACCATTCTTTATTCCAGTGAGAGTAGTGGCACAGTACCTGTGAAGCCGTGAATAAGTAAGCGGTGGAGGGATAGCCACAAGTCGAATTCAGCAAAGAAAATGAAAACACAACAAACACAGCTTCGAGTATGACAAAGAAAATCCAAACCGAAGGGAGAGGATGCCTGTGTTGACTTCGGGGCAGCAAGAAAGGAAAAGTAAACAGAGAAAAATCCGCAACTCAGAGTATTACGACATGGAAGGTACTTTTGACAGGCTGTATGCAGAAAGTAAGAAAGATAAAACCTTCAACCATCTGATGGAAATCATCGAGAGTGAAGAAAATATCAAGCTTGCATACAGAACGATAAAGAGGAATACAGGAAGTGATACTTCGGGAGTGGATAAAAGGACGATAGCCGACCTTACAAAGTTAAGCGAGGAAGAATACGTCCGTCTCATACGGAAACAATTCAGTAATTATCATCCACGACCCGTAAGGCGAGTGGAGATACCAAAGCCCAATGGAAAGTCCAGACCTCTGGGAATTCCAACTATCGTAGATCGGATCGTACAGCAATGTATTTTGCAGGTCATGGAGCCGATATGTGAAGCAAAATTCAGTGAGAACTCCAACGGGTTCCGCCCGAACCGTTCCGCTGAGACTGCTATTGCGCAATGCATGAGGCTGATACAGGTACAGCATCTGTACCATGTGGTTGACCTCGATATTAAAGGCTTCTTTGATAATATCAGCCATACAAAGCTGATTCGTCAGATATGGGCATTGGGAATCCGGGACAAAAAGCTGTTATGCATTATAAAAGAGATGCTGAAAGCACCTGTTGTTCTGCCAGATGGGAAGAAAACATATCCCGCACGGGGTACCCCGCAAGGCGGTATTTTGTCGCCATTGCTTGCAAACATCGTATTGAATGAACTGGATTGGTGGATTGCCTCACAATGGGAGGAGATGCCAACAAAAACAAAATTCAAAACAGAGGAGCAATGCGCAGGGAACAGAGATTAAGAGCCACGCTTACAGGGCTCTGCGCCGGAGCAGATTAAAAGAGATGCATGCAGTTCGGTACGCAGATGATTTTAAAATTTTCTGCGCAACACATGAGGATGCTGTCAGAGCATACAAGGCAACAGAGTTATGGCTAAAGGACAGGCTGGGGCTGGAAATCAGCCCTGACAAATCCAAAGTAGTAAATCTCAAAAGACAGAATTCTGATTTTCTCGGGTTCAAGCTGAAAGTTCGTAAAAAGGGTAAGAAATATGTGGTTCGGTCTCATATGAGCGATAAAGCATACAAAAAGGCTCATGAAAAAGTCTCGGAAGAAGTAAAGAAACTGGCTCATTCGTCAGATGATAATGCTCAGTTCATGCAGCTTCAGAAATATAACTCTGTAGTTGCCGGACTTCATGAATACTATTGTATTTCTACAGAAGTATCCCATGACTTCAGCAGACTTGCCTTCAGTATCAACAAACAGCTCAGAAACAGACTGAAAGGAGACTTATCCAAAAAGGGACAGCTCAGAAATGGGTTCATTAAAGAAAAGTATGGAGCAAGCAGACAGATGAGGTTCCTTCATGGACGTCCGGTGGTTCCACTGGGATATGTCCAGTCAAAGAATGCCCAGCATAAAAGGAAATCCATCAATAAATATACGGTAAAAGGTCGGGAACAGATTCATAAGAATCTTGCAATCGACACAGCGACAATGTTATGGCTGATGAGAAATTCTGTAAAGGGCAGAACCATTGAATATGCGGATAACCGTATTTCTTTGTATGCGGCACAGTATGGTAAATGTGCAGTGACAGGAATTCCGATGGATTCCCACGATATTCACTGCCACCATAAAGTGCCGGTTAGCAATGGCGGTTCGGATGAATACGCAAATCTTATTCTTGTCAGCAAAGCGGTTCATATCCTTATCCATGCTTCTTCAGAACTTACGATTGAGAAGTACCTGAAATCCTTAAATCTTGACAATAAACAAATAGAAAAGCTTAACAAACTTCGTATTATGGCAGAAATGCCACCTATTATTCTTTGAATTTAATGCTGTAACGAAGTGTGTAAGTTGTGTTTAAAAGCCCTGGACGGCTGAATTCGATGGAGCGCCGTGTGCGGTGAAAGTCGCATGCACGGTGTGGAGCGGGGGAAAATCCGGAGATAACTTCAAAGGATTACCTATCGCTATCCGGTGCCAAGTCCCAGGGCATGAAGCAGCTCATGGCGGGCGGCGGCGTGGCGCTGATCGGCATTACCCTCGTGCCGCTGCTGTCCGGTCTGTTCGGCTAATCAGCAGCTCGTTTGCTTCCCGTAAATCCACGGAGGGTGCCGCTTTCGGGCGGCATCCTCCCGAAAGGAGGGCAACCCTATGGATTTCTTATGGGATAAGATCACGGAATGGCTGAAAGAAATGCTCATCGGCGGTATCGTGAGCAATCTGTCCGGGATGTTCGATGCGACCAATCAAAAGGTTGCCGAGATCTCTGGTCAGGTGGGCTTATCGCCGCAGGCATGGAACGGCAGTATCTTCAACATGATACAAAACCTGTCGGAAACCGTGATCGTCCCCATCGCAGGCGCAATTCTCGCCTTTGTGATGACGCTGGAGCTGATCCAGCTCATTACCGACAAAAATAACCTCAACGACATGGACACATGGATATTCTTCAAGTGGGCGTTCAAGTCCGCTGCCGCTGTCCTGATTGTGACAAACACATGGACGATTGTGATGGGCGTGTTCGATGCCGCTCAAAGCGTCGTTGCCAGCGCCTCCGGGCTGATTATCGGCGACACCAGCATCAACATTTCAAGCGTCATGGTGGGTATCGAGGATCGGCTGATGGAAATGGAGCTGGGGCCGCTGTTCGGCCTGTGGTTCCAGTCGCTGTTCGTTGGCATTACCATGTGGGCGCTGACCATCTGCATTTTCATTATCACATTCGGAAGAATGATTGAAATATATCTCGTCACCTCTGTTGCCCCCATTCCGATGGCGACCATGATGGGCAAGGAATGGGGCGGCATGGGACAGAACTACATCCGTTCCTTGCTGGCGCTGGGCTTCCAAGCATTTCTCATCATCGTCTGCGTTGCCATCTACGCCGTTCTGGTGCAGAACATCGCGCTTGTGGATGACATCATCTACGCCATCTGGACTTGCATGGGCTACACGGTGCTGCTGTGCTTCTGCCTGTTCAAAACGAGCAGCCTTGCCAAGTCCGTGTTCAATGCACATTAACGGGGGTGATACCATGCTGACACTCACGCCCGTCGCGCTTGCAACAGCGAACGCATTTGTCAATGCGCATCACCGGCACCATAAGGCAACTGCTGGACATAAGTTTTCCATCGGCTGTGCCAAGGATGGAGAGCTTGTCGGTGTTGCAATTCGTAGGCCGTCTGTGAGCCGGTATCTGGATGATGGCTGGACATTGGAAGTCAATCGTCTTTGTACCACCGGCGAGAGAAACGCTTGCAGTATTCTCTATGCCGCATCTGCGCGGGCGGCAAAGGCAATGGGATACCGCAAGATCATCACCTATACGCTGGATAGCGAGAGCGGTAGCAGTCTCCGCGCCGCTGGTTGGAGCTGCGCAGGCTTGGCAGGCGGCAAATGCTGGACAGGCAGCCGTAAGCCCGCCTCCGCTTTGTACCCGGCGCAGATGAAACTTCGATATGAAAAGCTCTTATAAAGGGGGATTTCTATGGCCTATGTCAATGTCCCAAAGGACTTAACCAAAGTAAAAACCAAGGTGCTGTTCAACCTCACGAAACGACAGCTCATCTGCTTCGGAAGCGGCGCGCTCATCGGCGTACCGCTTTTCTTCTTGCTCAAGGGCAGCATCGGCACCAGCCCCGCCGCCATGGTGATGATGGTGGTGATGATCCCGGCCATGCTGTTCGCCATGTATGAAAAGAACGGTCAGCCGTTGGAGGTCGTCATCCGCAACATCTACCGCGTGTGCTTCCAGAGGCCAAAGCAGCGCCCGTATAAGACCAACAATTTTTATGCCGTTCTGGAGCGGCAAAACCAGTTAGACCGGGAGGTGTATCAAATTGTCCGAAAAGAAAAAGCTGACCCGCGCCGAACGAAAACAGATCGAAGCCGCCATCGCAAGAGCGAACCGAACGGATAAGAAGGAAGCATCGGCGCAGGACAGCATCCCGTATCAGCGTATGTGGCCGGACGGCATCTGCCGTGTGACCGACACGCGCTACACCAAAACGATCCAGTATCAGGACATCAACTACCAGCTCTCGCAGAATGAGGACAAGACCGCCATTTTTTGAGGCGTGGTGCGATTTCCTGAACTACTTTGACAGCTCCGTGCAATTCCAGCTTTCCTTTGTGAACCTCTCGGCTTCGCAGGAAACCTTTGCACGGAGCATTTCCATTCCGCCCTGCGGGGATGAGTTTGACGGCATCCGCGCCGAGTACGCCGGTATGCTGCAAAATCAGCTTGCCCGCGGCAACAACGGCCTCATTAAGACCAAGTATCTCACGTTCGGCATTGAGGCGGACAACCTCCGCGCCGCCAAGCCCCGTCTGGAGCGCATCGAAACCGACCTTCTGAACAACTTCAAGCGGTTGGGCGTTGTGACTGCGCCGCTGAACGGCTTTGAGCGCCTGCACGTCATGCACGACATTCTGCGGATGGACGAGCAGGAGCCGTTCCGCTTTTCGTGGGACTGGCTGGCTCCCTCCGGGCTGTCCACCAAGGACTTTATCGCGCCCAGCTCCTTTGAGTTCAAGACCGGCAGGATGTTCCGCATGGGCAAAAAGCTGGGTGCGATCAGCTTCGTGCAGATTCTGGCACCGGAGCTGAATGACCGGATGCTGGCGGACTTTCTGGATATGGAGAGCAGCGTCCTTGTCAATCTCCATGTGCAGTCTGTGGATCAGGTCAACGCCATCAAGACCGTCAAGCGCAAGATCACCGATCTGGACAAATCCAAAATCGAAGAACAGAAAAGGCCGTCCGCGCCGGTTATGACATGGACATTATCCCCTCTGACCTTGCCACCTACGGCGCGGAGGCCAAGAAGCTGTTGCAGGATTTGCAGTCCCGCAACGAGCGAATGTTTCTGCTAACCTTCCTCATTCTCAACACGGCGGACACACCCCGGCAGCTTGACAACAACATCTTCCAGACCTCCAGTATCGCGCAGAAGTATAACTGTGCGCTGACCCGGCTGGACTTCCAGCAGGAGGAAGGACTGATGAGCAGTCTCCCGCTGGGGCTGAATCAGATCGAGATTCAGCGGGGCTTGACCACCTCCAGCGTGGCGATTTTTGTGCCTTTCACCACACAGGAATTGTTTCAGACTGGCTCCGAGGCGCTGTATTACGGCATCAACGCCCTTTCCAACAACCTCATCATGGTAGACCGGAAGCTGCTGAAAAATCCCAACGGTCTGATTTAGGCACTCCCGGCAGCGGCAAGTCGTTTTCGGCAAAACGTGAGATTACCAATGCGTTTCTCATCTGCCCCAAGGATGACATCATCATCTGTGACCCGGAGGGCGAATATACGCCGCTGGTGGAGCGTTTGCACGGTCAGGTCATTAAGCTGTCGCCCACCGGCAAGGGCTACGACGGTTCGCCCTGCTATATCAATCCGATGGACTTGAATCTGGATTACAGCGACGATGATAACCCGCTGAGCCTGAAATCCGACTTCATTCTGTCGCTGTGCGAGCTGATCGTCGGCGGCAAGGACGGGCTTGCCCCTGTGGAAAAGACCATCATCGACCGCTGTGTGCGCATCGTCTACCGGGATTATCTCAACGACCCGAAGCCGGAGAATATGCCGCTGCTGGAGGACTTGTATAACGCCCTCCGTGCGCAGGATGAAAAGGAAGCGCAGTACATCGCCACCGCTTTGGAAATCTACGTCACCGGCTCGCTGAATGTGTTCAACCATCACACAAACGTGGATGTGAACAGCCGCATTGTCTGCTACGACATCAAGGAGCTGGGCAAGCAGCTTAAGAAAATTGGGATGCTCGTTGTCCAAGACCAAGTGTGGAACCGCGTGACCATCAACCGCGCCGCCCATAAAACGACCCGCTACTATCTTGACGAGTTCCATCTTCTTTTGAAGGAGGAACAGACGGCTTCGTACAGTGTCGAAATCTGGAAACGCTATCGCAAATGGGGCGGCATCCCCACCGGGATCACCCAAAATGTCAAAGACCTGTTATCCAGCCGCGAGGTTGAGAACATCTTTGAGAACAGCGACTTCATCTACATGCTCAATCAGGCCGCTGGCGACCGGCAGATTCTCGCAAAGCAGCTCAACATTTCGCCGCATCAGCTTTCTTATGTGACCCACTCCGGCGAGGGCGAGGGGCTGCTGTTCTACGGCAACACGATCCTGCCCTTCATTGACCACTTCCCGAAGGACACCGAGCTGTACCGTGTCATGACCACCAAACCGCAAGAGGTGGCGTCGGCATGAAAAGAGAACCGCGTTTGCAGTTTTCCGACGCCGATCTTGCCGAGCCGAAGCTGGAAAAGCCCATCAAGCGGGTGAAAAAAGCGGAGGCCAAGGCGGATAAGGCGCAGGCGAAAATCCCCAAGAAAACCGTGGCCAAAAAGGAACACGGCTTTGATCCTGCCACCGGCAAGGTCAAAACGCAGCTCCGTTTTGAGGAAGTGGATAAGAAAAAGCCGCCCTCAAAGCTGACCCATGCCGTACAGGATGCTCCCGCCAACCTCATTCTCTCTCAGGTTCATCGGGAGGTGCGGCAGAGCGAGGATGACAATGTAGGCGTAGAGGCCGCGCACAAGGTAGAGCAAGCCGTGGAGAGCGGCGGACGGCTGGTACAGTCTGCCCACCGCGCCCATCAGCTCAAGCCTTATCGTGCTGCCATCCGTGCAGAGAAAAAGCTGGAACGAGCCAATCTTGACGCGCTCCAGAAGAAAGCAGAGATCGACAGCCCCACCAGCAATCCCGTTCCAAATGGCAGCAGAAGCAGGCAATTAAGAAGCAGTATGCCGCTGCCAAGCACAATCAGGCGGCGCAGACTACGGCAAAGGCGGCAGAGAATACCGCCAAGGCCGCGAAAAAAGCGGCTGAAAAGGCTGAGAAAGCGGGCAAATATGTGTGGGAACACCGGCGCGGCTTTGCCATTGCCGCCGCGATTCTGCTGATGCTGGCGTTTCTGCTCAACGGCCTGTCCTCCTGCTCGGTGATAATGGATGGCGTCGGCTCCGGGATCGCGGCCAGCACTTATCCATCGCAGGACGCCGATATGCTGGGCGCGGAAGCGCAGTATTGCGAAATGGAAGCAGAGCTTCAGCGCTACCTCGACACCTATGAAAGTACCCATGACTACGATGAGTACCACTTTTGATCTGGACACCATCGAGCATGACCCCTATGTACTCATTTCCATGATTACGGCGCTGCATCAAGGGGAATGGACGCTGGATGAGGTGCAGGGTACGCTCCAGATGCTCTTTGACCGCCAGTACATCTTGACCGAGGATGTGGTGGTGGAAACCCGCTACCGCACGGAAACCGACACATGGACGGACGCGGACGGCAACACCCATACGGACACCTATCAGGTGCCGTATGACTACTACATCTGCACGGTCACGCTGGAAAACTTCAATCTCTCCCATGTTCCCGTTTACATTATGAGCGAAGAACAGCTCGGAATGTACGCCACCTATATGGCCACCCTCGGCAACCGTCCCGACCTGTTCCCCGGTTCAGGCTACATCGGCAAGTATGTGGAGGGCAGCTATACCGACTACGACATTCCCCCGGAGGCGCTGGACGATGAGGTATTTGCCGCCATCATCAAGGAAGCGGAAAAGTATCTCGGCTACCCCTACGTTTGGGGCGGCAGCAGTCCCTCCACCTCGTTTGACTGTTCGGGCTTCGTCAGTTGGGTCATCAATCATTCCGGTTGGGATGTGGGCAGACTGGGCGCGCAGGGACTTTGCAATATCTGTACGCCTGTATCCTCTGCTAACGTCAAGCCGGGCGATCTGGTGTTTTTCACCGGAACGTATGATACCCCCGGTGTCAGCCATGTGGGTATCTATGTTGGCAACAATATGATGATCCACTGCGGAGATCCGATCTCTTATGCAAACTTAAATTCAAGCTATTGGCAGTCCCATTTCTACCGTTATGGGCGCTTGCCGTAAAGGAGAGTGAACGATATGAACCCGAAAATTATGAAGCTCCGTGGAGAGCTGGAGAAGAACAAAGGCAAAATCTCTGATCTGCAAGGCCGCAACCGCGAGCTGGAAAAGCAGATTCGTGAGCTGGAGGACACCGACATCATCGGCATGGTGCGTGAGAACGGCATGACGATGGAGCAGTTTGCCGAGCTGTTCCGCCGTATGCAGGCCGCGCCTGCACCGGCCACTTTGGAAAAGGAGGCGTTGAACCATGACTAAAAACACACCGCGCATTTTTATCAGCCTGCTGCTGATGCTCCTGTGCATCGGGATTCTCCCTGTTTCCGCCTTTGCCAGCGGCGGTGATTATCCTGATAATGCGCTGTCCACCGCCGAAAGCAGCGCCGCAGACACGCAGGAAACAAAACAGATCGGCACGGTCACGACCAACGGCGGCAACCTGACGTCCGCACCGGCGCGGGACTGGACAACACCGCGTTTACGCAGCTCCCCAACGGCACGGTGGTCGATGTGATTGGCAGGGACGGCGATTGGGTAAAAATCCTGCTGCCCGCCCGTGTGGGCTATGTGTACGGCAGCTATCTGACCGTCACCGACGCCGCCGACAGTACCGTGAGCATCGGCGGCATTACGCTTCCGTTTGATGAAAAAGAGCTGACCGACCTCTGGCAGCTCCTTGTTGGCAGCATGACGGGCGGCAGCGACGCGCTGACACCGGACGGCAATCTGACGCTGATCGACGATATTGGCTCCAGCACCAAGGTGGGGAAACAGTTCATTACACTGGAAAGCAAGAACGGCAATATATTTTACATGATTATTGACCGTGACGATGAGGGCGAAGAAACCGTCCACTTCTTAAATCAGGTGGATGAGGCTGACCTGATGGCGCTGACCGGCGAGGAAGAAACGCCCGCCACTTGCTCCTGCACCACAAAATGCGTGGCCGGTACGGTCAATACATCCTGCCCCGTCTGCGCGGTCAACATGACCGAGTGCGTGGGCAAGGAGGCAAAGCCCGAAGTCCCCACCGAGCCGACAGAACCCGCCGCCGAGGAACCGGAGAAAAAGAGCGGCGTGGGCGGTATCCTTGTCGTTCTGCTGATCGTCTCGCTGGGCGGCGGTGCCGCGTTCTACATTTTCAAGCAGAAAAAGGCCAAGCCGCAGACCAAAGGCAGCGCCGATCTGGACGATTATGACTACGGCGAGGACGAATATGAGTTTGAGCCGTATGAGGACGAACCGGAACAGGATACTACGGAGGATACGGACGCATGAGATATTTCACCAATAATCCGCTGGAACGCCTGATGATGCAGAAGCCGAAAGCAGCGCGGGAGGACAGCCCTCCCGACGCTGCCAAGGAACACTTCTGCTACGGCTGCAAGCGCTTCGGACAGCGCTGCGTTCGCCCCTGCTACCGTGACGTAAAGAGAATGGAGGCTGCACCATGCGCCTTGTGATCGCCGAAAAACCCTCCGTGGCGCAGAGCATCGCCGCCGTGCTGGGGGCAAAATCACGGCATGACGGGTATATGGAGGGCAGCGGGTATATCGTGTCGTGGTGCTTTGGGCATCTGGCAGAGCTGGCCGACGCCGCCGTTTACAATGCCGATGATGCCAAATGGACGCTGGCGGCGCTGCCCATCATTCCTACCTCGTTCCGCTTCATCGTCCGCTCTGAAAAGCAGAAGCAGTTTGACATTCTGCGGGAGCTGATGCGCCGGGAGGATGTGGCAGAGGTGGTCAACGCCTGCGACGCTGGGCGCGAGGGTGAGCTGATCTTCCGCACGGTTTACTGCCTTGCGGGATGCTCCAAGCCGATTCTGCGGCTTTGGATTTCCGCTTCGCTTATCCAGCTACCGAAAGGTACGGCCAAAATTCCCGAAGGCACGCAGGTAATTGTAACGCGGGAGAAGGTAGACGTTAGCCAGCTTTCGAATACCGAGTTTGTAGAAGCAGCCAAAGCAACGGGCTTAGTTGTAGTAACCGGAACTTGCGAAAAGTTCGACCTCGGCCGCTTCATTGCCGGTTATGGATTTAACACAAAGAGGTATGCAGAGTATAGAAACCGATGATATTCTTTTTGAGATTCTGAACGCTTCGGCCGAATTGAAAGCGGCCCTTAGCGGCGGAATATTCGTGCAGGGAGAACGGCCGGATAATTCCGGGAAGGAAGACGTAGTAATTAACAACCTATTCCTAAACCACGAAGTACCGCAAACCGGAACTCAAACGTAAATATCCACGTCCCCGACAAAAAGGAAAGGATAGGCCGAACCGAACAATTTAAGGCGCATAGGGAGCGAATACGCGAACTAACGGCTATTGTTCTATCGGTTCTAAAATCGGCGAACATTACCGGGCTGACTATTCGGGTTTCTACGGAAGCCATAATTAAAGAACCGGGCATTAACGAGCATTACAACAACTTGCGGGTAGAATGGAATATACAACGAACTAATTAAAATTTACGACAATGGCAGCAAAGAAAACTTATACTATCGGTCTTTCCAAGATTGAGGTAGGAGCAATTGCCGAGGACGGCGGTATGGGCGAAACCTTGGACGTATTGGGTTATACCTACCAAGACACCTGCACGATGACGCAGGAAGACCCGGAAACAACCGACCACTACGCCGAAGAAGTGGACGACCCCGTAATAAGCATTAGCCGGGGCGGAAAAACGAACTTCAACTTTTCGATTATGAACCCTTCGGTTACGGTTCTTGCCGACCTTTTGGGCGGCGTAGGTACCCCCGGCACGGGTTCAACGCCGGATAAATGGGAAGCCCCGGACAAAATCCCCGTAGTCGAAAAGTCGGTACGCATTACCCCGGAACAGGGCCTTAAATTCGAGATTCCGCGCATGAAGCTCGTAAGTAAGATTAACGCAACTTTTCAGCAAAAGCGGTATTCTTCTTATCGAGGTCGCCGGTACGGTTATGCAGCCGACCAAAACGGGAACTAAGAAAATGACCGCTACGCTTATGACCGCAGACGCACAGGCATAACGCGGGGAAAGCCTTATTTTAACCCGAAAGCCCCCAAAATGAAAGTTTCGGGGGCTTTCTTGATTTAGCTACGATATGAACGAAGATAACATAAGAGAAAAAACGGATTTAGAGTTAGAAGCGCGAAGAACTTAACCTTTTTGGTAAAGCAAGGGGTTCGGTTCAGCGTTTACAACACGAAAATCCGCCGGCGAAAAAAGGCGTTAAAGGGTTCTTTCAAACGGCCCCAAGTAGTTACGGTAAAGGAAAGACTTCGAAATACAGGAACCTAGCTTCGGTTCTTGACAGACTTAGCGCGATATGGGTAGAAATGGGCTTAGACGAAAAACGGCTTACAGCCGGCGGAACGGAAACCTTGGCGGAAGCGAAGCGCATAGCCAAAGATAACGCCGCGCGTATGGCCCGAATAATCGCTATTGCCGTATTGGGCGAAGACTACCACGTTACCGAAGTTTGCGCGGGCGGAAGGGTAAAAAAATACAACGACGATAAGGAGTTAGACCGGCTTACGGCCCTTTTCTTCCACACTATTAAACCTTCCAATTGGTAGGACTTTCCGAAGCCGTAACCAGCGTAAGCAACTTAGGGGATTTTATAAACTCTATGCGCTTGATGAGCGGCGCAAGGACGACCCAACCGAGGACGGAGCGCATAGAGTAATAGGGCTTAATAGTCCTTACGGCCGCCGGGGTTCGATTTGCGCCCACCTTGGCTGGACATGGGATTACTTACATCACGGCGTAGCTTGGGCCGTTGTTCAACGGTTGTTAACGACGCGCCGCGCATGGCCGACGACGAAGACGGCAATACAGCGGGCAACACGACAACCAAGATAACCAGCGAGAACGCCGAAAGTGTTTTACAACAAATAAATAGCATTATCCGATGAATATAAAAGGCGGTGCCTTGGAGTTCGATATAATTGCGAATAACGGGCAAATAAATAGCGCATTGGCCGAAACCAAAAGGCGCGTACAAGGCTTCACGGATGCAACCGTAGAAGGCGGCGAACGTATGGAAGCCGCGTACAGAGAAGCCGCCGCACAAATTGAAGCGGCGTTTAAGGATATAGACACTATGGCCGCAATCCATAGTAACGCAATCGCCGACCTTGAAAAAGAGTACGCCCGTTTGGGTGAAGCGGCCGGGGCCGCCTTTATGAAAGGCACCGCCAAGGGGGACGAAGAATATAGGGCATTAACGGCAAAACGGCAGGCCATAAAGGACGAAATAAGCCAGCGAAAAACACTTTTGCAGGAAGTAGCGAATACGGCGGACGCTCTATTGAAGGAAGAAATAGCCTTAAACGAAAATAAGGCCAAGGTAGAGCAAAACGCGAAGGCAAAGGGGATGTTACGAACGCAAGTTATGAACCTTAAAAATTCACTTGCGGAAATGGAGCAGGCAGGGAAACGAGATACGGACGAATTTAGGGCTATGCAGGCGGAATTAGGCCGTTTGGCGGACGCTATGGCCGACGCAAATACGCAGGCTAAAATTATGTCCGACGACTACCAAAATATGAATACCGTATTAGAGGTAATGGGCGGTATAAGCGGGGCTTTTTCGGCCGCGCAGGGTGCAGTAGGACTGTTTGCCGGGGAAAACGAAAACCTGCAAAAGATTATGGTTAAAGTTCAGTCCCTTATGGCTATAACCATAGGCTTGCAGCAGGTAGCCAAAACCTTAAACAAGGATTCATATACCCAGCTTGTATTAGTCCGCAAGGCGAAAGAATTACTTACCGTAGCGGAAACGAAGTTTGCTACGGCTTTGGGTATTTCCAACGTAGCGGCAAAGGCGTTAATGGCGACCTTAACCCTTGGCCTTTCAGTAGCGATTACCGCCGCGATAGCCTTAATTTCCAAATTCATATCCAAGAACCGGGAAGCAAAGAAGGCGCAAGAAGAATTTAATAACAAAGTGGTAGAAGCTGCCGCCGAACCGGTTACGGCAATTATCGAACTGTCTAATGCTTGGAACCGGTTAGGTAACGATATGGCCGCTAAAAACAAATTTATCGAAGACAATAAAGACCGCTTCGAGGACTTGGGATTTTCCATAAAGTCAGTTAAGGACGCGGAAGATTTGTTAGTAGCTAATAAAGGCAAGTTTATAGAAGCGTGTTTACAACGCGCTAAGGCTTTGGCCGTGCAGGAATTGGCCGTAGAGAAATACAAGGAAGTATTAAAGGCCCAGCAGGAGTTAGAGGCCACTCCGAAAGCGTATGTATCGAAGAAAGGAACTTATAAGGACGGTTACGGCGTGGAGCGGGAAGGCGTTGTAATTGAAAAATCCCGCAATTGGCAAAAGGCCGAAGAAGCCGTAGCGAAAGCGGAACGGGAATACAACGCCTTGATAAACCAACAAGTAGAATTTACCGCGAAAGAACGCGAAATTTTGGATTCTATCGGGGCCGGTGCGAATAAAATTGCAGAAGGCAGTATAGAGGCTTTGGAAAAGACCATTTCCGAACTACGGAAGAAATACAAGGAAGCTACCACCGATAAGGAGCGGGCCGAGTTATTGGCGAAAATCAAAGAACAGGAAGCGTTACTTAAAAAAATGGATTTATCCGGCACGTCTTCTAAGACTACGCAAAAAGACCCGTTTACGGAACAATTGGAAGCCCGGAAAAAGAAATATACGGAGTATTACAATTGGGTAAATTCCAAAGACGAAGTAGTACGCAATGCCGCAAAAGCCGAGTTCGCCGGGTTGCTGAAAGAAGGAAGTAGCTATTTGGATTATTTACAGAAGCAGCGCGACCAGCTTATTAAGGCTATCGGAAGCGGAACGGCCACAAAGACACAAGCCGAAGAATTGCAGAAGCTAAATAACGCCATAGCCAACGAAACGAAGGAAACCGTTTTAGCCGGATTCGAAAAGGAGCTTAAAGAACAACTTTCCGGGGCACGTTCCATTTTGGAAATGGTTAATATCTTGGAAGAAAAGCGTAAGGCTTTGACCGGGGACGGTTCCGACCTTGACAAAGGTAAAAGCGACATTATTAAGAAGCAGCAGGAAGACGTAGAGCAAAAGGCCAAAGACCGGACAAAAGCCCTATTATCCGAATATGCGGACTATTTGGGTAAGAAGATAACCTTTGAAGCCAACTACGCCGAAATAGCCGCCTTCTTAACGAGCAATTGGCGAAGGCCAAGACGGACGACGAACGCCGTATAGCCTTGGAAGCCTTGGCGAATTTGGAGAAAGAGCGCAAAAAATACGCAAAAAGTTCGGGGAACGAAGACTACGACGCATTGGTAGAGGAATACAAAACATATCAGCAAAAATGCGCCGATATTTCCGCGCAATACGACGAAAAAATAGCATTGGCAACCCAGCAGAATAACGAAGAATTAGTAGCGAAATTGCAGGAAGCCAAGAATAAGGCCCTTTCGTCCGCAGCGTTGCAGGAATTGACCGATTCCGGGGCTTGGGAGCAACTTTTCGGGAACCTCGACGACCTTACTACGGCGCAAATACAGGCCCTTATAGATAAAATCGAAGCGCAAAAGGCCCAATTAGGCGTAGAACTTAACCCGCAAGACTTAGACGTAGTTTTAAGCAAGTTGCGGGAAGCCAAGGACGAAATACAGACCCGCAACCCGTTTAAGGCCCTTTCTACGGCTTTGAAGGACTATAAGAAGGACGCAAGTAAAGCGAACCTATCCGAAGTATTCAAAGGCGTAGGGGCTACGGCCGATTTGGTAAAAGGTTCGTTCGACGCGGTTACGGGTGCTATTGAGAAAATGGGAGGTTCTATGGACGACGAAACCCAAGCTATTTTAGGGGACGTAGGCGGAATTGTGGACGGAATAGGGCAAATGGCACAGGGGTACGCAACTATGAACCCGGCCCAAATGATACAGGGAGCCGTAGGTATGCTAACTTCCGTCTTTGACCTGTTCAACTCCCGCGACCGTAAGGCCGAACGAGCCATTAAGAAACACGCTGCTGCCGTCGAAGAATTGGAACGCGCCTACAAAGCACTTGAACACGCCGTAGATAAGGCGTAGGCGAATCGGTTTACGATAACCAAAAGGCCCTTATTAACAATATGCGCGAACAACGCGCGCACTTGCGGGCTATGTGGGAAGCGGAAGAAAGCAAGAAAAAAACCGATAGTGGTAAGGTAAACCAATATAAGGAGCAGTACGAAGAATTAGGCCGCCAAATCGAAGACACCATAGCCGAAATTACGGAAAGCGTAACGCAGACTTCGGCAAAGGACTTGGCTACGCAATTGTCCGACGCGATAGCCGAAGCCTACTCCGACGGCTTCAACAGCGACAAAGTAAAAAGCGCGATTGAAAAGGTTACGAACCAGGTATTAGGTAATGCCGTAAAGAACGCCAATACGGATAGTCGTTGCATCCACGAATTCAACCACACCGTCACCCTCGGCAGTAATCTGCGTACGAGAATCGCGTGCCAGCTGGCGTTCGATACCGGTACCTACAATCGGAGCTTCGCTCTTCAATAAAGGAACTGCCTGGCGCATCATGTTTGATCCCATCAATGCACGGTTGGCGTCATCATGCTCCAAGAACGGAATCAAAGAAGCCGCAATAGAAGCAATCTGCTGGGGAGATACGTCCATCAATTCCACCTCGGAAGGAGGAACCACCGGATAGTCGGCATCCTGACGGGATTTTACTTTATCACGTACAAAAGTACCGTCATCGTTCAAAGGAGCATTACCCTGAGCAATAATCTTGGCTTCCTCTTCTTCTGCGGTGAGGTAAACCAAACCTTCGTCAGAAAGATCAACCTTACCCTCTGCCACCTTGCGGTACGGAGTTTCAATGAAGCCAAGCTCGTTGATTTTCGCGAACACACAGAAGTGAAGAAATCAAACCGATGTTCGGACCTTCAGGAGTCTCGATAGGACAAGACGTCCGTAGTGAGTATAGTGTACGTCACGAACCTCGAAGCCTGCACGCTCGCGTGACAGACCGCCGGGCCCAGAGCAGACATACGACGCTTGTGAGTAATCTCGGCCAGTGGGTTGGTCTGGTCCATGAACTGTGACAAAGCATTCGTTCCAAAGAATGAATTGATAACGGAAGAGATTGTCTTGGCGTTAATCAGGTCAATCGGAGTAAAGACTTCGTTGTCACGCACGTTCATACGCTCGCGGATAGTACGCGACATACGTGCCAGACCGATGGCAAACTGATTGGACAACTGTTCGCCCACTGTACGCACACGACGGTTGCTCAAGTGGTCGATATCGTCCACATCCGCTTTCGAGTTAATCAACTCGATGAGATATTTGATAATTTCGATAATATCTTCCTTGGTAAGGACACGCACGTCCATATCGGTCGTCAAGTTCAACTTTCTGTTGATACGATAACGGCCTACATCACCCAGGTCATATCTCTTCTCTGAGAAGAACAGGTTATTGATAACCTCGCGTGCACTGGCATCATCGGCAGGGTCTGCATTACGCAACTGGCGGTAGATGTAGAGTACAGCTTCTTTTTCCGAGTTACTCGATCCTTCTGCAGAGTATTATATATGATAGAATAGTCAGACTGGTTCGGTTCTTCCTTGTGTACGAGGATATTCTGACGCCCGACTCTAATATAATGTCAACATGTTCCGGCTCGATTACAGTTTCACGGTCAATAACGACTTCGTTACGCTCGATGGAAACAACTTCACCGGTATCTTCGTCTACAAAATCCTCAATCCATGTTTTCAACACACGTGCGGCCAACTTACGTCCCACCATCTTCTTGAGGTTCGTCTTGTTCACCTTCACGTCTTCCGCCAAATTAAAAATCTCGAGAATGTCCTTGTCATTCTCAAATCCGATGGCTCTCAGCAAAGTGGTAACCGGCAATTTCTTCTTACGGTCAATGTACGCATACATGACGTTGTTGATGTCGGTGGCAAACTCAATCCACGAACCCTTGAACGGGATGATACGGGCTGAGTACAACTTGGTACCGTTGGCATGTACGCTCTGTCCGAAGAATACGCCCGGTGAACGGTGAAGCTGGGATACAACCACACGTTCCGCACCGTTGATGACGAATGTTGCCTTATCCGTCATGTAAGGAATAGGACCGAGGAACACGTCCTGAATGACCGTGTCAAAATCTTCGTGGTCGGGGTCGGTACAATATAATTTCAATTTTGCCTTCAAAGGCACGCTATATGTAAGCCCTCGCTCTATACATTCATCAATGGTATAGCGCGGCGGATCAATATAGTAGTCCAAAAACTCAAGAACAAAATTATTTCTTGTATCGGCAATGGGGAAGTTTTCAGCAAATACTTTATACAGTCCCTCGTTCTTACGTTTCTCGGGTGGGGTGTCCAGTTGTAGAAAGTCTTTGAATGACTTCAATTGTACTTCCAGAAAATCCGGATATTCAAGCGGATTCTTAGTCGAAGCAAAATTAACTCTTTGATTTACAGTATTTGAAGACATCTGTTAATGGATTTGTAGAACTTAATTTTAAATATATACACAAAAAGGTTAAGAATCCTCTTGCGAAGGATTCCTAACCGAATTACCTGATTACCAGGCTAATGTTATTTAAGTTCAACTTCAGCTCCAGCTTCTTCCAATGTTTTCTTCAATGATTCTGCTTCGTCTTTAGCCAAACCTTCTTTCACTACACTAGGAGCACCGTCTACCAAGTCCTTAGCTTCCTTCAAGCCAAGACCACAAGCTTCCTTCACAGCTTTAACAACCTGAAGTTTAGCTGAACCAGCGCTCTTCAATACTACATCAAAAGAATTTTTTTCTTCAGCGGCAGCAGCACCACCAGCTGCAGGACCAGCAGCAACAGCTACAGCTGCAGCAGCAGGTTCAATACCATATTCTTCTTTAAGGATAGTTGCAAGTTCATTAACTTCTTTTACTGTCAAGTTAACTAATTGTTCTGCAAAAGCTTTCAAATCTGCCATTTTTGTATGATTTTAATTGTTTGTTACTAATTGATTATAAAATTGATTATTCGGCACGTTCGCCCAGAGTCTTAAGAACTCCATGAATGGTGTTACCACCTGATTGAAGAGCAGAAATAACATTTTTCGCCGGTGATTGCAGCAATGCAATAATATCAGCAATAACTTCATTCTTACTCTTAATGTTGCAAAGAGCATCCAGTTGATTAGCACCTACATAGAAACCTTCTTCAGCATAAGCTGCTTTCAATGCAGGAATTTCCTCTTTGTATTCTTTCAACAACTTTGCAGGAGCGTTAGCTACTTCGCTAAACATTACTGAAGTTGTACCTTTTAAAGAATCGAACAACGGAGAGAAATCAACACCTTCCATGCTCATCAGAGCTTTGTGAAGCAAAGAATTCTTCACAACAACCAGCTTAATACCTGCTTTGAAACATTTTCTTCTCAGTTCACTTGTCTTAGCTGCATCCATAGCAGTTGTGTCAACCAAATAGAAATGTCCGTATTGCTTAACGGTTTCAGCCAACTGACCAATAATAACGCCTTTATCTTCCTTTCTCATGATTCCTCCTTATTGTTAGTTTTCTTCTACAGTTTTGGGATCAATCTTGATACCCTTACTCATAGTACTTGAAAGATAAATACTCTTAATATAAGTACCCTTAGCTGAACTTGGTTTCAATTTAATGATAGTAGCGATAAATTCTTTCGCATTATCACGAATCTGATCTGCAGTGAAAGAAACCTTGCCAATTGAAGTATGAACGATACCGCTCTTATCAACCTTAAAGTCAATCTTACCTTGCTTAACTTCCTTAACAGCCTTAGCTACATCCATAGTTACAGTACCACTCTTCGGATTCGGCATTAATCCACGAGGACCAAGAACACGACCCAAAGCACCGATCTTACCCATGATAGACGGCATTGTAATGATTACATCAATATCAGTCCATCCACCTTTGATCTTTTCAATATATTCATCAAGACCAACATAGTCAGCACCAGCTTCTTTTGCAGCAGCTTCAGCATCAGGTGTACACAGAACCAAAACACGCACTTGCTTACCTGTTCCGTGAGGCAATGAAACTACACCACGAACCATCTGGTTAGCTTTACGAGGGTCTACACCTAAACGTACGTCAATATCTAATGAAGCATCAAACTTAGAAAAAGTAATATCTTTAACTAACTGTGCAGCTTCTTTCAGTGAGTATGCTTTCCCTGCTTCAATTTTTTCTGCAGCCAACTTTTGATTTTTTGTCAGTTTACCCATTATAATTGAAGTTTATTAGTTATTACCCGGGAATTCCCCTTTTACAGCGATACCCATACTTCTAGCTGTACCAGCTACCATAGTCATAGCAGACTCGATAGTGAAGCAGTTCAAGTCAACCATTTTGTCCTGAGCAATCGTACGAACTTGTTCCCAAGTAATTTCGGCAACCTTCTTACGGTTAGGCTCAGCAGAACCACTCTTAATCTTAGCCAATTCAAGCAATTGAATAGCTACGGGAGGAGTCTTGATAACAAAATCAAAAGACTTATCTGCGTAGTAGGTAATGATTACAGGTAAAATCTTACCTGCTTTGTCCTGGGTTCTGGCATTGAATTGCTTGCAAAATTCCATGATATTAATACCCTTAGAACCCAAAGCAGGTCCAACGGGAGGTGATGGATTTGCAGCGCCTCCTTTAATCTGTAATTTGATTAGTCCAGCAACTTCTTTAGCCATTTTGTTTCTAATTTTTATATATTAATTATAGCGAAAGTCCAATGCACGTAACAGAATGCATTATTCTTTCTCGACATCCATAAAGCCAAGTTCCAGCGGAGTTTTACGTCCGAAGATCTTAACCATAACCTTCAACTTCCGTTTTTCGGTATTCACCTCTTCAATGAGACCACTGAAGCCACTGAACGGTCCAACGGTAACTTTCACTGTTTCTCCTACGGTATAAGGTACATTAAGTTCCTCACCACCTTCCTGAAGTTCATCCACCGTACCAAGTATACGATTCACTTCCGATTGTCTCAAAGGAACCGGATTTTCGGAACCTCCCAAGAAACCGATTACATTCGGGGTGTTTCTCAAATGATGAGCAACCTCACCGACCAAAGCGGCCTCGACTAAAACGTATCCGGGAAGATAACTTCTTTCTTTCACAATTTTCTTACCATTGCGAACCTGATACACTTTCTCGGTAGGAATCAACACCTGAGACACATACTCGCTAAGATCACTGTTCTTAATGTCAGCATCAAGATACTCCTTAACCTTGCTTTCTTTTCCACTAACAGCACGTAATACGTACCACTTTTTTTCAATCTCAGACATTTTATTCAATTAATTAGTGCGGATAGATAATATCCTCCATTACAAACTGGAAGGCTGAATCCATAAGAAAAACAACTAGCGCAATGAGTAGGGAAGCATATAAAACAACCACTGCGCTACTAGAAAGTTCTTTACGAGTAGGCCATGATACTTTATGGACTAATTCGTCATAAGATTCTTTACAATAATTTGCTACTTTCTGAAACATATTCTTTCAAGTTTAGCACGGGAGGAGAGGCTCGAACTCCCGACACCCGGTTTTGGAGACCGGTGCTCTACCAACTGAGCTACTCCCGTAAAAATCAGTTCCCAGTGTCTTACGACCGAGAACTGATCATATTAATTATCTAGTGATTAGTCAAGAAGTTCTGTAATCTGGCCTGCACCTACAGTACGTCCACCTTCACGGATAGCAAAACGCAAACCTACATTCAATGCAACCGGGTAGATCAACTCAACTGTAATAGTTACGTTATCACCAGGCATTACCATTTCAGTTCCTTCCGGCAAAGTGATTTCACCTGTACAGTCCATAGTACGCAAGTAGAACTGAGGACGATACTTGTTATGGAACGGAGTATGACGACCACCTTCTTCTTTCTTCAAGATATAAACCTCAGCTTTGAACTTAGAGTGAGCCTTAACCTGACCCGGCTTACACAAAATCATACCACGTTTGATTTCGTTTTTGTCGATACCACGCAACAACAAACCAACATTATCACCAGCTTCACCTTGATCCAATAATTTACGGAACATTTCAACGCCAGTAACAACTGATTTCTTATCTTCACCCAAACCAAGAATTTCAACTTCGTCACCTACATGGATAATACCAGCCTCGATACGACCTGTAGCAACAGTACCACGACCAGTGATAGAGAACACGTCTTCAACAGGCATCAAGAAAGGTTTATCAATATCACGCGGAGGCAATGGAATCCAAGTATCAACTGCATCCATCAACTCCATTACTTTATCTTCCCATTGAGGAACACCATTCAAAGCACCTAATGCAGAACCACGAATAATAGGAGTATTATCGCCATCGAAATCATAGAATGAAAGCAACTCACGCATTTCCATTTCTACCAATTCCAACATTTCTTCATCATCAACCATATCACACTTGTTCAAGAAAACAACCAAACGAGGTACGTTTACCTGACGAGCCAACAGAATGTGTTCACGAGTCTGAGGCATCGGACCATCAGTTGCAGCACAAACAATAATTGCGCCATCCATCTGAGCAGCACCTGTAACCATGTTTTTTACATAGTCGGCGTGACCCGGACAGTCAACGTGAGCATAGTGACGATTTGCAGTTTGATATTCTACGTGAGAAGTATTGATAGTAATACCTCTTTCTTTTTCTTCAGGAGCGTTGTCGATAGAATCGAAAGAACGCAATTCTGAAAGACCTTTTTTAGCCAACACAGTAGTGATAGCAGCAGTCAAAGTGGTTTTACCGTGGTCAACGTGACCGATAGTACCAATGTTAACGTGCGGTTTCGAACGTTCAAATTTCTCTTTAGCCATAGCTTTACTTGTTATTTATTTGATTAATAATCAGCAATTACGTTATCAAAGAGCTGTTAACGAGACTTGAACTCGTGACCTCTTCCTTACCAAGGAAGTGCTCTACCACTGAGCTATAACAGCAAGAAAAAAAAGAGCGGAAGACGGGGCTCAAACCCGCGACCCTCAGCTTGGAAGGCTAATGCTCTATCAACTGAGCTACTTCCGCAAAAACCAAAGACCTTTCAAGTCTTAAGAATGTGGGCAAAGATGGATTCGAACCACCGAAGTCGAAAGACAGCAGATTTACAGTCTGCCCCATTTGGCCACTCTGGTATTTGCCCAACTTACTTTCAAAGAACAACAGCTTCTCAGCATCTTTTCTTGAGCCTCTTGTCGGATTCGAACCAACGACCCCGAGATTACAAATCACGTGCTCTGGCCAACTGAGCTAAAGAGGCTTGTCATATCTAACTTCGCAACCATTCCGCCTTTGAATGGTTAAGCGGCTGCAAAGTTTAGATATTTATTTTAAATTCTCAAAA
>OKWC01000008.1_pt1 | contig 30724 bp, 39 predicted proteins | sample 1606971 | NCBI WGS metagenome assembly OKWC01 (sample SAMN04414076, study PRJEB24778) | human gut metagenome | material: faecal | host: Homo sapiens
CTGCACTTGCTATTACAACTGAGAAGTATAAACCTATTGTAATAAATGGTGTTTCAATTCCGTCTGTTGTTAGAACAGATGCTCCTGATAAACCATATATAGTTACAGAGCCTCGAACTGTTGCTGATTTATCTAAGGATGAAGTTGATTGGCTTAATACCAATATTAATTTCATTCTTGATGCTACAGGTGAGTTTATTCCTGTTACTAGTGGTAATCAATTTGTATTCTATCAAACTCTTTTGAAAATTCAGTATTATATTTATGCTCATAATATTCCAATTGAGTTCTTTGATGGTAACAATGAAAAAGCTCGCTATTATAAGATTTGGAATATCGGTTATTTGATCGACAATGAAAATTATGATAGTGCTTATGAACCTCAATTTCATATTTGTGTTGATAGTAACATGAGTGCTGAAGTTGAGTCTCGTGATCATGCTATTAAGATGTTTAACAGATATACTTATAATCTATTTAAGGAGGCTGTGAAACTTATAGATTATAAAGTTCCTAAAGGTAGTTCTTTAGCTATTGCTAAATGTTCTGCAAGACTTATATTTGATACTATTGAAGATTTTGAAGCTTGGATTAAAGTGGCATAACGAGTATTCTCCAACACAAAACCCATCATGTGCAAGGCATATCCCGAGTCACTTCCCGGCAAAACCCCGCCTGTAAATAAAGTTCCCTGTTGCAATACGTCCACAGAAAGATGAGTATCCAACAGACGTCCGGATACAAAAGTCTTTGAATTCACATCCACGCTGTCCACCTGAAAAGGAGCCTGTACAACGTAGGGTCCGGCATAACGGAAAGTAGTAATGTCAATCGTTTCAGCACCTGCCATCACAGCCCAGGCAAGTGCACAAGACAATAAGATTTGTTTCTTCATATTTCTAACAATTTGTGTTACACAAAGATATGAAATATAAAAGAAACAAAAACCTTTTCCTACGAATTTCAATGCTTCCTACAACATATTATTTCATCTCTCCCGGCAGATAGCGTAACTGCAAATACTGTTCCCCCGGTTTCAGATATCCCCCTTCGAATATTTCTTTCCTGATCCGGTAAACTTCCACTCTTTTCAATAAGTAATTTTCTACCTTCATCGGCTGCTTTTTACACCAGGAAAGCACTTTCAGACTTCCATCGGCATGAACATCCGCATAAACCTTTACCGTTCTTATCGGAGTCCCGTCCGTTATCTTACGTCCTCTTTTATAATCCACCCACAAAATAGCTTTCGCTTTTTCCCCCTCACATGTTCCGGCATACTCATCCGTTTCGGACGCGGTGGAAGGTGAAGAAGTTCCCTTACAACCTACAACCACACATAAATCAAAAGATATAAAATATAGCTTCCTCGTGTTTTCATATCAATCGGATTAGTCTTTTATCTCTTCTATAGGAGTAATATCCTCTATTTCAGGCATCCCCGGTTCTTTCTTCTGACGGAAGCGGATGATGTTTATCAAATCGGACAGTCCGTATACAATGCTGCTCACTCCCAGAATGATGAATGGAACAGCAGCAGCCGTAAATGGATTAAATAATACCACAATACCTGCAATCAGCACCAACACAGGTATCACAAAGAAACCTCCCGGTACCACCGTCCAACTACGCGCAGCAGATAAATTCACAATCTGACTGATTCCCGCCAGTACCAAAACAGCACCCAGCACATACATCAGGATACCGACAAAAAAATGCCGGCATAATCATCAGCCATAATCCGAACAAAAGGCTGCCAAGCCCGGCAATAGGAAAACGACTGCCATCCTGCTTGCCACGAATCAAATACCCGGATAAAGAAAAGAGTCCCGGTACTAGAAACAACACACCGATTGTAATAACCAGATAAAGAATGGCAGCCTCAGGCCATGCCACCAGCAACACACCGATGACCAATGCACAGATACATCTGATTATAGAATAATTCATTGTTTTCATATTCAATCATGTCTAATTGGTTAATGAAGCGAATATACTGATTATTTCTGAGAAGACAGATGCAAAATGGATATTAATTTTCAGACAGAAGAACAAAAGAACAAAAAAAGAAAGCCAAAACAAATTTTCCTGCCATAAACTTAGAACTAATTCTATTGTTCTATAGACTTTAGCAAACAGAATGTTATACCGACTATTCCAATCTATTCTTTCGTACCCATGCCTGAAGATCATCCTTTTGTCTTATGACAAATCACTCTATCTGTTCTGTTTCAGGCAGACTTTGTTCATTCTCGTCCTCATCGATCAAAATAGCCCAAAAGAGCCACCATAACAGCAATCCTGCCAACAACACGGCACCTATTCTTATCCAAAGTTTACGTTTCATACACTTCATTTTAATGATTTATTAACTGATGTATTAAAACCATTCCGCCACCCGAAATGTTCATTTATAAAACCAATTTAAAGTAATAAGATTATGAATAATGGAAAATTCTTTGCCGGACTGGCACTAGGAGCGCTGGTCGGCAGTGCATTAAGTTGTTTTGCGCACAGCAACAGAGGTCGCAAATTGAGAAGAGACGTGTATGATGCCATTCAGGACTTACAAGAAGATGCAAAAGACCTGGCTCATCATGCAAAACATAAAGCAGAAGAAGTAAGCAGTGAAGTAGCCGGAAAAGTAGGTGAGAAAGTGGAAGAAGTGAAAGGGAAAATACACGAAGCTGCAAATAAATAAAAAAAAAAGTAAGTTTTTCTTTGGAGTTTAAAACAAAAACGCTTACATTTGCCCCAAAATAAAAACAGATTTTATGAATAGAATCATGGTAAATACATATTGGTGGCGTTTCTTACAACTAAACAAGTCGTAAGGGAACCAGACATGTATATATACCTGACATTCTAAAAGGATATTCAAACTGAGGCCTGTCGTACTTACGACAGGCCTTTTTTCGTTAGTGCAATTAACATTAAAATATAGAACGACAATGAAAACTTATCAGGTAAACAAAGAAGGTTATTATGGCGAATTTGGAGGGGCGTATATTCCCGAAATCCTTCACCGCTGTGTGGAAGAATTGCAGAATGCCTATTCCAAAGTATTGGAAAGTGAAGGATTCAAACAAGAATTCCACCAGTTACTACGCGACTATGTAGGACGCCCTTCACCTCTTTACCTGGCAAACCGGCTAAGCAAGAAATATGGCTGTAAGATCTACCTGAAACGTGAAGATTTAAACCACACCGGAGCACATAAAATCAATAATGCCATCGGACAGGTGTTACTGGCAAAACGTATGGGGAAAAAACGTATCATTGCAGAAACCGGAGCTGGACAGCATGGGGTGGCCACCGCTACAGTATGCGCTTTGATGAACATGCAATGCATTGTTTACATGGGCAAGACCGATGTAGAACGCCAGCATATCAATGTAGAAAAAATGAAAATGCTGGGAGCCGAAGTCCGCCCGGTCACTTCCGGCAACATGACACTGAAAGATGCTACAAACGAAGCCATCCGCGACTGGTGTTGCCACCCTGCCGATACTTACTATGTCATCGGCTCTACCGTAGGCCCTCATCCCTACCCTGATATGGTGGCACGTCTGCAATCCGTTATCAGCGAAGAAATCAAAAAGCAGCTGAAAGAACAGGAAGGAAGGGAATATCCCGATTACTTGATGGCTTGTGTAGGAGGAGGAAGCAATGCGGCAGGAACCATTTATCACTATATAGATGATGAACGTGTGCAGATTGTCCTGGCCGAGGCAGGAGGCAAAGGTATAGACACCGGTTTCTCGGCCGCTACCATCCAACTGGGGAAAATGGGAATTATCCACGGAGCAAAGACCTTGGTTATCCAAAACGAGGACGGACAAATAGAGGAACCTTACTCCATCTCTGCCGGTCTGGATTATCCGGGCATAGGACCCATGCATGCCAATCTGGCCAAACAGCAACGCGCTTTGGTACTCGCCATAAACGATGATGAAGCCATCCGTGCCGCATTTGAACTGACCCGGCTGGAAGGTATCATTCCTGCATTGGAATCGGCTCATGCATTGGGAGCATTGGACAAAATGAGATTCAAGCCAACGGATATAGTGGTTCTCACCGTATCAGGACGCGGAGATAAGGATATTGAAACCTACTTGAAAGAATCCGGCACAAGGGCCTCCTTGCAATAACACATAGAAACCCATGAGAACAAAAATCCTATACGGACAACTATAAACAGAAAAGAAACAATGAAAACTTTTACCTATACCACCCGATGCAAAACCATACTGGGTGACCTGCATACACCGGTCAGTACCTATCTGAAAGTGCGCGACATTTTCCCACAGAGTGCACTGATGGAAAGTTCCGACTATCATGGAAGTGAGAACAACCGTTCTTTCATCGGACTGAATCCTGTAGCCAGCATCGGAATCAACCATGGCACAGCCACTGCCACCTACCCTGACGGCAGCATGGAAGAACATCCCATCAGCGAACATTTCCGGGCAGACCATGCGATCTCCGATTTTCTGAATCGTTTCAAGGTAAGCGGAGAATACAACAACTACTGCGGACTGTATGGTTATACCACTTTCAATGCCGTACGCTATTTCGAACATATCAATGTAAAAGACAGCCGTGATCCTAAGAACGATGCTCCGGATATGTTGTATATCTTATATAAATACCTGATTGTCTTCAATGACTTCCGCAACGAAATGTTATTACTGGAAATGTTGCAGGACGGTGAGGACAGCCATCTGGATTATGTGGAAAAAGCGATCCACAACCGTAACTATACCACTTACGACTTCCGTGCCGTAGGCGAAACCACCAGTACCCTGACCGATGAAGAGCATAAGGCGAACATCCGCAAAGGCATTGCCCACTGTATGCGCGGCGATGTTTTCCAAATCGTCCTTTCACGCCGTTTTATCCAACGTTACGAAGGAGATGATTTCAAACTTTACCGTGCTTTACGCAGCATCAACCCGTCCCCCTACTTATTTTACTTCGATTTCGGAGGCTTCCGTATTTTCGGTTCCTCTCCCGAAACCCATTGTAAAATAGAAAACGGGCGTGCCACCATCGACCCTATCGCCGGAACCACCCGCCGCAACGGAGACAAGAAAATAGATGCTGAACTCACCGCCAACCTATTGGCTGATCCCAAAGAAAATGCGGAACATGTAATGCTGGTAGATCTGGCACGCAATGACTTGAGCCGCAACTGTCACGATGTACAAGTAGAATTTTACAAAGAAGCTCAATATTACAGCCACGTCATTCATCTGGTAAGCCGGGTCAGCGGCGAACTGAACCCCAAAGCCAATCCCATCAAAGCATTTATTGATACTTTCCCGGCCGGAACCCTGAGTGGCGCTCCGAAAGTAAAAGCCATGCAGCTGATCAGCGAATACGAACCTCACAGCCGTGGAGCCTATGGCGGCTGTATCGGATTTATCGGGCTGAACGGCACATTGAACCAAGCTATCACCATTCGTACATTCGTCAGCCGCAACAACGAACTATGGTTTCAAGCCGGTGGCGGCATCGTAGCTAAGAGCAATGAAGAGTACGAATTACAAGAAGTAAACAACAAACTGGGAGCACTTAAAAAAGCAATCATCCTGGCAGAACAAATGTAAAAACGAATCATCATGAAAACAGTAATTATAGACAACTATGACTCATTTACCTACAACTTGAGTCATTTGGTAAAAGAACTGGGAGCCGAAGTTACCGTATTACGTAACGATGCTTTCCAACTGGAAGAATTGGAAAAATTCGATAAAATCATTCTTTCACCCGGTCCCGGTATTCCATCAGAAGCAGGCCTGCTGCTCGAAGTAATTAAAAGATATGCCGGCAAGAAACCGATTCTGGGTGTATGCTTGGGAGAACAGGCCATAGGAGAAGCTTTTGGCGGCAAACTGACCAATCTGAGCGAAGTATTTCATGGCGTACAGACCCCCATCTCAATTAAAAAGAACCAATCAAAAGACAAAGGAAAGAAAACCGATTACATTTTCAACGGACTGCCGGATGAAGTGCCGGTAGGACGTTATCACTCATGGGTGGTAGATACGGACGGTTTCCCTGAGTGCCTTGAAATAACCGCAGTAAGCCAGGAAGGTCTCGTCATGGCATTGAAACATAAAGAATACGATATCCACGGCATCCAGTTTCATCCCGAATCCGTACTGACCCCCGATGGTAAAGCCATGATAGCCAACTTTCTAAACGCATAACCCCAACCGTACATAATAAATATGAAAGCTATATTATCCCGCCTCTTCAATCACGAGGAACTGAACCGAAAAGAAGCAAAGAATTTGCTGCTCAACATAACCCGGGGAATGTATAACGACGCACAGATAGCCGCCCTGCTGACCGTTTTCCAAATGCGCGGCATCAAAGTAGAAGAATTGATAGGTTTCCGTGAAGCATTGCTCACCACCCGCATACCTATAGATTTTTCCGCTTACAGCCCTATTGACATTGTGGGTACAGGCGGTGATGGAAAAAACACCTTCAACATCTCTACTTGCGCCTGCTTCATTGTAGCGGGAGCCGGATATCACGTTGCCAAACACGGCAACTATGGCGCGACTTCCGTCAGTGGAGCCAGCAATGTCATCGAACAACACGGCGTAAAATTCACGAACAATCCGGATAAGCTGACCCGTTCTATGGAAGAATGTGGAATGGTCTATATGCATGCCCAGTTGTTCAATCCTGCCATGAAAAGTGTAGGCCCTGTCCGCAAAGCACTGCAAGTACGTACCATATTCAACCTGCTAGGTCCGCTGGTTAATCCATGTCTTCCGGCTTACCAACTTCTAGGAGTCGCCGATCTGCCGCAAATGCGCCTTTATACCAACGTGTTCCAAAAACTGGGCATTGGCTTTGCCGTAGTAAACAATTTGGACGGTTACGACGAAATCTCACTGACCGATGAATTCAAAGTGATGACCAATCACTACGAAACCATCTACAAGCCATCCGAACTAGGCTTCTCTCTCGCCAGACAAGAAGAACTTTATGGTGGGAACACTCCCGAAGAAGCGTCGAAAATCTTCCATAACGTACTGGAGAACAAAGCCACCAAAGCCCAGACAGACTGTGTACTGATTAACGCTTCTTTTGCCATACAAGCCATGGAACCGGCCAAACCGATAGAAGAATGCGTGGCCATCGCCCGTGAATCATTGGAAAGCGGAAAAGCATTGAATACATTGAAAAAATTTGTGGAACTGAACAGTTGACTACACACCCGGTATTCCACTACCAAACGCCTCATACAATGACAGATATATTAACAGAAATCATCGCCTGCAAGCAGATCGAGATCGAACTGCAAAAGGCTGCCATCAGCAAAGAAATGCTGATAAACAATTGTAACGAACCCATGCCACGTATCAGTATGCGTGCCAGTCTTGCCTCTTCTCTTTACGGCATCATCTCCGAGTTCAAGCGTCGCTCTCCCTCCAAAGGATGGATAAAAGAAGACGCACAGGCAGATACCATTCCTCCCGCTTACGAAGCGGCCGGAGCCTCCGCACTTTCCATCCTCACCGATGAAAAATACTTCGGCGGCAGCCTGAAAGATATCCGTTCGGCACGCCCCCACGTGCAACTTCCCATTCTAAGGAAAGATTTCATTATAGATGAATACCAACTTTATCAGGCACGCATCGTAGGAGCGGACGCTATCCTTCTGATAGCCGCCGCTTTGAAGAAAGAGCAATGCAAAGCCCTAGCCCTCAAAGCCCATGAACTGGAACTGGAAGTCCTACTGGAAATCCACAACGAGCAAGAACTGGAATATATAGACGAGAACATTGACATGGTGGGAGTCAACAACCGTAATCTGGGAAGCTTCCACACAGAGGTGGAAAACTCTTTCCGTCTGGCGGAAAAACTACCCGAAGAAATGCTCCGGATCTCTGAAAGCGGCATCTCTAGCCCCGAAACAGTCAAACAACTCCGGGCTGCCGGCTTCCGAGGCTTCCTGATAGGGGAAAACTTCATGAAAAACACCCGCACCGGGAGAAGCCTTAAAAGAATTTATAACCCAACTAGAGAAATGTTAGGATGAAACAACAATGATTATCAAGGTATGCGGTATGCGCGAGCCCGAAAACATACGCGCCATAGAGCAAGCCGGAGCAGACTGGATGGGCTTCATCTTCTTCCCCCAATCTGCCCGCTACGTATCACATCGTCCGGAATATCTACCGGAACAATGCCACCGGATCGGGGTCTTCGTCAACGAAAGCAGCGAAAACATCCTGCTGAAAGCACAGGAATTCGGTCTGCACCATATCCAGTTGCATGGCAGGGAAACACCGGAACAATGTCGCAAATTAAAAGCAACCGGACTGGGAGTCATTAAAGTTTTTTCCATAGCACAGGAAAGTGACCTGCAATCCGCCGGTTGTTATGAGGGGCGTTTGCGATTACTTTCTTTTCGATACTGCCTGCTCCGGATATGGCGGTTCCGGCAAACCCTTCAACTGGAATATCCTGCAAGCCTATCGGGGAAAGACGCCTTTCCTACTGAGTGGCGGTCTCCGTCCCGGCAGTCTTTCCTTTTGTTGCAATTCAAGCATGAACAATGGGCAGGCATCGACCTGAACAGCGGATTCGAGACCGCTCCGGCTCTGAAAGACGCCGCCGCCGTCCACACATTTATAAACCAATTAAAACAAAAATACAATGAACAGAATCAACCAGTTATTCAGTACCAAGCAAAAAGACAATCCTATCTATTTATTTTTGTTGCAGGCTTTCCTACCTTAGAAGGTACGGCAAGCACCATCAAAGTCCTGGAAAAAAAGGATTAACATGATTGAAATCGGTATTCCTTTCAGTGACCCGATGGCTGACGGTCCCGTTATCCAGCACGCTGCCACCCGCGCCTTGAAAAACGGCATGACACTGAAGCTCCTTTTCGACCAAACTGAAAGATATCCGTAAAGAAGTACAGATTCCGCTGGTGCTGATGGGATATCTCAATCCCATCATGCAATATGGATTCAAGGATTTCTGCCGCACCTGCCGGGAGACGGGAATCGACGGAGTGATTATCCCCGACTTGCCTTTCAAAGATTATATGGAGGAATATCGTTCCATAGCCGAGGAACAAGATGTGAGAATCATCATGCTCATCACTCCGGAAACCAGTGAAGAACGTATCCGCCTGATTGATGAACACACCGACGGTTTTATCTATATGGTATCTTCCGCCGCTATCACCGGTGCTCAAAAAGATTTCAACGCACAGAAACAAGCCTATTTCCAACGCATCGCCGACATGAATTTACGCAATCCCCGCATGATAGGTTTCGGAATTTCCAATAAGCAAACCTTCGAAACCGCATCCGCTCATGCCGCAGGAGCCATCATCGGCAGTAAATTCGTGACCTTGCTGGATGAAGAAGACGGAGATACGGAAAAAGCAGCGGACAAGCTGCTGGAAGCCTTGAAAAACTAACCTTTCACAACTCGTAACATCCTCTTCTTCAAAAATTCACCTGAAAGATCATGGCGATACAAGTGAAAAATATAATACCTTACAGGTATAAGATTATATATCTTGCAGCAGTAAGATCTATAATCTTATACCTGATCTTTCTACTTCTTCCATCCACAGCATCTGGCAGAAGCAGTTATCACCTATAAAGAAAAACATTTTGTTATTTCCCTCTCTTATTTTTGTCATAGTTACACATAATTACTATCTTTGTGCCAAAATTAAACAAGAAAAGCGCATGACACAGAGTGAATATCCTTCCGTTTTGCTAATATACACAGGCGGTACGATCGGCATGATTGAAAATCCTGAGACAGGTGCACTAGAAGCCTTCAATTTCGACCAGTTACAAGACAATGTTCCCGAATTGAAGCGGTTCAACTATCGCATCTCCTCTTACCAGTTCAATCCCCCCATTGACTCTTCGGATATGGAACCTGCCTTGTGGGCCAAGTTAGTCAAGATCATCAAATACAATTATGACAATTTTGACGGGTTCGTCATTCTGCACGGTACAGACACCATGGCATACACCGCTTCAGCGCTCAGCTTCATGCTGGAAAACCTGAGCAAGCCGGTTATTCTGACGGGTAGCCAGCTGCCCATCGGCATGTTGCGCACCGATGGAAAGGAAAATCTGATCACTTCCATAGAAATAGCCGCTGCCAAACATCCGGACGGCACTGCTATTGTACCCGAAGTATGCATCTTCTTCGAAAACCATCTGTTGCGCGGAAACCGTACCACAAAAATCAATGCGGAGAATTTCAATGCGTTCCGTTCATACAATTTCCCTTCGCTGGCAACAGCAGGCATCCACATAAAATATGAATATGACCGTATTCACAAAGCCGATCCCAATCTGCCATTAAAACCACACTATCTTTATGATACCAATGTAATTATACTGACCCTTTTTCCGGGCATCCAGGAAAACATGATCAGCAATATCCTACATACACCGGGATTACGCGCAGTGGTATTAAAGACCTACGGTTCGGGCAACGCTCCGCAAAAGCCGTGGTTCATCGAACTTCTAAGGGATGCCACCTCACGGGGAATCATCATTGTCAACATCTCCCAATGCTCTACCGGAACAGTGGAAATGGGAAGGTATGAAACCGGACTCCATCTGCTGGACGCAGGGGTCATCAGCGGCTATGACAGTACGGTGGAATCCGTTCTAACCAAACTGATGTTCCTTTTGGGACACGGAAAAAGTGAAAAAGAAATACGTTACCAAATGAGTATTCCGGTAGCCGGAGAGTTTACGAAATCATAATTTATTGCGTTCCAATTATCATCTGACGGGATGATTGCAGAATCATTAAAATGGTGTAATCTGCGATGAAAACTTAACGATTTTATAACATGTAATCTTTTTGTAATATTTGTTTCATCAAATAGTAATAAAAATGCTCCATCTTTGCAATGCTGATCAGAAAAGATTAGTTTTGTAGTATTAAAAAGATGGATATATGAATGATTACCGCATTTTAGTAGTTGACGATGAAGAAGATCTATGCGAGATTCTTAAATTCAATTTAGAAAACGAAGGGTATTTTGTGGATACGGCAAACTCCGCCGAAGAAGCCCTGAAGATGGAACTGACCCAATACAACTTGCTGTTGCTGGATGTGATGATGGGAGAAATATCAGGATTCAAAATGGCGAACATGCTGAAAAAGAATAAAGCTACTGCTTCTATTCCCATTATATTCATTACTGCTAAAGATACTGAAAACGATACCGTAACAGGGTTCAACCTGGGAGCCGACGACTATATCTCGAAGCCATTTTCACTGCGCGAAGTTATAGCACGCGTTAAGGCTGTCCTTCGACGCACCAGCCCCACACAGGGAAAAGAAGCGCAAGAACAATTGCAGTACAAAGGGCTTTTAGTCGACATCACCAAGAAGAAAGTCAGCATAGACGGTATAGAAATTTCCCTGACAAAAAAAGAATTCGAAATCCTGTTGCTGTTGTTACAAAACAAAGGCCGCGTATTCTCACGCGAAGATATTCTGGCTAAAGTATGGCAGGAGGAAGTCTATGTGCTGGACCGTACCATTGACGTCAACATTACCCGCCTGCGTAAAAAAATAGGCGAATATGGAAAATGCATCGTCACCCGCCTGGGATACGGATACTGTTTTGAATGCGAATAACCTAACCTGTACCTTTCCATGACTATTAAATTATCCAGCCACGTCCTGTCATTCAACAAGAAACTATTCTTGTCGGTAATTTCCTTATTCATAGCATTCGCCATCTGTTTCATGGCATTCCAATATCGCAGGGAGAAGGAATACAAAATAGAATTGCTGAACACACAACTCCAGAATTACAACGACCGCCTGAATGATTTTCTCCGTGGCAGGGATACACTGAATATTCAACAAATTGAACGACTTATGTTTGCGAACACACCTTTGAAGATCTACGCGTGACACTGATCAATAAGAATGGTACTGTAATTTATGACAATCTGGAAAAAGATCCCAGCCACTTCGAGAACCACCATAACCGTCAGGAAATAAAAAAAGCCATCATTTATGGCAGCGGCTACTCCATTAACAGACAATCGGAAAGCTTGGGCGGTGAATTTTTCTATTCAGCAAAGTATTATCCTAACCTGGACTATATCATTCGTTCGGCCCTTCCCTATAATGTCAGTCTGATGAGACACCTGAAAGCAGACTCTCATTATGTATGGTTCACACTGATAATCAGCCTGATATTAATAATTGTGTTCTACCGGTTCACACATAAATTGGGAATGTCTATCACCAAATTGCAACAATTTGCCATGAAAGCCGACCGCAATGAACCGATAGACACTGATATGCAGGATACCTTTCCCAAAAACGAACTGGGCGAGATATCCCAACATATCATCCAGATTTACAAACGTCTGCATCAGGCAAAAGAAGATTTATATATCGAACGCGAGAAACTGATCACCCATCTCCAAATCTCGCACGAAGGCTTAGGCGTATTCAACCACCGCAAAGAAGAGATTCTGGTAAATAATCTGTTCACACAATACGCCAACCTTATCTCGGACAAAAATCTGAGTTCTACGGAAGAGATCTTCTCCATCCCCGAATTGCAGCCCATCACCCGTTTCATTACAAAAAACAAGGAATGCAGTATCGGCAAAGAAGAGAAACGGATGTCATTGAACATAGACAAAAACGGACGTATCTTTGCCGTGGAATGCATTATCTTTCAAGATGACAGCTTTGAAATCTCCATCAATGACATCACTCAGGAAAAGGAACAGGCACTTCTGAAAAAAACAGCTGACACAGAATATCGCCCACGAATTGAAAACCCCTGTAAGCAGCATACAGGGATATCTGGAAACCATAGTAAACAATCCTACCCTGCCCCGTGAGAAAATCAATGCTTTCCTGGAGAGAAGCTATGCACAAAGTAACCGGCTGGCACATCTGTTACGGGATATCTCCGTACTTACCCGCATGGAAGAAGCTCCGAACATGATCGAAACAGAACCGGTAAACCTCACCACCATGATGCGGAATATCCTGAACGAAGTAACTTTGGAACTGGAAGAAAAGCAGATCACAGCCCACAACATGCTGCCTGAAGGACTGACCGTACAAGGCAATTCTTCCCTGCTATACTCCATCTTCCGGAATCTGACAGACAACGCCATTGCATACGCAGGAACTCATATTTCCATAACCATCCGCTGTTTCCGTGAAGACGAACGTTTTTATTATTTCAGTTTCTCGGACACAGGCGTAGGAGTAGGACCCGAACATCTAAGCCGTTTGTTCGAGCGTTTCTATCGGGTGGACAAAGGACGTTCACGCAAACTGGGTGGTACCGGACTGGGACTGGCCATTGTAAAAAACGCAGTCATTCTGCATGGCGGAACAATCTTCGCTAAAAATACCCCCGGTGGAGGTCTGGAATTCATATTTACATTGAGTAAAGAATGAGAGGATACCAAGAGCCTGTTTTCTAAATTTTCTTCAAAATTTTAAAACAGGCTCTAAAAAATAAAAGAAAGATAATTGTTTTTCTTAAATATAAACTGTATCTTTGCGGTGCATCGGTTCATTTATCTCCCTCCGAGGTGAATGATTAAAAGGGAATCAAGGTGAAAATCCTGAACAGTCCCGCTGCTGTATGTTTCACTAAACGCATAAGCAAAATGCCAATAACCACTGGGATAATTTCCGGGAAGGTGCTTATAGCGGAAACGAGTCAGAAGACCTGCCTGTGCATTTATCAAATCTGAAGCTTTCGAGGAAAGAGCTTGGAACACTGAACGTAAGGGATGCCTTTAATCACATCCGCTATTTTCTCCGTTTCACTGTCCGGAAAAGAGTATCAGGTAAAAAGAACATTTATTTTAAAGTAAACTCTGCCAAGTTTATTTGGAATGCTCAGCCGAAGTGATTCGCCTGAGCATTATTTTATAATCCAAGTCAATACAAAATCGGGATGAGTGACATAACGGACCCGATAACGTTCCTGCCGGCCTGTACGATATTCGCGTGCCTCGAACTCCCCCTCTTCCGACAGGCTGAAAGGAAAAATACGAAGATGACGAATAAAATCCACCTCCTCTACTCCCATCAGTTTGAACAGTGCCTCCTTGGCCGACCAATGGAGCAATAAAGCATAAACGTCATCTCCTTCCATCATTGCGGGCTCTTCATCGGAACGAATAAAACGGGAAGCTACTTTCCGCACTCTGGTTCCATACTGCTCTATATCCACTCCCACCTCACAGGAAGAATGAAGCGCCACCGCCACATAACCGCGAGTATGCGAGATGCTGATATACCGGCTTCCATCCTTTAGATAAGGCCTTCCCGAAGAGTAATAAGCTATCTCCTTTTCTTCTCCACACAAAGCCTTCAGCAGCACACGTACCGACAACCCTTCATGCTTCCGTTTTCGGAAAGAACAGCCAGTTTCTCCCTATACCAGTCTTTATGCTCCAATGATGCCAGCAGTTGTTCCGTTGTTTCATCAGACTTCCATATTCCAAGCAGAAACTCCCCTTCGCTATAAGTACGGTATAAAGGCATAATAAAATCTATTTCTTTTCTTCTTCCACGGAGCTGGAAGAGTCAACGATAACTTTTACTTTCAAAATGCGGCGCGTATTCATTTCAAGTACCTCAAAATGATAATTCCCATAATCTAACCGCTCGTGCAATACAGGAAACTCCCCTTTTATTTCCAGCAACAAACCAGCCAAAGTGTCCGCATCTCCTTCACTTTCTCGAAAAGAGCGGGATCAGCTTTCATAATCTTATAAAAATCGGACAGCAAGGTTTTTGCCTCGAATATATAGGTACGGTCATTCAGTTTCACATACGTACGCTCTTCATCATCGTATTCATCATTAATCTCTCCTACAATCTCCTCGATGATATCCTCCATTGTAACAATGCCCGAAGTACCTCCAAACTCATCGACAACGATGGCAATATGGATCTTGTTCGCCTGAAAATCACGCAAAAGGTCATCAATCATCTTCGTTTCAGGCACAAAGTAAGCAGGACGGACCAATGTCTGCCAACGAAAGTTGTCGCCTTTGCCCAAATGAGGAAGCAAATCCTTTATATAAAGAATTCCCTTTATATTATCCCGCGATTCGGCATATACCGGAATACGGGAATAGGCATTTTCCACAATACATTTCAACACTTCGGAATAAGGAGTATTGATTTCCAAGTCCACCATATCCAGCCGGGAAGTCATCACTTCCTTAGCCGTTTCCTCACCAAAACGGATAATACCTTCCAGAATATTGCTTTCCTCTGAAATCTCACTCTTGTCCGTCAGTTCCAAAGCCTGTGAAAGCTCGTCGACAGAAATATTATAATTCCTTTTTGCCACACATCTGTTCACCAAAAAGGAAGAACGGACCAGCAATGCCGACAAAGGTGAAAAGAATTTCTTTAAAAAAGAAATGGCAGGAGCTGCCTTACGGCAAAACTTCAACGTGTTCTGTGCCGAATAAATTTTAGGCATGATTTCACCGAAAAGCAACAGCAGAAAAGTAAGGACAACCGTTATTAGCAAGAATTCCAGAATCACGGAATTTCCAAAGTGTATGGTGCTGGCAAAAAAGTAATTGCACAGCATGATAATGGTTACATTGACAAAATTATTAGAGATAAGAATAGTCGCTAACAAGCGTTCGGAATCATTCAGCAGGGCGCTGATACGCCTGTCCGAAGTATGTTTTCCTTCCTCTATCTCACTTAAATCAACAGGTGAAAGAGAAAAGAAAGCTATTTCCGAAGCAGACACAAAGCCTGAGGCATACAACAATAAAACAGCTAACAAGATAGCTATGATAGCTCCTATGGTAGGAGCTGTTACGGTTACACCGTCAAATAAATCCGCCAAGCGGCATAAATACGAGTCAGGGTCCAAGGAATCTGTTTTAGTTAAACATCAAGTTCTCTTAATTAAAAAGGTAAATCGTCTGTCAGACTATTATCCGAGGCTTGCTGTTGTTGCGGAGCCGCTTGTGCAGACACCTGCTGCCGGGATACCGCTTGTGCCTGCGGTACATATCCTGTACCCGGTTGCTGCGAGGTGTTACGCGGGGTCAGCATCTCCATATTATCAGCAAAAATCTCGACAATGGTACGTTTTATGCCATTCTGGTCATCGTATGAACGGCTGCGGATTTTCCCTTCTATGTAGAGTTTGTCGCCCTTACGGACATATTTTTCCGCAGTTTGGGCCAGTCCTCTCCATAACACGATATTATGCCATTCCGTACGTTCGGGAACCTGTGTTCCATTCTGCAACGTATAGGCACGATCGGTGGTGGCTAACGAGAAAGTGGCAACGGCAATGCCGGTATCCAAATATCTCACATCAGGGTCCTTTCCTACATTTCCAATCAAAATGACTTTATTTACTGACATTCTATTATTCCTTTTTAATTATTAGGCTCCAAAATTAGCGAAAAAAACTGATTCACCAAACGCGATACGGCAAATTTATGCAAATCTTCCACGCTTATTCTCTGATACTTCGCAAAAGAAGCCGAATTCTCAGGGAGAATCACTTCATAAAAATTTGCGTAAATCACCCGGTGGGATAACACGTGCTTCACCCCTTTCCGCACCAGCCGCACTATGGGCTCCTCTCCCCCGGCCAGCATCCCGCGAAACTGTGGCGATGCATACAGTTCCTCTTCCGTCCACTCACGATCCGTTTCTATCAAAGGCGGTTCATACAAATTTTTCCATATATCATTTCCGCTGCGCTTATGTATAAAGGTATACGCGCCCATACGTACATATATATAATTAAAATAACGATTGGTCACCTTGGTTTTATGTTGCTTCACAGGCAAAGAGCCGGCAATCCCCTTCAGACGCGCCACACAAGAATCGTTTAGCGGACAAAACAGGCAGTCGGGCGCTACCGGAGTACACTGCAAAGCTCCAAAATCCATGATAGCCTGGTTGTAGAGACCAGGGCGCTCACGGTCCAGCAACTCATCGGCAACCCGGACAAACAGTTTCTTTCCTTCCGCCGAATCAATGGGGGTATCAATGCCCAACCAGCGAGACAGCACCCGATACACATTACCGTCCACCACTGCGTATGGCATACCGTAAGCAAATGAACAAATAGCCGCTGCTGTATATTCTCCCACTCCTTTCAAAGCACGCACCCCAGTGTATGTTACAGGAAATCCTCCTGCCTCTGCCATCCTTCTGGCCGCAGCATGCAAATTTCTCGCACGAGAATAATACCCCAGCCCCTGCCAATATTTCATCACCTCATCCTCATCGGCTGCCGCCAGTGCGAACACATCAGGAAAACGGGCCACAAAAACGTTGATAGTAATCATATCCCTGAACCACACGAGTTTGTTGTAGAATAATCTCCGAGATCCATATCAAATAAGGATTTTTTGTCCTTCTCCACGGCAAATCACGCCCGTTTTCCCTATACCAATCTATCAATTTTCTGCTAAAATTCTCCATATCAGTATTATATAAAAGTGCATTCTATGCAATATTTCCGCAAAAGTAAACCAAGAAAATGGAAGAAGATGCTTTTTTTTAGGAAATTTATTCTGAATATATTTCTTAAAAGAGGGAGAAAAGCTATATATTTGCAGTCCAAAAAATTAAGATATAAGTATAACAATAATTATTTAGCGAAATGACTAAAGCAGATATCGTAAACGAAATTACGAAAAATACCGGTATTGACAAGGTGACAGTGTTAACCACACTTGAGGCTTTCATGGATACAGTAAAGGATTCATTATCTAAAGAAGAAAAATGTGTACCTGCGTGGTTTTGGAAGTTTTGTAGTGAAGAAAAGAGCTCAGAAGACTGCTCGCAACATTTCAAAGAACACTACAATCATTATTCCGGAGCACAATATTCCGGCATTTAAACCAGCTAAGACATTTACATTATCAGTAAAGAAATAATAAACAAGAGTATTAACCCATAAAATTTGAAGCTATGCCAAGCGGAAAGAAGAAAAAAAGACACAAAATGTCTACTCACAAGCGTAAAAAAAAGACTAAGAAAGAACAGACATAAAAGCAAAAAATAATTTGTAGTCTGTCTGTGACGACAAATAAAGAACAAACCTTGCAAAGCAACAAAAGTCTTTCAGGTTTGTTCTTTGTTTAATGAGAAAAGTGAACAATTTAAAAATACAAAAGTGACAAGCGAACTAGTAGTAGACGTACAACCCAAAGAGATTTCCATCGCACTCCTTGAAGATAAAGCGTTGGTGGAATTTCAGAAAGAAGGGAGAAGTGCTTCCTTCAATGTGGGAAATATGTATTTGGGACGGGTAAAGAAACTAATGCCCGGCCTTAATGCCTGTTTCGTGGATGTCGGCTTTGAAAAAGATGCTTTTCTTCATTATCTAGACCTAGGTCCTCAATTTCATTCTTATCAGAAGTATCTGAAGCAAGTTTTAAGCGACCGTAAAAAACTTTTTCCCATCACAAAAGCTACTATGCTGCCTGATATTGAAAAGGAAGGGACGGTTTCAACCACCCTCCAACAAGGTCAGGAAGTTATTGTGCAGATTGTAAAGGAACCTATCTCGACCAAGGGCCCCAGACTAACCTGCGAATTGTCATTCGCCGGACGTTATTTGGTATTAATCCCTTTCAACGATAAGGTTTCGGTATCACAAAAAATTAAATCGAGCGAAGAACGCGCCCGTCTGAAACAGTTATTGCAAAGCATCAAACCGAAAAACTTCGGAGTGATTGTACGCACCGTAGCGGAAGGCAAAAGGGTGGCCGAGCTTGATGCAGAGCTTAAAGTCTTGCTGAAACATTGGGAAGAAACAATCACTAAAGTACAGAAGGCTCCCAAACTGCCGGCATTGGTATACGAAGAGACCAGCCGTACAGTGGCCATGTTGCGCGATCTTTTCAATCCGTCTTATGAGAACATCTATGTGAACGATGAAACAGTGTTCCATGAGATTAAGGATTATGTATCACTTATCGCACCTGAACGAGCCGAAATCGTAAAACTGTACAAGGGTCAGCTTCCCATATTCGACAATTTCGGTATTACCAAACAAATCAAATCCTCTTTCGGGAAAACCATTTCGTATAAAAGTGGAGCTTACCTGATTATTGAACACACAGAAGCACTTCATGTAGTGGATGTCAATAGTGGAAACCGCTCCAAATCTGCCAACGGGCAGGAGGCTAACGCACTGGATGTAAACCTGGGTGCCGCCGACGAACTGGCACGCCAGTTAAGATTGCGTGATATGGGTGGTATTATCGTGGTTGACTTCATTGATATGAATCTAGCAGAGAACCGGCAGAAACTGTACGAACGTATGTGCCAAAACATGCAGAAAGACAGAGCAAAACATAACATTCTGCCCCTCAGTAAATTTGGATTGATGCAAATTACCCGCCACGCGTGCGTCCTGCCATGGATGTCAACACGAATGAAACCTGTCCCACCTGCTTCGGGAAAGGTAGCATAAAGCCATCCATCCTTTTCACGGATACTTTGGAGAGTAAGATTGATTACCTGGTCAACAAATTGAAGATAAAGAGATTTACGCTGTACATCCATCCGTACATCGCAGCATATGTGAATCAGGGTCTGGTTTCCCTGAAGCGCAAATGGCAAATGAAATACGGATTCGGAATAAAGATTATCCCAGACCAAAGTCTGGCCTTCCTGCAATATCGGTTCACCGATATTCACGGTGAGGAGATAGACATGAAAGAGGAAATCGAAATCAAGTAAAAGAAAAGGGAGTGACATTTTTTATCACTCCCTTTCTTTATTTCACGACTCTAATATGCAAGGCTTGATTTCGACGTTTCACAAGCTCAAATACCAGTCACATTCTGCCGATTACAACTCACCCAACTATCACAAAGCTGGCAAAACAAAAGCACATCCGTTGCCCCTATTTTATTTGCCTTGCTTATAGTCTTTCACTATTCCCTCCGCAATCCAATTTGCCAATGCCTGACGGTTATTCTTCAGAACCAGCCGTTGTTGGTCACGCTTGTTCCGAATATTTCCCAATTCCAAAAACACCGCTACGGGAGTCGTATTACGCAATACATACAAATTACGTTCACTCACCGTTCCGCGAAAGCCACGGTTTGGCTGATGCTTGTCATATTTCCTATCAAAGGTACGGTGCAAGTTATTGGCCAACCGCCTACCCTTCGTACTTTTAGGAGCGTTATTAAAAAAACACATCTGTCTGCTGTCCCTTACTGCGACTGTCCACATGAATAAATACAGCTCGTTTGTAACTGCTTTTATCCTTCCGATACAGTTTATTCACCCAGTCACAGCGTTGCTTCAAACGAGCTACCTGATTCAAGGGAATAGGATCTCCCATGCAAGTTTCACGTTTACTATTTGCCAGGACATGACCGTCACGAATACCATCTTTCTTATCTTGAATGATAATATGCACCTTCGCACCGCGTGACAACAACTCACGTGCCAACCGCAGAATAATATCGTATGCATACTCATCCTCATGCAACTGACGCCCCTGATAGATACCGATGGCCCCAGGATCGGGACCTCCGTGACCACTCACCAAATAAAAACAAGCTCCGCTTAATTCATTGGATGTAATCTGATAGGTAGCATACTCCTTTCCAAATAATGCCTCTTTGCCGGTACGAGGCTTTTTCTTCGCCAGAAGCGGTGATAGAACAAAAAATAAAAACGTGACAAATAGTACCGATCCTCTCATTACCTGTTATTTTTCTCCCAACATTTCATCTATCTTCTTGCACAAAGAAGAGAATTCTTCTTCATTGTACAAACGGGTCAGCATTACAATCTTGCCCGTTTTGTCAATCAATACATTACGGGTGATGCCCGCTTTACGGTCTGCATATCTGGCAAAAATATCAGCTCCCGGATCAAGAGCCAACGGATAGGTCACAGCCGGTACGTTTGGCAAAGCCACTACGGTTTCCAAAGGTTCGTCCCGATCCACTCCAAAGAGAGCAAACGCTTTATTATCCTTATGTTTCAACCAGATATCTTTTTCAATAAAGGCATCTCCTTTCGGCAAACTCCACACCAACTGGCAGTGAACTGAAGCATCACCACCTTGCCACGCAAATCAGAGAGTTTCACTTTCTGTCCGTCTGTCAGTTCCATTTCAAAATCGGGAGCATATCCCCTACCTTTACTATATAACCGGCATTATCAGGAGTAACCTGTTGTGCCTTCACCGGCTGGCTCAGCAAACATGCGCAAACCAGCAACATCAGACTCATAAACTTCTTCATCGTTCTTCTCTTATTTTTATATATTCGCTACAAAGATAGGCTATTCCATCATTTTTTCGTAATTTTGGCACCCAAAATAACTACCAACTTATCAAGAAGATGAATATTTTTGGGATACAATCACTCATTACAATGCGGGTACCTGGATTTATCAAGTTATTATCACCCTTATCGGCATTATTTTAACCTATTCTCTATTCAAAAGCCCCACAAAAAAAATAAAAGTAGCGATGAAGTTATATCTTATATTCTTGAATGTATGGATAGCTTCCGTGTATTACATGATTTATTGTGAACCAAGAAGTTACAACAGTGTTTTGGCAGGATTTTGGGGAATCATGGCCATCTTCTGGATTTATGACCTGAAAGTAAACTACACCCCTTTTGACCGGACTCACAAACATACCGCACTAGCCGTCCTGCTTTGTATGTTGCCATTGGCCTATCCACTCTTCTCCATTATAAGGGGGATGAGCTTTCCCATGATGACCTCACCTGTAATGCCTTGTTCGGTAGCGGTTTTCACCATCGGACTGCTGCTGGCATTTTCCAAACGAGTCAATATCTTTCTCGTCATGTTTCTTTGCCACTGGGCACTGATCGGTTTCACCAAAACTTACTTTTTCCATATTCCCGAAGATTTTCTGCTGGCAAGTTCGGCTGTACCGGGCCTTTATCTGTTCTTTAAAGAATACACAGCTTCCCATCTGCATACTTCCACCCTTTTCCGTGCCCGTATGATTAATCTCGCCCTGATTATTGCCTGCGGTGCAATCGGAGTGCTGTTCATGATATCTATGGTGTGCGAACTGGCTCAAGAACAGGCTTTATCGAAATAAAAACACGTCTTAATGAGGTACTTTGCAAAATCTTTCGTATTTTTGCCAACAAATTGAGTTAATGTTTTAACAGGATGAACGTATTAGAACTAAGTGAACAGGAGATTATCAGACGAAACAGTCTGAATGAATTGCGCGCTATGGGCATCGAGCCATACCCCGCAGCTGAGTATGTAACCAATGCATTTTCTACAGATATAAAAGCTGAGTTCAAGGATGATGAGGAACCTCGCAAAGTATCGGTAGCCGGACGTATGATGAGCCGCCGTGTGATGGGTAAAGCTTCATTTATCGAATTACAGGATTCAAAAGGCCGTATCCAGGTGTATATCACCCGTGATGACATCTGCCCGGATGAAAACAAAGAAATGTACAACACTGTGTTCAAACGTCTGCTGGACCTTGGTGACTTTATCGGTATAGAAGGATTCGTTTTCAGAACCCAAATGGGTGAAATCAGTATCCACGCTAAAAAACTGACCGTACTGTCCAAGTCTATCAAACCGCTTCCTATTGTAAAATACAAAGACGGAGTCGCTTACGACAAGTTTGAAGACCCTGAACTGCGTTATCGCCAACGTTATGTTGACCTTGCTGTGAATGAAGAGATAAAAGATATCTTCATCAAGCGCAGTAAAGTATATAGCTCTATGCGCGAATATTTCAACTCAAAAGGTTATATGGAAGTGGAAACCCCGATTCTGCAATCCATTGCCGGCGGAGCAGCCGCACGTCCATTCATAACTCACCACAACGCACTGGATATGCCGCTGTATATGCGTATTGCCAGTGAGTTGTACCTGAAAAGACTAATTGTAGGTGGTTTCGAAGGAGTGTATGAAATAGGTAAGAACTTCCGTAACGAAGGAATGGACCGCACACACAATCCTGAATTTACCTGCATGGAAATATATGTTGCCTACAAGGACTATAACTGGATGATGGAATTTACAGAAAAAATGATTGAAAAAATCTGTCTGGATGTAAACGGCACCACTCAAGTAAAAAGTAGGCGACAACATCATTGACTTCAAAGCCCCGTACAAACGTGTCACCATGCTGGACTCTATCAAGGAACACACCGGCTATGATCTGACAGGCATGAACGAAGAACAGATACGAGAAGTTTGCCAGAAACTCAATATGGAGATTGACGACACAATGGGCAAAGGCAAACTGATCGATGAAATCTTCGGAGAATTCTGCGAAGGTACTTACATCCAGCCGACTTTCATCACCGACTATCCGAAAGAAATGTCTCCGCTGACAAAGATACACCGCAGCAATCCGGATTTGACCGAGCGTTTCGAGCTGATGGTGAACGGTAAGGAACTGTGTAATGCATACTCCGAATTGAACGACCCGATTGACCAGTTGGAACGTTTCGAAGAACAAATGAGACTGAGCGAAAAAGGAGATGATGAAGCTATGATTATTGACAAAGACTTCGTCCGTGCGTTGGAATACGGTATGCCCCCCACTTCGGGTATGGGAATCGGTATGGACCGTCTGACGATGCTGATGACCGGACAGTCTACCATTCAGGAAGTGTTGTTCTTCCCCCAGATGCGTCCCGAAAAGATTACTCCGAAAGACACTCCTGCTAAATTTATGGAACTGGGAATTTCAGAAGACTGGGTTCCTGTCATTCAGAAAGCAGGCTATAACCTGGTGAGCGATATGAAAGAAGTGAATCCGCAGAAGCTGCATATGGACATTTGCGGAATCAACAAAAAATATAAATTGGAACTAACCAATCCTACGGTGGACGAAGTTGCCGGATGGATTGCGAAAATTGAGAATTGAGAATTTAAAGATTGAGAATTATTCCAATTGTCAATTATCCATCATAAATAATAAGCATGAAATTGCCCGGTAAAATAGCGATAATGGGTGGTGGCAGCTGGGCCACGGCTATTGCAAAAATAGTCTTGGCTCAGGCTGAATCAATCAACTGGTATATGCGCCGCGACGACCGAATTGAAGAATTCAAACGTTTGGGACATAATCCGGCTTATCTGACAAGTGTGCGCTTTGAAATAAAGAACATCAACTTCTCTTCAGATATCAACAAGATAGTAAAGGAATCGGATACCCTGATATTCGTTACCCCTCTCCCTATCTGAAAAGCCACCTGAAAAAGCTGAAAACCAAAATAAAGGACAAGTTCATTGTCACTGCTATCAAGGGTATCGTCCCTGACGAGAACCTGATTGTTTCCGATTATTTTCATCAGGTATACGGTGTTCCCGAAGAGAATATAGCCGTCATTGCAGGTCCGTGCCACGCAGAAGAAGTAGCCTTGGAGCGTCTTTCCTATCTGACTATCGGATGTAAAGACATTGACAAGGCGAAGATATTCGCCCGGCAGCTGGCCGGACATTACATAAAAACTTCTGTAAGCCCGGATGTGGCAGGTATAGAATACGCTTCGGTATTGAAGAATATTTATGCTATCGCCGCTGGAATTTGCAGCGGTCTGAAATATGGCGACAATTTTCAGGCTGTATTGATTTCAAATGCCATTCAAGAGATGAACCGCTTCCTGAATACCGTACATCCCGTAGAGCGTTCTATTGATGATTCCGCTTATCTGGGTGACTTGTTGGTTACCTCCTACTCCAATTTCAGCCGGAACCGCGTATTCGGAACCATGATTGGTAAAGGTTATTCCGTAAAAAGCGCACAGATAGAAATGGAAATGATTGCCGAAGGATACTACGGAACGAAATGTATCAAGGAGCTAAACAAGCACTTGCACGTGAACATGCCTATCGTAGATGCCGTTTATAATATTTTATATGAGCGCATCTCGCCCATGATTGAGATTAAATTATTAACTGATTCATTCAGATAAAATATCAGATACAATGAAGAATATTAGTTTAAACATCGACAAAGTAGCCGGTTTTGTTTCTAAGGAAACAATCGCTGCTTACGAACCTCAGGTGAAAGCCTGCATGGAAACATTGGAAAACGGTACAGGTAAAGGTAATGACTTCTTGGGTTGGTTGCATTTGCCATCGTCTATAACAGCCGAACATTTGGCTGACTTGAAAGCTACTGCCCAGGTTCTGCGCGACAACTGTGAAGTAGTAGTTGTAGCAGGTATCGGTGGAAGCTATCTGGGAGCACGTGCCGTAATAGAAGCTTTATCCAATAGTTTCCAATGGTTGAAAGCAAAACAAGACGGACCCGTCATCGTTTTTGCAGGCCACAATATCGGCGAAGATTACTTGTTCGAGTTGACTGAATACTTGAAGGACAAAAAGTTCGGTGTAATTAATATTTCCAAGTCTGGTACTACTACAGAAACCGCCTTAGCTTTTCGTTTACTGAAAAAACAGTGTGAAGACCAGCTTGGCAAGGAAATGGCGAAAAAAGTGATTGTTGCCGTTACAGATGCCAAAAAGGGTGCCGCACGTGTTACAGCCGACAAGGAAGGATATCAGACTTTTATTATCCCCGATAATGTAGGCGGTCGTTTCTCTGTCCTTACTCCGGTAGGTTTGCTGCCTATCGCAGTGGCAGGATTTGACATTGAGAAACTAGTGGAAGGCGCACGTACGATGGAAACAATATGTGGTCCGGCTACTCCGTTTGCCGAAAATCCTGCCGCTGTTTATGCTGCTACCCGCAATGAATTGTATAAAGACGGAAAGAAGATTGAGATTTTGGTAAACTTCAATCCCAAACTGCACTATATGAACGAATGGTGGAAACAATTGTACGGTGAATCCGAAGGCAAGGATGGTAAAGGTATTTATCCGTCTGCCGTCGACTTCTCTACTGATCTCCATTCTATGGGACAGTGGATTCAGGAAGGTGAACGTACTATCTTCGAAACAGTTATCTCTATCGAAAACCCGGAACATACGCTTCAAGTTCCTTCGGACAGCGAAAATTTGGATGGCTTGAATTTCTTGGCAGGAAAGCGTGTAGACGAAGTGAACAAGATGGCAGAACTAGGTACTCAGCTGGCACACGTTGACGGTGGTGTACCCAATATGCGACTGATTGTACCCGAACTGAATGAATACTACCTGGGAGAAATCATCTATTTCTTTGAAAAAGCTTGTGGTATCAGCGGTTATTTGCTGGGAGTAAATCCGTTCAACCAACCGGGCGTGGAAGCATACAAGAAAAATATGTTTGCTTTGTTGAATAAACCGGGATACGAAGAAGAGTCTAAAGCTATCCAAGCTAGATTATAATATCAAGAACCTATTCAGAATGCCATTTATCAATGTCATTCCGAATAACAGTGAAGAATCTGAAAGCATCCACCAAATGCTTGCAGATTCTTCACTTTGTTCCAATCCAACGGTCACACCTTTGGAAGTAATAACTATACATTTATTCTATGTTTAAAGAAGCGATAAATAACTATCTTCATACTCATGGATACGAATCCATCGACTTGAAAGCCGTATTATTCGATATGGACGGCGTGCTGTTCGACTCCATGTCCAACCATGCTGAGTCATGGCATAAAATAATGAAACGCTTCGGTTTCGGCCTCAGCCGAGAAGAAGCTTATATGCACGAAGGGCGTACCGGTGCATCTACGATCAATATAGTAAGTCGTCGGGAGCGTGGGCATGATGCTACTGAAGAAGAAATAAAAGCTATCTACCAAGCCAAAACTGAAGAATTCAACAAATGCCCCAAAGCAGAACGGATGCCCGGCGCACTGGAAGTATTGACTAAAATAAAGAGTGAAGGACTGACTCCGATGGTAGTGACCGGTTCGGGACAAACTTCGTTATTGGACCGATTGAATCATAATTTTCCGGGCATATTCCAAGCCAACTTAATGGTTACCGCCTTTGATGTGAAATATGGGAAACCAAATCCGGAGCCATATCTGATGGCCCTAAAGAAAGGCGGCTTTAAACCCAATGAAGCGTTAGTAATAGAAAATGCACCACTAGGTGTACAGGCGGGAGTTGCAGCCGGTATTTTTACCATCGCCGTGAATACAGGACCATTGCACGACAATGTGTTACTGAATGAAGGAGCGAATTTACTTTTTCATTCCATGCCTGATTTCAATGAAAATTGGGAAACACTACAATCTGCATTAAAACAAGATTAAATTTTGCAAGAATTCTTCACAATCAATAAAAAAGAGCTCCTTGCTTTCACCTAGATGAAAAACAAGGAGCTCATATTATATAAAAAATCACAGCCTATCAAAATACCTGAACCTACTTTAAAACTTTGCGTAACCAAGGAATAACCAGTTCGTTTTTAAAATAATGAGAAGGAGGATCTACATTGACCGTTTCGAAATAGGTCTTTGAATCCAGTCCTTCATCAAGGTGCTCCACATCTTTTCTAACTGCCTTATCAGCAAACTTCGGATAATGATGAAACTCCGCATTTTCCGGTTTTCCACTAGCAGCATAAGCAGATTGTACCAAACGGAAATCACGGTCCAACCCTCCCTCTGTAAAAATGATAGGACGAGGAGCTAATGACGCAACAACATCTGGAAAATTAAAATACCTCCAATAACCAGGTATCAGATGACGGATAGAATTTGGAAAAGGACGTCTGTTTTCCTTGTCAGGTTTAGTCATTACAACGGCACGTTCCTGAGTCTGGCATAGAAAATCATTGTACACAAAAGCATAAATATCCTTATCCAACACCCCCAAGACCATCATCGGTTCTGTACCTAATGAGAATCCGCTAATCACAATCCTGTCCTTTCGGATATAAGACTGGGCTTTCATCCAATTCAGTACCTGCATATCCAGATAAGAAGTATACCCTAGCCAACTCCATCCCAGTTCAAGCAAAAAACGGGAAACAACATCATAGTCATAATTCCATCCTTTATCATAACATTCCAAATCGGAGGCTTCTCCGGCAGCGGCATTATCCACCGCTACCGCCACATAACCTTCTTTAACCATATTCAAAGCCATACTTACTTTGGGATTATTATAATCCTCAGTTAACTTATCACAGATGCCGGGCTCACCGGCCAATCCTTCTTTGGTCCTTCCGGACCCCGGAATGCACAAAACTCCGGGTACTGCACCCTTCAAATGTTCCGGTTTCAAAACCAGAAAAGTGGAAACTGACTTTGGAAAAGGATAGAACTCCCATTTCTCTAAAATATATCCCTCTTTTTTTTCCGTTTTCACACAGACAGGAGACGGTTGTCTCTTTATCTCGGGAAACTTCATGATCTCCACCATCGCAGCACGCACTCCATCCTGCCATTGCGTAAATTCCTGTGCGGACATACCGGAACGGTAAGCATATTGGGGATGTGTATCTTTCAACATCTCATGAACAATGGCATAAGTACTTAGTAACCGTCCATCCCCACGATCTGATTTCACAACTGCATGCTTCTCAGGTTGGTAATTCTGAGAATTACCAACCATACATAAGCTGCATACAGATACTAAAAAGAGCAATCTTTTCATTATCATCATATTATCTCACTATTATTCATACCCCGGAGTCTGCTTGATTTCCGGATCTCCATTCAAAACTTCCACATTAACAGGCCACAACATCATATACGCCTTATCCTCTGTTAATATAGGCAATGAACTTCCATAATGCGCTTTAACAGAAAAGACAAAAGGTTTTCCGTTGGAATCACGTAAACGCAATAAATCAAACCAGCGGCTTCCCTCACCTACAAACTCTTTATCACGTTCCTGCAAAATAGCCCACTCATTATCCGCATAATCTCCTGCAATATATTTATGTTGTTCAAATTTATCACCATAAGCACGCTTACGTACCTCATTTATATATGCAGCACATTTATCCGGAGCTCCCAACCCGTTTTCACACTCGGCCAGCATCAACAAAACATCAGCATATCTATATACCGGTACATCTGAATCATAATAATGAGTTCCTCCATCCGTATGTCCCATCAGTTTTTTCCAACAAGCGCCACGAGTCTTTCCTTCGAACATATATTGAAAGAAAGTAGCATCCAAACGAGTATCTTCCTTATCATAAATCTCAATAAACGGCACTTTATACTCATAACGTAATGGTCCGGCTGTCAATAGCTTCAACGGATCCGGACCATATTTATTTCCATCCAAGTCCGTAGCATTGGTAAACAAGGCTACATTATAGAACCAGTTCGCCCCCCAATTGGTCAATTCATTCTTATTAAAACACAGAGCGAAAATGATCTCTTTATTCTTCTTCCCTTCCGGAGTCCATAAATCCGCAAAGTTTGGAAGCAGTTCGAATTGTTGGTTCACCAAATTCAATAAAGCCTTCTTTGCTGTCAACAAGTCACTGTTATTAGGATCTACGGCAGTCAGAGTAGCTATATGATCCCCTGCAATATCATCATCTGGTAATCCTGTAGTGACTTTGGCAGACCACATATATATCTTGGCCTTCAAAAGTTCCGTTGCATGATAAGACCATTCATATTGGTTGGACATCTTCTTATCCGACTCATTGAAGAAAGCTTCGGATTTATTAATATCTTCTTTGATAAACTCCAACGTTTCCTCCGGAGTAGAACGAGCCTTATATAATTGCGTAATATCAATGCTACCCTCGGTAACTTTCGGTTCCGTCTCTAACGGCACACCACCAAATGTTCGATAAAGATAGAAATAGTAATATGCACGCAAGCCATAAGCCTGTCCCAAATAAAATGATTTCTCCGTTCCAGTCAGATAATCAATTTCTTTATCTACATTTCTGATAAACAAATTTATATGCATGATATTTGGGTACACCTCATACCAATCATCGACACCGGTATTATCTTTCGTAAGCAGATTATTAGTCATAGGCGGACCATATACCCCCTCACCCATAGAAGTAACATCACTTATCAGAATCTCACTTCTGAACTCTCCCAATGTGACAGGCATCTGATATTTATCTCTTAAATCGGCATGAATACCAGTCATAAACATTTCTACCTGAGACTTCTGATTCCAAAAATCATTAGAGCCATAATAATCTTCAGGAGACAGGTCCAACGCATCACAAGCAGACAATACCATCATCCCACTCAACAATATGCTATAAAATATTTTCTTCATAATCCTTCCTATTTATTAGAATGTAACATTTAAACCCAAAACGACTGTTCTAGGGAGGGGATATCCTCCATTCTGACTGACACCATATTCGGGGGTCGCCATATTTTTGGCTGCTGTAATATATCCCAAATTCTGTGCTGTTACAGAAACATCCACCTTGCTCAAACCGGATTTATGAATCCAACTCTGAGGCAAGGAATACGACAGGCTTATTTCACGAAAAGCCAAATAATCGCCACGATAACAATTAATGTCCGATATTCTGTCATAATTACGTTTGCCCAAAAAGTCAGCCCATCCATACACCGGATATTTTCCATTCGGATTACTTTCCGACCAGGAATCTTTAACTAAAGAAATGGTATTAAATGTTCCCTGCATATTACCCATAATCCAAGGAGTTTTCCAATCATGTACCCAATAGCCTAAAGCATAATCCAGACGGCAGTTCAAAGTTAACCCTTTCCATGAAGTATTAATGTTAAAGCCTCCGGTCCAATGAGGTATCGTATTACCCAAT
>OKWC01000009.1_pt1 | contig 30039 bp, 33 predicted proteins | sample 1606971 | NCBI WGS metagenome assembly OKWC01 (sample SAMN04414076, study PRJEB24778) | human gut metagenome | material: faecal | host: Homo sapiens
GTATAGAACAAAGTACATAAATATGGCTTCATTCAGGGAAAGAGATACTTGGGCAGATTGAACGGATAGATACCGGGCGTATATTCACGTTCCGGGATTTGTCGTTTGAAACGGAAAGACCGCCAATGTTGCGGTGCTGCTCTCCGAACAGAGCCGCAAAGGGATACTGGTGCGAGTTGAAAAGGGGGCGTACTACCGTCCCAAGAAATCAGTGTTGGGGCTGGGAAAGCTGCCTGTCTATCAAGATGAACAGTTCCGCTACCTGACTGAAAAACTGAACGGCTATATCACGGGGGCTTACGTCTATAATAAAATGGGGCTGACCGAACAGGTCGCCACAACCATAACGATAGCCACTCCAAACCCGGTTCGCCGTTTCCGTTTCAAGAACTTGGATATAGAGTGCGTGAAAGCCTACTGCATGGACTATCCGGATGAAAGCCTTGTCCCGTACTTGCGGTTGCTCGATGCGATAAAGGACATGAAGCGCATACCCGGAACAACCGGGCAGGACATCTACAACCGGGTCAAGAGCCAATATTTTAACGGGTACAGCCTGCCGGAACTGGAAAAAATCGTATCTTTGGCGAAAAGTTACCCGCCACGTGTCAGAAAGGTGGTGGCAGACATACTGGGCGACATCAGACAAACCGTATTGCAAACGGAAATGGCAAAGACCATTCTTCCCACGACACGGTTCAACTTGGATTATAAAATGGCATAGGACAGAAATATGAATTTACATTCGGACAAGGAAGCGTTCAAGGAAATCATCGCACTGGCGGCTGAACATTTCGGCTACGAGCAGTCGCACGTGGAAAAGGATTACTGGGTATCGAAGATACTGCGGGATATTTCCATGTCCGAATATGCGGATAAGACCTACTTCAAAGGCGGAACTTCACTTTCCAAAGCCTACGGGCTGATAGAACGCTTCTCGGAAGATTTGGACTTGTTCGTGTTCACGGGTGACAAAGGTGCGTCCAAGCAGGCTGAAAAGACATTGAACAAGAAACTTTCCAAATACATAGCCGAACTTAACAGTGACATATACAAGGAAGATTTGTCGGAAACGGGCGGTAATTACCGCAAACTGTATTTCTCGTATGACAATGTATTTCAGGGTGTGGGACTAAAAGAGCATTTGGAAGTAGAGATAAAATCCTGTGACCTGCCGGACAAAAAACGGATGTTCTACCCGGCAGACAAGCGGGTTATCAAATCGATTGTGACCGCCTTTCTTGAAAGTATCGGGCAAGAGGAACTGATAAGCACCTACGGGCTGGGAAGTTTTGAAACGCAGTGCATCAACCCCCGAAAGACTATCTGCGACAAGGTTTCAAGGCTGGTAAAGCTGTCTTACAATGAGGATGCAGCCGCACTGCTGGCAAAGCATATCCGTGACGTTTACGACTTGTCGGCACTCTACCACAATCAGGAATATAACGATTACCTACATTCGGAAGATTTCTTGGATGCCATGTACCGGGTGACGATAGAGGACGGGCTAAACAAAAACTCCCGTTCGCACTTGTCGCTGGCTGATGCACCGATATTCAAGGATGCCGAAGCGGTCATGGCGTTACCCGAAGTGGCTACGGCGTACATTACCGATTTGAAGAAACTGACCTTTGACAAAAGCAAGATGCCGCCGATAGGCAAGGCTGTGGAAGCATTGGAGAACCTACACGAAATACTGGTGCGCTTTGAAGCCTACCGAATAAAGCAACAAAGCAAAGAATAGCTGTTGATTAATATAAAAACATAAGAAATAATTATATGATTTTCAGGGAAATAATAGAACGATTAACTGGCGTAAGTTGCCCCATTTTTGGTGTATCTTGGAATCCATCTGAAACAGAACGTACAAAAGCAATTAAAATTATACGTTTTTTAGAAGATAAAAGAGTATTATATAATCCTTATGAACAAGAATGTCCTGACCATTGTATTCATTCAATAATTGAAATCAGACATTTTTAACAGATAAGATACAAGATATATCATCAGAAACCAATCTTTATAATTACTTAAAAGCAATGCGTATTGCATGTAGGAAGTTCTTAAATCAATATACTAATGAGAATAATAAGGTGCATTTTTATTTGCACAATTATGATTGTATAAGTAGCTGGAAATTTAATTCTACATTAGGCGAATTAAGAGGTACATTTGGTATAATGTTGGCGCAAATGGCTGTGGCTTATGGGATAGATATTGAAGATGAATTATCCTCAATATTGCCTGAAAAAGATAGCGAGGAATAATATTCCTCGCCGTTTATTCTTCATCCCTTATCAGGTGGCATAGCTCCGGGTCATTCTTAATCCGGGTTATCTCGTCCTCGACAATCTGCCGGACTTCCTGACGGATGCGGTCATAGTTGGCTTGTATCTCCTCCTGCATCCGGTCGGCGCCGTCTTGGTCGGTGAAGTCGATTATCTGCGGCAACTTCACGTAACGGGCGGTTTCCCGTTTCACCTTTTCATTATCCACCACGATTTCACAGTGGAAAATCTTCTGCTCTATCCGTTCATCGAAGTTGTCTGCTACTGCCCCCACGAACATGCCTTGCGTGAGGTTGGATATTTTACTGGCGGGTATCAGGCTGTCCATTTGGGTGCTTATCGAGGTGGACTTCTCCCGCTGGTTTATCGTCATGCTCTGCCGTTTCTGCAACACCTTTCCGAAACGCTCCGACAGTATTTTTGCCGTTTCACCGACTACCTGACCGCTAAACACGTTGCCCACCGTATTTTGGATTACACGGCTTTCCTTGTCCCCATAGTCACGGGTAAGCTGGCTGTAATCCTGAAAGCCCAGCAGAACCGCTACCTTATTGCTTCGTGCGGTTGCAATCAGATTGTCAAGCCCTCGAAAATAAATCGTTGGCAGCTCGTCTATTATCACCGAACTTTTAAGCTGACCTTTCTTGTTTATCAGCTTCACTATTCTACTGTTATATAATCCCAGTGCTGCCGAGTAGATATTTTGGCGGTCAGGATTGTTGCCGACAACCAAGATTTTAGGCTCTTTCGGGTTGTTGATGTCGAGTGAAAAATCATCGCCCGTCATTACCCAGTAAAGGGCGGGTGAAATCATCCTTGAAAGCGGGATTTTCGCACTGGCTATCTGCCCCTGCAACTGTTCAACTGCCGAACTTTCCCATGCGTCCACGAACGGGGAAAGATAATTTTCCAGTTCGGGGTAGCTGCGCAAAATGGTGAATACATCGGCGTATTTCTTGTTCAACAGTTCAATGGCATGGGGGAACGTGCAATACTTACCTCCCTGATAGATACGGAGATACCAAATTATAGCCGCCAAAAGAATAATCGGGCTTTCCACGAAGAAATCGCCCTGCTTGCTTATCCAAGAACGATTGAGGTTAAGCATTATCGTGTAGCTGGCTTCATAAGCATCCGCAATGTCCGACATGAAGCTGGCGTTTATCGGGTTGCATCGGTGGCTCTTGCGGGGGTCATCAAAATTGATAACGTAAAACTTAGGCTTTACCTTGTAACCGTCCAAGTTGGTAAGCAGATGATTGTAAGCGATTTCCGACAAATCGGGGTCGGGTAGGTCAGCACCCCTTACGGGTGCTTTCCCCCCTAAGAACCGTGCGCGAAAGTTTCCCCTCACACGGCTCAAGCAAACAATATTCCTTTTCAAATAGAAATACGCTCATATTTACTTCTTCTTTTTATGTGTAACACTTTGATAACAACCATCATGAACTAAACAGAGGTGGTTTCTGCCATTCTTCTGCTGGCTCATGGTGTGCCATGAGGTTTCTGCTGTTATCGGCTGTCCGCATAACACGCAGTTTCGATTTTGTCTTTCCCACATTGAGATAAGTGACCTCTTACCTTTCAAACTCATTTTCATTTTGGCAGTTCTCCTTTTTTCAAGGTATTGCTTCCATTCAGGGTCAAAAGGATTGACATCACATTTCAGTTGGGGGTATCTTTCAATCTTCGTATTGAACAGAATAGTGATTGGAATAAAATATTCCTCATGCTTTTCGTTCTTCCTTTTGACTGCAAATACCCAGTCACGACCATCAATACTATGGAAATAGCGGTTCTTAACCCACCCTTTGCATTTGTTACCATGCCTGCGGAGTGCCCACCGCCATAACTTCTTATAGATTTGATAATCTTGTCTTACGAAAGACATTTGAGGCTGCACTATGTTTGTAATAGTTTGCCCATCCGTTAAGTATCGGGTTCAATCGCATAATCAGCTCATGTTGAGCATCGCCACGGAATCGTTTGATTTCATCTTTGATTTTGCTCAGCATTCGTTTTGTCCTATCTTTAGAGGGTTGTGTCAGCAGGGCATCTCCAAATTTCCGTACATTGAAACCAAGAAAATCGAAACCATCCGTTATATGTGTAATCTTAGTTTTCTCTTCTGACAGTGTCAGTCCTCTTTCTGCGAGGAAATCAGCTACCAAAGGTTTTACACTATGTTCCAATATTTCTTTAGTATCACCTGTTATAATGAAGTCGTCTGCATAACGCACCAATCTGACTTTCGGGCAGTACCATCCTGATTTTCCTGATACCCGTTCCCACGGGAAATGGGTTTCCAATAGGTTCTGTAAACCGTCAAGCGTCATATTGGCAAGTGTCGGTGATATGATACCTCCTTGCGGTGTACCTTCTTCTGTCGGGAAAAGTTCTCTGTTATATACGTACCCACATTTTAGCCATTTTTGTAATATGGATTTATCCATAGGGATATTCTTCATCAACCATTCATGGCTTATATGGTCGAAACAACCTTTAATATCTCCCTCCAATATCCATTGGGCGGATGTTTTCTTGGACAGAAGCGAATGGCATCGAGCCATAGCGTCTGCCGTGCTGCGGTCTTTCCTGAAACCAAAGGAATAGTTGTCTGCTGTAGTTTCAGACACTGGTTCCAATGCCATCAGATAAAGTGCTTGCATGGCTCTGTCTTTCATTGTCGGTATTCCCAACGGGCGAAGTTTGCCGTTACTTTTCTTGATATTTACTCTTTTTAACGGTTGGGGCTTGTAGCCTCTTCTTCTTAGTGTCACAATGGCTTTGAACTTCGATTGCGGAGTTGACCAAAGAATTTTATCAACCCCTGAAGTCTTCTTTCCATTATTGGAAGTAACTCGCTTGACCGCCAATGCTTTGGCATAAAACGAGTGGGTAAGTGTCCATTGCAAGGCTTTTACCTTGCCGAACTTACCTGCTTTCTGAGCTTTTACAATACGCGCTTGCAGCTTATTGACTGCCTGCCCGCACTTGTTCCAGTCTATGCTTTCCCAAGTCCGACCATTGCAGTCAGAAGACGCACACGATTTTTTGTTTTCGTACATTTGCTTTTCTTCTTTCATAAGTTCTAAAAGTTATCTTGTAAAACGTCACCATACCGGAAGTCTGCCCGCTTTCACGTAGGATAATGTTGTCAAAAACAATTCATGGTTTCGGCTCAATCCCTATCCACCCGATTACGGGATGGCATTCGCTTTCTCCGGTTCTCCTTTACCCACATATCCGTCAGATTACCTTGCGGTTCTCCTACCCTTACGGGAGATATATGGGCTTACCGTGTTTTACACCAGTACCGGGAATGGGTTAGGTCTTGCCTCTTCGCCGATGGCTCTATTGTTCACGTGCCCCCAAAATTCACAGGGACAACCAGCCATTTTACCTTTTGGTTCAAGCCTGATAGCATTAGTAGGCTTGTTTGACTTAACGACGTTTATTAGCAATTCACTTACGTTGACCATACCTTCCGAGCCAAGCTCCCCAGCCGCATAATGCTTGCGACCTTTGAATTTCCCTCACGGTTCATTCTTACCCTTTCGGGAGGGCTACCTTGTCCGAGCAGCTTGATACCCTTGTATAAGCGCACCTGCTCGTAGGCTACTATTGGTGAAACAATAGGTCTGCTCTATCGATGAACGATTGACAGACAGCTACTGGCGTAACTTTCCACGTCACACAAACTTATAATCATAGCAGTAAAGCGCAAAACCTTTCTCGATTTGCTGTTTTATGTAACTGTTTACCACTGCATACGACTTACCGCTGCCCGGCGTTCCCAGTACAAGGCTGGCACGGAACGGGTTCACGACATTTATCCAGCCATTATTCCATTTCTTCTTATAGTAGAACCGGGTAGGCAGATTTACAGAATACTCGTTCTCGATAAACCTTGTTTCCTGCTGGAAACTTTCGTTCTCGGTATTAAAGACATCATCCATGAGGTTGTTTTTCAACAACCGGGACATCCACGTACCCGCCATGAGCATACAGATATAGCCCGCCGACAACGTGGCGATATAAAAACACGGCATCTGCCGTGTGTGGCAGTGGCAGTTCCAGCAACCACCAGTTAGAAAGAACAAAGTTACTCCCGCCGCAAGGTGCAATGTATCTTCGCCCACGTTATCTTTTCCTCTTTCAAGCCCTTAGTGCCGATACACGACAGGGCGAGGAACACCACCGAAAAAAGTTTTGTCCATAAGATAGACGAGAACAGCCCGGTGGTGCGCTGGAAGTTCCACAGTATCTTGTCTATCACCTCAAACGTCACTCCCCATTCTTTTAGGGTGGAGTAACAGAACCAGTACACGTTTATTCCCACGAATAGAATACTGACAGCCCGCATAAAGTCCATGACCCGTGCAAGCCCTCTCAAATCATCTTCCTGTTGCATGATTGTAATGTTTTTTAGTTAGTCGATGCGCCTTGTGCGCTTCTTTTTCTTCTTTCTCTTTTGGCGGGCGGTGTCTTGCGGCTCGTCACCGCCTGATGCACCGCCGCCCAGCAAACCACCGAAAGCTCCCAGCACGGAAGCCACACCCGGAACGATATCGGATTTCGGCGTAAAACCCGGCTGTTCCTGATGCGTGGATTGTTCCTGCCGTATGTCCGCTTTTCTTTCATCGGAATACAAATCGTTGAACACGTTCGCCGAATACTCCTTGCCCAAGCGTGAACCGTTCAGCACCACACGGCTGTCATGGTCGATGAACGTAACGCCATAGATGCGCCCGTTGTCGTTCTGACGGAACACCACGTCAATGCCCTGCTTCCTTAGCTGCTGTTCCAGTTCCTTGCGGCTGCGGGCGGTCTGCATGGCAGTGGCTACAATCTTCCGAGTACGTTCTTTCAATTTCCCGTTCTTGATTGCTTCGCCCGATTTCTCCATTCTGCGCTGCGCCGCTTCATAACCCACCGACTTGCCGATGCGGGAAGCCTTTACCGGGTTGCCCGCCTTTTCACCCTTGTCGTTTATGGCGGAATAGACAATGCCCTGATAGGGCTTGCTGTTTATCTCGCCCTTGACTTCCTCGGCGCACACGTTGTAAGCGGCAAGCAAAGCCTTGTACTCCCCGAACGACTGGAAGCGGTAGCCGTAACAAGCCGCTTTCACGGTATTGCCGATTTGGTGCTTCACGTCCCCGGCGGCATAATCCACCTTTTTAGTTCCGGGCGTTCGGCACGCTCCTTTCGTTCTGCCGGGTACAGCCCGTATTTCTTTTCCAGTTCACGGGTGATTTGCTTGCTGCGCCGATGCTCGAACTTGTCATTCAGCGGCTTGCCGTTCTCGTCCACCCGCAACCCCACGATGTGGATGTGGTGGCGGTCGATGTCGGTATGCTTGTACACCAAATAGGGCTGGTCGCCATAGCCCAACTTCCGCATATACTCTTTGGCAATGTCGGAAAGCTGCTGGTCGGTCAGCACGTCTTCCGGGTGCGGGTTTATGGAAATATGAAGTATTGGCTTCTTGGTGGAAAGCTGGACGGGCATCTGCATTTCAAAGCTGCGCATACACTCGCCGATAGAGAAATTCCCGTCCTCGCTTAACAGCATCCGGTTGGAAAAAAGCACCTTTGCTTCCTCGCTGTCCACCTTGTTTTGGTTGTAAGCCAGTGCGCCGAACATATTGCCGCCCGTGCTTATTTTGGCAACCATAGTTCCTTGCATTCATTGGTTAATGCAATAACTTGGCGGTTCAGTGCCGCCAGTTCGGTGGTCGCTTTCTCCAGTTTATAGAGAAAAGCGAGTGCCTTTTTCTCCGAAAAAATTGCTATGCAACGCCTTTACAACTTGGTTGTAATTGACCGCCACGGCTCTGAATTGTGCATAAAATTCGGTCAGCCGGGCGCAATATTCTACTGCCGATTTGTCCACTTTCACCACCCGGAACGGCTCGCCGAACAACCGTGCGGCGATGAACCGGGACTTGCTCGTGACGCCCGACTGCTCCCACTGCGAGAGGAAGCGGGCGTTCTCCCGGTCGTTCAGGTAAAGGACATGGCGATGCTTCGCCGGGTCTGCGAGGGCGGGGCGACCGCCCTTGTTGGTTCTTCTTGTTTCCATACTTCTTTGGATTAAAAAATTACGACTTCGGAGTGATTTTTACCCCCGTAAGGGGCAAGGCGTTTTCAGGCACGGAAAACGGTTTTGTAGCATACAAAACACACCTTGCTATTTTCTGACGAAAATCGAAATCCGTCACGGACGGATTGGGGTTAGCGTGAAGCGGTAAGCCCTGCCGTTCACCAGCCCGGTTTTACACCTGCGCCCCCGGCGGTTCGTTACTCCGCTGCAAAGTAACGGTGATTTATAATGCTGTAAAATAGGCAGTTGGTGGACAAATCGGGACAGCGCAGGACAAATCGGGACAAGGTTTTCAGGGGACGTTTTTCTCCCTTTTTTGCATCGGATTTCAAGATTGAAAGAAATATTCCAATCAAGAAAGAATGATTGAAAGCATGATTTCAAGAAAACGTGATTGCAAGATTTCAATATTTCAAGAAAGAATGAAAGCAGGAAAACAAGATTGAAATAAAACAGTCTTTCAATCTTTCAAGATTGCAATATGGAAACAAAGAAAGCTATATGGCTGGATTGATTGAAAGCAATAAATAAATCTATCAACCAATAATGAACGAAAGCAATATGGAAAACGAGAAAACACCCCTTTATGTCGCCTTTTCCACCCAAAAGGGCGGGGTCGGCAAAACAACCTTTACCGTGCTGGCGGCAAGTTACCTCTATTACCTCAAAGGTTACGATGTGGCGGTGGTCGATTGCGACTACCCGCAACACTCCATTGCCGGGATGCGCAAGCGGGATGCCGAGCAGGTCGGGGCGGATGAAGATTACAAGCGAATGGCGTATGAGCAGTTCACCCGGCTGGGGAAGAAAGCCTACCCGGTATTGTGCAGTTCACCTGAAAAGGCGATTGCAACGGCTGACGAACATATAGCCGCCGGACACGTGCCGGATATAGTGTTTTTCGACCTGCCCGGCACGGTGAACAGCGAGGGCGTGATAAACTCCCTTGCGGGCATGGACTACATTTTCACCCCCATTTCAGCCGACAAGGTGGTGCTGGAAAGCAGCCTGTCGTTCGCAATGGCTATCCAAAAGCTATTGGTGAGGAATGAAGCCTGCCGACTTGCCGGGCTGTACCTCTTTTGGAACATGGTGGACGGTAGGGAGAAAACAGACCTTTACACCGCCTACGACAAGACCATTAAGGAACTGGAACTGCCGCTGATGAAAACCTTTATCCCCGATACCAAACGCTACAAAAAGGAACTGGTGGCGGATAAAAAAGCGGTGTTCCGCTCCACGCTCTTTCCCGCCAGCCGCCCGCTGGTAAGGGGAAGCAACTTGGAAGAACTGATAACCGAAATAACGTACTACATCAAATTACAATGATATGGCAAAGCAAAGCGGCGGGATGCCGAAGATAGACGAGGATTTCATGAAAGAACTTATCTCGCAAGGTGTCCCCAGTAAACAAGATAATAATAAGACGAATGATGTACCGCAAGAAATACAAACAGAAACGGTGCAAGTAGAGAAACCGACACCCCGCAAGCGCAAGGGCGGTTCGGGCGACTACCGGGAAACCTACTTCAGAAAGTGGAACTGGCAGACCGACAGCCCTTGTATGTAAGCCGCACCACGCACGAGAAGCTGATGCGTATCGTGACGGTGATAGGCGGGCGCAAGGTGACGGTAAGCAGCTATGTAGAGAATATTTTACTGCGCCACTTTGAGCAATACCAAGATGAGATAAACACCCTGTATGAAAGTCACTTTCAAAAACCCGTATAGCTATGGTGGTCTATTGCATACTTACCGGGCTTTTGGTGTACTATATCGCCCTATGGCTGTGGTATCGCTACACGGACAGCCGGACATCACCGGGCAGAACGGATGATGCACCGCTTCCACGAAACGGGGTTTCAGGCTACACGCTGATAGGTGAAAGCCGATACAAGGGCGGACTAATCGGGACAGCGCAGGACAAATCGGGACACCTCCCGAAAGCGGCTGAAAATGATACTATTTTTGCGCCGCAGGCTGACGGACTGCCGGAAGAAACACCCGGTTACGAGAATGACGAACCCGACTACGAGGACGAGGAAATAGCCGGGTACATGGACGGTGACGATGATACCGGGCGGGCTACGGGCGTGAGCTTTGATGAACTGGGCGAAGCGGTACGCACGGCGAACGCCGACAACCCCACCGAAGCGGAGAAACGGCAAGCCGCCGGGACACTGGCAAGCATTGAGGGGACGAACCTCTACAATGCGGTGGTGGAGAACATCAACGGCGGGCTGGCAAAGGTGGCGGAACTGCTGGGACGCAACGAAGCGGAACTGGCTACGGCTGCTGTCCCTGCCGGAACTGGCGATACAAGCGAGGAACACGAAGCGTTCGACATGAACGATTTCCTATAATATAATAATGTATAAATCTGACAGTATGAAACAACGTGATTACGGTTGATTGGCAACCTGAAAACCAAACAGACAAACGGGACTGCTCCCGACCACTAAAATTTCAAATTATTCACCAGCCGGGAAAGGCGGACTTCCCACCCGCCGCCCGGCATTAAAAACAAATCACAATGAAAAAAGAAAATCTTTTTGTCGGCGGCTATCCTTGCCGCTGCGGTAAGTGCCTACGCACAGGGCAACGGGCAGGCGGGCATCACCGAAGCCACGAACCTAATCACAGGGTATTTCGACCCCGGAACAAAACTGGTGTACGCAATCGGGGCGGTCTGCGGCTTGATTGGCGGGGTAAAAGTGTATAACAAATTTTTTCAAGCGGCGACCCCGACACCTCAAAGACCGCCGCCAGTTGGTTCGGGGCGTGCATCTTCCTGATTGTCGCCGCCACTATCCTGCGTTCGTTCTTCCTCTAAAAAGGCGGCAATGTCTGAATATCCGGTAAACAGGGGTATCGGGAAGCCGGTAGAGTTCAAGGGGCTGAAAAGCCAGTACCTCTTTATCTTTTGCGGCGGCTTGCTCGCCGTCTTCGTGGTGTTCATCGTCCTGTTCATGGCAGGCGTGAACCAGTGGCTATGTATCGGGTTCATCGTGTCGGCTTCGCTGCTACTCGTGTGGCAGACGTTCCGGCTCAACGCCAAGTACGGCACGCACGGGCTGATGAAAGCCGCCGCACGCAAAAGACACCCACGCTTCATTATCAGCCGAAAGGCGATACCCCGGCTGTTCAACTACAAAAGAAGAAAGGAAGAAAGAACATGAGGAATACATTAAAGGCTACCACGCTGGAAAGGAAATTTCCACTTTTGGCGGTGGAGAACGGCTGCATCATTTCAAAGGATGCCGACATAACGGTGGCTTTCCGGGTGGAACTGCCCGAACTGTTCACCGTCACCAGTGCCGAGTACGAAGCCATACATTCGGCGTGGTACAAGGCTATCAAGGTGCTGCCCGACTACTCCATAGTACACAAGCAGGACTTCTTCATCAAGGAGAACTACCAGCCCGACACCGAAAGGGACGAGCTTAGTTTTTAAGCCGCTCCTTTGAACGGCACTTCAATGAACGCCCGTTCCTGAACCATTACTGCTACCTGTTCCTGACAAAGACGACAAGGGAGAGAAGCCGCCGACAGAGCGACTTCTCCACCCTCTGCCGGGGCAGGATTGTCCCGCAGGATATAGCCGACAAGGAAGCGGCGGCAAAGTTCATCGAAGCGGTCGGGCAGTTTGAAAGGATTATGAACGACAGCGGGTTTGTCACGCTTACCCGGCTGGCGGCATCGGAAATCACCGGGCAGGACGGCAAGGCGGGCATCATCGAGAAATACTTCTCGCTCTCGCAAACCGACACTACTTGCCTGAAAGACATCGGGCTGTACCCGGAAGAAATGCGTGTCGGGGACGATATACTGTGCCTGCACACGCTTTCGGACGTGGAAGATTTGCCCGGAAAGGTCGGTACGGACTGCCGATTTGAGAAGCTGTCCACTGACCGGAGCGACTGCCGACTGTCATTCGCCGCCCCGGTAGGCGTGCTGTTGTCGTGTAACCACGTCTATAACCAGTTCATCTTCATAGACGACCACGCCGAAAACCTGAAGAACTTCGAGCAGACCGCCCGGAATATGCAATCGCTCTCCCGTTACTCCCGTGCCAACCAAGTGAACAAGGAGTGGATAGACGAGTACCTGAACGAAGCCCACAGCAAGGGGCTTATCTCGGTGCGCTGCCACTGCAACGTCATGGCATGGAGTGACGACAGGGACGAACTCAAACGCATACGCAACGATGTGGGAAGCCAGCTTGCACTAATGGAGTGCAAGCCACGCCACAACACGGTCGATATGCCCACGCTCTTTTGGGCGGGCATACCCGGCAACGAAGCCGACTTCCCCGCAGAGGAAAGTTTCTACACGTTCTTGGGGCAGGCTCTCTGCCTGTTCGTGGAAGAAACGAACTACAAGAGTTCGCTTTCGCCGTTCGGCATCAAAATGGTGGACAGGGTAAGCGGTCGCCCGCTGCACATCGACATATCGGATTTGCCCATGAAGAAAGGCATCACGACCAACAGAAACAAGTTCATACTTGGGCCGAGCGGGTCGGGTAAGTCCTTCTTCACCAACCACATGGTGCGCCAGTATTACGAGCAGGGTGCGCACGTGCTGCTGGTCGATACGGGTAACAGTTACTTGGGGCTGTCCCAGCTTATCCACAACCGCACGCACGGCGAGGACGGGATTTATTTCACCTACACCAACGAGAACCCGATAGCGTTCAACCCGTTCTATGTCGAGGACGGGGTATTCGACATCGAGAAGAAAGAGAGTATCAAGACCCTTATACTCACCCTGTGGAAGCGGGACGATGAAGCCCCGAAGCGGTCAGAAGAAGTGGCGTTGTCCAATGCGGTAAGTGCCTATATCGAACGTATCACGGGCGACAGGTCGGTAACACCCTGCTTCAACACGTTCTACGAGTTTGTCCGGGACGAATACCGCCGACAGCTTGAACGGAAGAATGTCAGGGAAAAGGATTTTGACATTGACAATTTCCTGAACGTGCTTGAACCGTACTATCGTGGCGGTGAGTACGACTACCTGCTGAACTCCGACAAGGAGCTGGATTTGCTGCATAAACGCTTCATTGTCTTTGAATTGGACAATATCAAAGACCACAAGATTTTATTCCCGATAACGACCATTATCATCATGGAAGCCTTTATAAACAAGATGCGCAAGTTAAAGGGGATAAGGAAGTTAATACTAATCGAGGAAGCGTGGAAAGCGATTGCGTCAGCGAACATGGCGGACTACATAAAATATTTGTGTGCGCCCGTAAAGGTTGCATCGTAAACATCTCTTTGGCAAGAGATTAGGAAAGTGTTCTTTGAAAAATAACCTATCATCAGCCGACTTATCTGTTTTCGGGAAAACTTAACCGAGCAGGGAGTGTAGCATGTCGGAAAAGTTATAAGTCAGTTAGTTACCAAACTGCGACTGAATAGCGAGATGAAAAGATAGATATGAGGATAAAGTCCGAATTGATTGAACGATAGTCCGAGTGGTCCCCCTTGAGGCTATGGCGTAAGGTAACTATCAATCGCCATATCGTGATACTACTTCAGTGTACAGGTATGAATGTAGCAAGAACTTATCACGACGCAACCGCAGTAAGCGAGTAAAGGACGGAAGTCGTATCCGACAATCTATCATGCCAACAGTTACGATGTGATAAACGGGGATTACCTATCCCGAAGTGCCGAAAGGCTATTAGGTTTGACCTATGAAAATTCGGAGTGGTAACGGAGCTTCCATAGTAGTCCGAGCAAGGTAACGCCTTGCACATGGCGAAGGGAAGCAGCTAATTATTAATACAATTAACGGAAAATGTGAGAGACATTATGAGAAGTCCAGAAAGAGTATTAAACAGTCTATCAGAACACAGTAAGGATGCAAGCTATAAGTTTGAACGTCTTTACAGGATTTTGTTCAATGAGGAAATGTTCTATGTTGCCTATCAGCGTATATACGCCAAAGAGGGAAACATGACTAAAGGCTCTGACGGTCAAACCATTGACAATATGAGCTTGAAACGAATTGAAAAGTTGATTGATACGTTAAAAGATGAAACGTACCAGCCCCAACCGTCAAAGAGGGTGTACATACCAAAGAAAAACGGTAAGAAAAGACCTCTTGGCGTACCGACTTTCAATGACAAGTTGATACAGGAAGTGGTAAGAATGGTATTGGAAGCCATATATGAAGGGGGTTTTGAATACACCTCGCATGGTTTCCGTCCCAATCGAAGCTGCCATACTGCATTAACTCATATCCAAAAGGAGTTTAGCGGTGCAAAGTGGTTTGTAGAGGGAGACATAAAAGGCTTCTTCGATAATATAAACCATGATGTATTGATAAACATTCTTATGGAGCGCATTGCGGACGAACGCTTCATACGCTTAGTACGCAAGTTCTTGAAAGCGGGATATATCGAAGAATGGCAATTCCACAATACTTACAGTGGCACACCGCAAGGGGGTATCATCAGCCCGATATTGGCTAATATATACCTTGACAAGTTGGATAAGTATATAAAGGAATACACAACCAAATTCGACAAAGGGAAGAAACGAAAATTCAGTAGAGAAAGTTTGGACTTTGGCAATGCAAAAAAAAACGTATTGTGCGAAGATTGAAGTCCGTAAAAGACGAAAGGCAAAGGGTAAAGCTAATCCTTGAATTGAAAGCAATAGAACAAGGACGGGCTAAATATCCCAATGGCGAAGAAATGGATGCCGATTACAGGAGAATGAAATATGCGAGATATGCAGATGATTTTCTCGTGGGAATTATCGGAAGTAAGCAAGATGCGCAACAGATAAAGGAAGATATTAAAAACTTCCTTGCTGATAAACTGGCATTGGAACTGTCTGATGAAAAGACACTTGTCACCCACACCGAAAGACCTGCCAAGTTTCTCGGATATGAAATTACTGTAAGAAAGTCCAACGACCAAAGACGTGATAAACGGGGTAGATTAAGAAGAACCTATGGTAAAAGGGTCTGCTTGAATGTCAGTATGGAAACTGTCCGTAAAAAACTGTTCGATTGGGGAGTCTTGGAAATGACAAACCGTAACGGAAAGGAAATATGGAAACCGAAATCTAAATCGGGACTGATATTCAATGACGACCTTGAAATCCTTGATAGCTATAATCGGGAAATCGTGGGTTTCTATAATTACTACTCCATAGCCAACAACTGTGCCCATGCCTTGAATAATTTCAAGTACATCATGGAATACAGCATGTACAAAACGTTTGCAGGCAAATATAAGTGCCGCACACGTAAGGTAAACAAGAAATATCGTAAGAACGGTAGGTTTATCATAAAGCACATGACTAAAACAGGTGTAAAGGAAAGATACTTTTACGACGGTGGCTTCAAACGCAAGAAGCCCACCTATAAATCAGAATGTGACACCATGCCACGAACAATTTATACTGCGGGGCGGACAAGTCTTGTTGAAAGGCTGAAAGCCCATGAGTGTGAATTATGTGGAGCGACAGACGACCTTGTTATGCACCATGTAAGGAAACTAAAAAACTTGCAGGGAAAGGAAAGCTGGGAACGACACATGATTGCCCGTAAACGCAAGACGATTGCCGTGTGCAGGAGTTGTCACAAGAAGATACATGACGGAAAGATAGACTGAAATTAGTGGAGAGCCGGATACGCTGAGAGGTGTAAGTCCGGTTCGGGGGCGAGCATTTGGAAACCTGTCATAGAAATATGATAAGGCGCTGGGTGCTTAGCCTACACAAGACAGCCCGAAAGTTCTGGGCGAGCGTGGGCGTAGTGACACAGGAGATACAGGACATCATCGGCAGTCCCATCGTGAAGGAAGCCATCATCAACAACTCGGACGTGGTGATGCTGCTCGACCAAAGCAAATTTCGTGAGCGATTCGACGAGATCAAGGCGATATTAGGATTGACGGATGTGGATTGCAAGAAGATATTCACTGTCAACCCGCTTGGATAACAAGGAGGGAAGAAGTTTCTTCCGTGAGGTGTTTATCCGACGTGGATCGACGAGCGGAGTGTATGGTGTGGAGGAGCCGCACGAGTGCTATATGACCTACACCACCGAGCGAGCTGAGAAGGAGGCATTGAAACTCTATAAGCATGAACTGAAGTGCAGACATCAGGAGGCTATCGAGCGGTATTGCAGAGATTGGGATGCCAGTGGCATCGGGAAGTCGTTGGCATTTGCGCAGAAGGTCAATGAGGCGGGGCATGTGCTCAATTTGACGGACGATGGAGCCACTCGCCGCTGACACGGCGAGCACGGGGGCTGATTGATGGAAACGGAAATCCCGGAATAGACGTAAAGCCCAGATGCCCGAAAGCAAAACTTTCGGGAACGGTGGCTGGGTAGTATTTACGATTAGTAGTAAATACGATTAGTAGTGAATACTACCAATAGTAAATACTACAAGTAGTAAAGTAGTGGAATAGTAGAAACTGAAAGTAGTAAAAACGTAAAGTAGTGAAGCAATGAGACGTTTATACCTTATTATAATATATATGTGTCTTACACTTGTCGTGGGAAGGGTTCATGCGCAGTATTACAGCGTGAACTACGACAAGCAGATCGTTGCCGCCATGGCTGCCGCATTCGGTGCTGGAGCTATGGCAGAGAGCTATTATAACGAGCAGGTGGGCGAAATCTTGAAGCACTACAATGCCGCAGAGGTTGCCACTGCCGGCATCTTCGCTGCCAAGTTCTTGGAGCGCAAGGCATTCACCGACCTCGGCATTTGGAGCAGTAGCACGGAGAACTACTATTACCGCCGCATCCACAATATGGTGGCGAACAAGATTATGCCCAAGATATGGACGGTGGCAGGAATGATGCTGAAAAGTCCGCAGACCGCCCTCTACTGGGGCAGTTACCTGATGAAGATATGCGCCGACACAAAGTCGCTGTGTATGCAGTTTGAGAGTGTCGTGACCAACAGTAGCTTGACCTTTGCCGACATTCAGTTCTTGGAAATCAACCAAGAGATAGCCGCCATCCTCAAACTCTCGGAGATAGGCAATGTAGATTGGCAGCAGCTGTTGGATGACATCGCCAGTGTGCCCGGCAACTTCACCGTGGAGAACCTCACCGCCGACATCGAGACGCTTTACAATATGGGAGCATCGTTGGCGACGGCAGGTATCAACGGGGCATCAGGCGCACTCTTGCAGCAGAGTGCCTTCAACGACCTTTTCAATGGCAAGGTGAGTAAAATCATCGACATCTATGACAACTACCATGACCTCTATGAACAGGCAGAGAACGGCATCGGCAGCACACTCCTTAGTCTGGTGGGTGGCGAGGACAACGTGGCAGCCCTCTTCGACCTCTCCAACTACAACATCACCTCGTGGATGACAGACTATCTGAGCGAGACGCAGGGCAACTACTATACACAGCGTTGGTACATTGCCCGACGAGACCAAGGCAGCGTAAGCCTCTGTGACTACTATCCGCCGACCGATGACAACAGTATTCTGAACGGTGACCATTGGTATCGTATCAACACCTCCGACCCCAACTTCTACCCTAACAGCACGCAGCGAGAGCAGATACTGGCCAACTCGGAGAACCATGCCGGATGGAGCCGCAGCCGTGTGCAGCAGCTCAACGCCCAGAGCGACGGCTTCACCTATACGATGAACTATTGGATGTCGTCGTACATCATCAGCCGTGGCGGCAAGCAGACCAAGAAGGCCTACGCCTACGAGATACACGTTACCAAGAGCTGGAACAACGTGGAAGAGGTGTATGAGGATGTCTTCGACTCCTACAGCATGGACTTGAATACCTTCAAGCGTCAGTTGCAGGCACGTCTCTCGGAGTATAACGACAACGAGGAGGGCTATGTCTATTACATCGGCAGTGACGCACGCCGTTACTATCAAGCCACCGATGCCGCCAAACTGAAGGGCGTGGAGAGCGTGACCATCAGCGTCACCTGTTCGGACGGTGTCACCCTCGGACAGGGCAGCACGCAGTACAAGTGCCGTGAGTGCGGCGGTTCGCTCAATGCCCAACAGCAAGGAATGCGCCATGAGGACAAGCGTATCAGAAAATAATCTCGACCTATCGGAACTGGACGAGAAGGAACGTGAGGCGAATAGCAAGATAGCCCTGTTGGAGGCGCAGATAAGCCAGTTGGAGACAGAGAACAGGAACCTGCTCACGCAGATAGCCAATGCCTCTGTGGAGGAAGCCCCTGCCTTGCGGCAGCAACATAATGTCAACAAGACGAAGATAGACAACCTGAAGAAGGAATTGGCGACATGGCAGCAGCAGTTGGCAGACATACAGAATGCCAAGAGCGAGGCGGCTAACGACAATGCCACCTCCACCGATGACTACTACCGCATCCCTGCCATCATGCAGGATGTGAAGTCAGCCTACAATCTCACGTGGCAAGGTGCCGGTTCGTGGAACGGCTACACCTACGTCCGAACTGCCACCATGCCCAACATCAACGGCATTATCACCTTCAAGGCGACACTGTCCATTGCAAGGAAGCCCAAGTACTTCCTTGGCATCAAGATACACCGTGCGATACTGCAAATATCGTGGGAGCTGACCTCGGAATACACCGACACACAGGTGGTGGATGTGCTGACCCTTGACCCGAATGCCTCTGACGAGGAGAAGACGAGGCAGGTGAACAGCCGTATCTCGGAGATAGCCCAGGAGTTCCCGTCGTGCAGCATCACCACAGAATATGCCAAGAGCGAGGCAACCCAGACCGCCGACAATGACGATGTAATACACCTGCTCTGGTCGAGCGACCGTCTGGAGATAGCCCGTGAAGTAGATAGCCGTATCACCAAGATTTACGCCGACTTGGTATCATTAGAAAAAAATGATGCACTACAAGCGCAGCATCATTGACGTGCTGAAGGACATTCTTCCTTCAATCGACGCAGACCAAGGTCGCAGAAGGACACTCATTGAAGAGTGCTACGAGCGATGGAGAGAGAATGCAGACCCTAACAGAGGGAATGGTGAAGATAACGAGAACGAAAACTGAGGGAGGAACGGAGAATGAGACATACCATCATCATAGCTCTCCTGCTGATTACCCTCTTCCCCAATACAGCCTTGGCGCAATGGGGATTCGATGCGGTATCGGTGGAAGCATACATCAACGACCACAAGAAGCAGCGCAGCCTCTTGCTGGCACGCAGCACTTTGGAGTACAGCAATCAACTGCTGCATGAATACAGCAGTGAAGAGGTGGGCAAATACAAGGAACTGAATGTGGATTTGGACAAATACACCCGGGCCTTCGACATCATCGATGTGATGTACCAGTCGTTGCGCACGGTGCTGAACGTGAAGAGCACCTACCAGACGGTGAGCGACCGCATCAGTGACTACAAGAACCTGTTGGAGGACTTCAATGATAAGGTCATCAAGCGGAAACACATCGAACTGGCTGACACGATGCTCATCAGCATCAACAAGAAAGCCATCGACAACATATACAACGAAGGAAGCCAACTCTACCATAGCGTCAACGACCTCGTGTTGTATGCCACAGGAGCGGCAGCCTGTTCAACTTCCGACCTGCTGATGGTGTTGGACAATATCAACAATTCGTTGGACCTGATAGAAAAACATCTGAACCAAGCCTACTTCCAGACATGGCGGTATGTGCAGCTGCGCATGGGCTATTGGAAGGAGAAGGTGTATCGGACGAGGACGAAGGAAGAGATACTGGAAGATGCCTTCAGCCGATGGAAAGTGGCAGGAAAACTTGACTATTGACGGATTGTAAACAAAAGAAGAACGGACATGAAGAAGACAATGATACTCATCATGGCGGTAGCAACCACCATCAAAGCCACAGCCCAGAGCGTGACCTACAACCACGACTCCTCCAAGCAGAACCAGATAACGGTGATGGAGACAGGTGGCGGTTCTCTCACCCCTGAGTTCTATTATTGGCTGTTACATAACAACTATAAGAAGACAGCGGCAGAGAAGAACAAGTTAGGTTTCCGCACTCTTGCCGGCATCAACCTCTACAACCAAGTAGATGATGCGGAGAAGATAGACTCTGCCCTCACCAAGCGTGCTGAGGTGGAAGCCTTGAACGTAGCCGACCGACAGATAGACCTCGCCTGGCTTGCCGAAAGCAGCAAGATCAACGGTCAGTTGGACAAGATGAAGGCGAACATAGACCATATCATCCCTACAGGAGGCACCATCAACGACAAGCGTCGGTGGGAGGAACTGTACAATATGTACCAGTGTGCCGTGAAAGCCACCAAGGATGCCTATATGCCCAATGCACAGAGAAAGCGGCAGTATCTTAGCATCTATGCCGACCTGACGACACAGAACGAGACACTACTGAAATACCTTGTGCAGCTCAACACCCAAAGCCAGACTACCGCCCTCTTGGCAGCCACCAACGACCGTGTAGTACATAAAGGCAGCATCATCAGCGATGCCAAGAGCCGTTGGCAGGAAAACATGAAGGGCGTGAGGAGCTCGACAGGCACTGACGGCGATGATGCCAACAGCGGTGAGGGTGAAGAAAGTGTGAACAGATAGAAATAAGGGAAGAGAAGAAATAATCACAAAACAGCATAGAGATATGAACGATATTCAGATTTTCAACAACGAGGAATTTGGAGCAGTCCGAACCACAGGAACACCAGAGCAACCCTTGTTCTGTTTGGCTGATGTGGCAAGAGTTCTTGGACTAAAAACCAGCAAGTTGGTACAACGACTTTCGGATGATGTACTTTCAAAGTACCCCATCTCGGATAGTCTTGGAAGAGAACAGGTTACAAACTTTATCAATGAAGACGGACTGTATGATGTCATCCTTGACAGTCGCAAACCCGAAGCCAAACGTTTCCGCAAGTGGGTGACATCGGAGGTGCTCCCCTCTATCCGCAAGCATGGTGCCTATATGACACAGCAGACCATCGAGAAGGCATTGGCAGAGCCAGACTTCCTGATACGGTTAGCAGTCAATCTGAAGGAAGAACGACAAAAGCGTCTGCTTGTCGAACAGGAGTGTGAACACCAAAGGACACGCATCGTTGAGTTGGGATCCAAGGTGGATGACCTGCAACAGGAGGTGACGGAGATGAAGGACAAGGTGAGTTACCTTGACATCATCCTTGCCACGAAGAGCAGTGTCCTGGTCACACAGATAGCACAGGACTATGGCGAGTCGTCCATCCGCTTCAACCGACGTCTGAAGGAGATGAACATCCAGTATCAGCGTGGCAAGCAGTGGATTCTGTATGCCGACTACAAGGACTGCGGTTATGTGACCAGCGAGACCTACCTCATTAAACACAAGGACGGTACGGAGGATGTGCGCATGAACACCAAATGGACACAGAAAGGTCGCCGCTTCCTCTATGAGAAACTGAAGAGCGTGGGAGTCATTCCTGTTATCGAAAGAACATAAAATAAAGAAATAGCTATGGAATCAATATCAAAAATACAGTTACGTCTCTATGCCGCCAAGAGGAAAAACGGCAAGTGGCAGTTGGAGATGTCAAGGATGCCGAAGCGAATCAGCGTTATCGGCAGGACACCCATCGTTGATGAGCATTATATGCCATCTGATTTAGAGGTAGTTTCAATGTCAAAGCTTCACAAATATGTCGGAAGTTACTACGGCAAGATTGTGAAGACCCTCAAAGAGGAAGGCATCATCACCAAGGAATATGGAATGTGGAAACTGCGTGAAGACCTTCAGGACAAGGGCATTGCGGTATATGTCACAGGCAGGATGCGCTGCTTCTACCACTTCTATCTGTCATGGACACCGAAAGGCATAGAGTTTATCAAAGAGATTATCAACAATAGAACCAGGCACTGATGGCAGACAACATACTCAGCGATTTCGGCATCAACATCCTCGAAGAGGAGATTGACGATGTGATATTCCAGACCAACGAGTTCCTGACCGATGCCACCTTCACAGGCTCACAAGGGCCGTTCTGGTGGATCCTCCAAATGTGTATGGCATTGGCGGCACTGTTCTCTATCATCGTGGCGGCAAGCATGGCCTACAAGATGATGGTGAAGAACGAACCGTTGGACGTGATGAAACTGTTCAAGCCCTTGGTGGTGAGCATCATCCTCTGTTGGTGGTACCCACCTGCTGACACAGGCATGACCAACAGCGGCAGCAGCTGGTGCGTATTGGATTTTCTATCCTATATTCCCAATTGCATCGGCAGTTACACCCACGACCTCTATGAGGCAGAGGCGACCCAAATTTCCGACAAGTTTGAGGAGGTGCAGCAGTTGGTATATGTCAGGGACTCGATGTACACTGACCTCCAGGCACAGGCAGACGTGGCGCATAAGGGCACATCAGACCCCAACCTGATAGAGGCGACGATGGAGCAGACGGGCGTGGACGAAGTGACCAACATGGAGAAGGATGCCAGCAAACTGTGGTTCACCTCACTGACGGCAGGGGCCGTGGTGGGCATCGACAAGATAGTGATGCTGATAGCCCTGATCGTGTTCCGCATCGGTTGGTGGGCGACAAGATATATAGTTTTATAATAAACTGATTTACTATACTTTACAACATATATAAAAGAATAGTTTTGCAGTTTAGTACCATTTTAGAACCACTATTTAGCCATCATAAATAGAATCAAGAGATTGTGCAAATGGCATTGGATAATTAACTTCTCCGGCTGCGTAAACCACATTTGTTTACCGTCCTTAAATCTGCAAACACTTTCCTGAGATAATCAGAGGTTTATTTAAATCTCCAACAAATGACGAATTGCTGATTTTATATCTATGTTTCGTAATTTTTCTACAATAATTGCATTTATAGTTTGCTGTATGAGATCTTATTTGTACCTTTGCACCATACAACAGATAAAATCAACGATTATGATAGCAGAGTTCAGCATTGAGAATTTTTTCTCCATTAAATTCGGTTCAGAAAATCAGTTTTGAGCCATCGGCAGATACTTTTATGTCTGATGAGTATTCGTATGAAGTTAAAGACGGGGTAAGATTGCTGAAAGTGGGAATCATCTACGGTGCCAACGCTTCCGGTAAAACGAATATATTGAATGCCATCGAATTTTTCAAGATGCTGGTTTTGAGAATGCCTAAAGACCGGACCGAGAAAACCGGGGTTGTCCCTTTCATGTTGGATGACACTTCAAGGAACGAAAAGACAAAGATGTCAATGGTATTCTATATCAATCAGTCGAAGTACATCCTTAGTTTTGAATTGGATGCAAAGCATATCTATTCCGAGACATTGATTGTTTATGATTCCATTCGCCCGACCAAGCTGTATAACCGAAGTTATGATACCGCGACAGATTCCTCGACTATCGACTTTTGGCGTAAATTTGAAAATGACAAAGAAAAGCCAGGATGTAATTTCCGGAAACACTATCAATAATTGCAGTGTGCTTGCCGCGTTTGGCAAAAGCAATGTGGAACGTACCAGGCTAAATGATGTGTATGATTATTTTGCCAAGCAGGTAAAAGATGTATTGGCTCCCGGTATGCTGCTTTCGGGATATGTCAAATCACGATTGGATAAAGATGAGACAGGAGATTTGAAGAAATTCATTTTAAATTTCCTGAAAGCGTCCGATTTCAATATAGAAGATGTGGTATTACACGAAGAGGAAGAACTGATTACCCCTGAATTGGAACAACTGATTCAAAATGCTCCTATTGATAAAGAAGCAAAGGCTGAAATGCTTAGAAAGGGGAAAATTACAAATACGGGACTGACCTTCAAGCATAAGGCAGGCGATAAAGTATATGATTTGTCGGAAGAATACGAGTCCAATGGCACCATGAGGTTCTTAGGAATGGCTGTAATTCTAAATTACCTGTTAAAGACCAATCGGTTCGTGCCCATTGATGAAGTTGAAACAAGCATTCACTATGAACTATTGGCTTATTTCTTGAAAGTCTTTCTGGCAAACAGTAACGGAACATCCCAAATGCTCCTGACCACACACGACATCAATCTTCTGAATGAGGATTTCATTCGCCGTGATACAATATGGTTCACCGATAAAGACGAACTCGGCGAAACTAAAATTGTACGTCTTTCCTCTCTTGGACTGCATAAGAATCTTTCTCCGTATAATGCCTATAAGCAGGGGAAGTTGGTAAAGTTGCCGTTCTTGGGTAGCCAGTATATTAACCTAAACGATTAATGATATGGGGCGGACAGTAACAAAAAGTATCGCCATCATAGGCGAGGGAGAAACAGAATGGTTCTATTTCGATTCTCTGCGGGTTGCGTGTCGTTATCCTTTCAAGGTCGCTCCGGATTTTCCGCAGCACAGCGACATCAATCATATTCTAAAAACTGGTAGAATCTTATTTGAACAAGCAGTATGATTATATTGTAGGCCTGTTTGATATGGACAGATTATTCCAGTTCCCATCTGAAATGCAACTGTACCAACGAGCAAAGAAAGAGTATAGCAAGAAGAAATATGCCGAAAAGGTGATATTTGTAGAAACGAATCCTTGCACGGAATTTTGGTTTCTGCTCCACTTCTTGCCTAATGTGGTTTGTCGGCGATATGAAAGTTACGAACAACTGCTTCCCGAATTGCAGAAATATATGCCGGGGTATGAAAAAACAAAACGATATTTCATACGCACCAATCTCTATAAATATCTGACAGAGAATGGTGATTTGGAACGGGCGATGATAAATTCAGAAAAGTTGTACCAACTCTGTAAAGAATCGCCGGAGGACTTGAAAGCATATTCGGAGGTACATAAGGTGATAGAGTTATTAATTAATTTATAATATATACATTTATAGAAAATATGAGTTTTGACAAAACAAACATTTAAGAGAAGTGTTAGATACACACAAAATGTGTCACGTCCAGGATTTCGTGAATAAAGTTAAAAAACGTAGAGAAGAGATTAAAGCTAAGATGCACAACCACTATGGTAGCGATAAGTATCCATCGTTTGAATCTGGCAGTTTTGCTAAGCATACCGCCACCAATGTAAAGTTTTGACCTCGATTGGTGGAGCCGTTCAAGCGTAATGCTTTCGGAACATTACAGGAGATGTTTGATAGCGTACACGATTTCCTTACAGAGGAATATAAGAATACTGGTGTGACTATTCGCAGACAAAAGGTTTCAATTGGTGTAAGTTTCCCTATTGAAGAGGGAGATGAAAAGCCGGTTGAACTTGATGTGGTGCCTGGTAGAGAACTAAGCGATGATAACTATCTTGATTCGCATGATTTGAACCTATGTTTTAATGAAGACCATTGGGGATTCAAAAAGGGATCAAGCCAGAAAACGAATATCCAGAAGCAGATTTCGCATATCGAAGGTAAGTCGAGTGAGCGTCAAATTATTCGTCTGCTTAAAATATGGAAAAAGCAAAAAGATAAGAAATATAAGTCTTTCGTTATTGAACTGGCCGTAATTAGAGCCTTAGATGGTTATAATGGTGATATGGGTCTTTGGCCAAGATTAAAATACACGATGGAGTATCTACATGACCACATCGCGGAAAGTAGTTTCCACCTTTTTGACCCGGGTAACACGAACAACGATGTCGTAGGGACTATGCAGGACTACGATAGACAATCGTTTAAATCTGATATGGAAAGCATGCTCAACAACATAGATAGTAATCCTGATTTATATTTGCCCTACTACTTCAAGGTAAACGAAAAATATTGCGGATATAAAGAGAAAGATGCTGGTGCTGCTTACCCAACAAGTACAAAACGGTTCGGATAGTATAATATGATGACAGTAGATAAAATAAAGGAATTTGATAGGTTCCATTCACGGCGTTAGTCTTATTGAAGATTTTATCATTGATGAAGCAGGCTCCTTAAAAGGCCGTATTACCGTGGTTACAGATCTAGAACATGCTGACTTGGAATGGTATGTAGAGATTAGTCCTACTTATCCGTTCAAAATTATGGGCATGGAACCTATTCGTTTTCAAAATAAAAATCTGCTGGATTATCCACACATTATGCAGGGCGGTAACCTTTGCATGCACCCTGCGGAATATGATAATGCAGAGAGTCAGTTTGTGAACGACTTGAAACAGTTGAAGGAATGGGTCGAGAAATACTATGTAAGGGGAGAAAAGGATGCTCACTACGAGCATTTGGTAGTGAATCATCATACGATTCGCGGGCAGTATTATACTTTCTGTTTCGCAGAGACTCAAGAAGATTTTACTGAAGGTGACTACGGAATAGTACACTATACGACATTACCAACAGGTCGTAAAAAAGACACGCCAGTTATCAACTATGTGGTACAAAAGTTTGTGTCGTGCGTACAGGTAAAGAATACGGAAATGTTCTGTAGGATTAGTAAGTCCTACCAAGAATTAAGGTCGTTTAAGGGAGTATATTGTCTGCTGAACAACATTCCATCGGCATACAACAAGTTTATTGTTGAGAATTACAATTCTATCAGGGGACTTTTCTCGCAGAGTCAAAAAAACTATATCCATAGTTTTGTGGTATCGCATAGAGGCAAGTGTGATTTCTTCCCGTTGTTTTGTGGATATAGAATTCCCGAAGGTGGTGTTCACTGGCAGGCAATGATTCTCTTCATGGATGATCTGCCGATAGAACCTGTGCGGGTGGGCACTGGTAAGAATAGGCTTTGGTTCACTGATTTTAGGCAAGGACAAATCCAATGGGCAGAAACAGTGGATATTTCCTATAAGTATTTCTTTGGACGTGGAGCTATGCCCATAGAACTGGCTAATAAGAAAATGCTGATTATGGGTGTCGGGGCTATAGGAAGTATTTTGGCTGAAACTTTAACAAGATGTGGTGCGAAAAACCTGACTCTATATGATATAGACAATAAGGAACCTGGTAATGTTTGCCGGTCTGCATATCCTTTTTATACAGGTATAATTGAGAAAACCTTGGATATAACGAGTTACTGACGCAGATTTCGCCTCATGTTGAATGTACCAGTTTGAAGTCTATTGCTGACTTAGTGATAAAAACAAATGCGGCAGGGCATGAGGACAAAAGTGCTCTTGCAGAGTTCTTTGACGAGTTTGATGTGATATTTGATTGTACTACGGATAATCAACTGATGCGGGTAATGGATTCTATTGGGACGAAAGCCCAATTGGTTAATCTCTCAATAACCAATCACGCACAAGATTTGATATGTGCCTTTTCTCCTAATGTAACAGAGACTGTTTTGTTAGTTTATGGCTTATTTAAACACAATGTTGAAACCGACATGTACAATCCTACGGGTTGTTGGAATCCAACCTTTAAGGCTTCGTATAATGACATAGAATGCAAAGTGCAAGTCGCCGTGAAACATATTATCAAGATGTTGAGCAAGCAGGAACCATTAAGTGATTTTTATATAACAGAAGACGACTTGAATTTAAAGATAAACAAGTTATGAAGTATTATTTGGCAAGTAATGATTTGTATATAGAAATACCAACCTTAGTATTCAACCAAATAAAGTTGCAGGCTGAGGGCGAATATCCTAATGAGAACGGAGGAATGCTCGCAGGACGATATTCTACAGATAGGCATACGGTATATATAGAAAAGTTGTGGTGCCTGTGGAAAAATTGACTGGCAGGACAAAGTTTATGCGCAATTACCAAGGGTTTGGAAAATGTATGGGAACAATTAGCCAAGGAGGGATTGCAATATGTGGGCGAATGGCATAGTCATCCAAATGGTTCCACGCAATATAGCAGTACAGATTTGGCGGCTATGATAGATATTGAGAAGGAAGTGGCCATTGAGAATCCGTTACTACTGATAGTCAGTGTTAGAAGTAATGGACTTAGTGCTCATAACTTTTATTGTTATATGAATAATCAATTGTTGGAATACAAGAAAATGATAGATTTAAGGGATTTATTTCATGGCTTGCAGAGCCAGATGTTGGCTAGCCTGAATGTAAACAGGGAATTTATTGAACATCCCGGCAGCAAAGGTGATGCTACGGAGCAACATTGGATTGAGTTTCTACGAACCTATCTTCCTGACAGATATAAAGTGGATAAGGCTATAGTGATAGATTCGACAGGCAATATTAGCGAACAGATGGACGTAGTCATTTATGATGCGATTTACACACCTTTCATATTCAAACAAGATGGCTTTATGTATATACCGGCAGAAAGCGTGTATGCCGTATTTGAGGTAAAACAGGATGTGAAAGGGTATATAGAATATGCAGCCCAGAAAGTAGAGAGCGTTCGTACGCTGAAAAGAACAAGTATTGGTATGGTTGCCTCAGGAAAAACTACAGCCGCTCGACCACTAACTAAGATAATTGGCGGTATTTTAACTACAACTAGTTCATATAGCGGGAACGATACGGTAAAAGTGCAGTTAAAGAAATTGAAAGGGCTACAGACATTGGATTTAGGATGCCTCTGTGATACAGGCAGTTTTTATGTTGATTATAACGAAACAGAACCTGAAGGCATAGCCCCAACCAGCAGTATCGAGGATAATCGCAAGTATATAAGACAAGTGTATGAAAGCCGCGAAGTAAAAGAGGTTAAGTTTAGCGACAAGGACGTGTCTCTTTTTACATTCTTTCTTCAGCTTGTAAACTATTTAAAGTTCATTGGTACTGTTCCCGCAATAGATATCAATGCATACCTGAAGGCTATTCATGCAAAAATTGATGAAGATATTTAAAAGTAAAGGTACGATAGATTTCGTGAGCTTCCACATAATTATATCTCGTTTCAGAAAATAGATAGAAAGGGTAGAAGATATGCATATCAAAAGAAGCCCGTAAATACGGTTTATTCTTATGTATTGCTACCCAAATGCCTCGTGATATTCCATTAGGGACATATTAAGCCAAATGGGAACTTTTCTGGTTCATAGGTTAATTAATGAGCAAAATAAAAAGGCTGTTGAAAGTGCTGCGTCTGCCGCAGCAGAGTGAAATATTCTCTTTTTTCTTCCAATATACGCAGAAGGTGATGCTTTAATTGTTGGAGTTGATTTTCCAATACCTCTCATCGTGAAAATCAATGCTCCAACAATTAAACTAGATTCAAGCCTCCTAAACTCACAAAACGATAAAATTAAAATCTTAATATTGGCAAAGTGTTTACGATATCTACTGTTTGGCAAGATAGCATAATGACAGATAGAAGTAAATCAAGGATATAACGGGGCTGCTCGTGTTCTCTTGACCAATCATTAGGGTCATTCTTGATTTGGGATGCCTTATCGATGGTGACGGCGTAGCGTTCCATTATCCAATCGATGGCGGACTTGCCATTAACAATGTACTCGTATGCTTTGAGTGGTATGTTCTCTATGGTGATATGACCGTTGTAGATGATGCGTGTCTTATCGGAAATGAGTTTTCCGTTTTCGTCACGGACTTTGGTGAACTTCATCTTATCCACGGCGAAGTGTTGATAAGTTTCATCCGTCCATTCGCTTTGCCAGATGTCGATGTCGCCGATAACTTTTACGCTAAAGAAACGATGTGCCAACATTGGCATTTCTGGGCACTATAAAATATTTTGTGTAAATGGAAATACGGGATTCAGAAAAGAGTTTCGTATTTTTTATTTTATACATTTGCAAAATGAAGAAGATTATGAAAGAAAAGAATCAAGTAGTGCCTGATGAGGT